>OIZA01001033.1_pt1 | contig 10883 bp, 8 predicted proteins | sample 1588381 | NCBI WGS metagenome assembly OIZA01 (sample SAMN03283277) | human gut metagenome | biome: human-associated habitat; material: feces | host: Homo sapiens | place: Peru | collected 2012 | reverse complement strand
CTTAGCGATAAGAGGAATAGTAGCAGGAGCAGCAAGAGCACCTACGCTGGCACCAGAGTTGAAAATAGATGTAGCGAAAGCACGGTCTTTCTTAGGGAAATATTCTGCTGTAACCTTGATAGCTGCAGGGAAGTTACCTGCCTCACCAAGTGCGAGGACGCAACGGCAGAACAAGAAAGCATACATGCTGACTGTAGAAATCACGAGGACTGCATCGCCTGTAGCACCAATGAGTGCTTCTTTTGATGAGAAATCGCCACCCATCCATCCTTCGGTGAAGATACCGCAAAATGCATGCAATACAGCACCGAGCGACCAAACGAGGATAGCCCAGAGATAACCCTTCTTAGTGCCCATCCAGTCTACGAACTTTCCTGCGAAAAGGTTGGCTACTGCATAGAGCAGAGAGAATACGGCGGTGATGTTACCATAGATTTCATCGTTCCAATGAAATTCTGGAGAGATGAAGTCTTTCCATGTAAGAGAGAGAACCTGACGGTCCATGTAGTTGACGGTGGTTGCAAAGAAAAGCATTCCACACATTACCCAACGCCAGTTTGTCATTTTTGTTGTTTGTAGCTTTGACATTGTTGTTTTGTAGATTAGGTTTAGGGGTGGGGGAGCGATGCAGACGAGCTACATCACTCCTAACCCCAAATTATGTTTGTTTTATATTATTTCAACTCAGGAATCTTGATTACCTGCATATCGTTGTAGATAAGGTTCTCGCCAGCCATACCCCAGATAAAGGTATAGTTGCTTGTACCTGCAGCGCAATGGATAGACCACTCAGGAGCGATAACAGCCTGCTCGTTGTTGAGCCATACTGGACGTGTCTCCTGTGGTTCGCCCATCATGTGAAGAATTTTCTGTCCCTGTGGTACATTATAATAAATGTATGTCTCCATACGGCGAGTGTGGGTGTGAGCAGGCATTGTGTTCCATACAGAACCTTCCTTAAGCTCGGTGATACCCATCTGAAGCTGACATGTTCTAACTCCTGCAACACCATCGATAATCATCTGGTGGATAACACGGTCGTTGCTCTCTTTTAAAGAACCAGCCTTGATATTGTTAGCATCCTTAAGAGTAACCTTCTTTGTAGGGAATGACTGATGAGCGCATGCGCTGTTCATATAGAACTTGGCAGGATTAGCAGGATCTTTGCTTGTGAGAACAATCTCCTTGTTGTTCTTTTCGTCAGCACGACCTACGTAGAGAGCCTCCTGGAAGTCGAGGTCATAGCTCTTGCCGTCAACAGTTACAGTACCCTTACCACCGATGTTGATGATACCGAGCTCACGGTTGTCGAGCAAACGCTTCTTGTCTGCAGGCTTATCTGTGTAGAGGCAAGCCAATGATGTGAGCTTGATAGGAGCTGTTGTAGGCTCTGCACCACCGATGAGGAAACGGTCGAACATAGTGTATGTCCAGTTTACTTCGCCTGGAGCAAATATCTTTTCGATAGCAAACTCCTTGCGCAAGCGGTCTGTTGTGTAGTGCTTTGCATCTTGTGGGTTGCTGGCATAGCGCACGTTGTAGTTGGTATATGCGTTTTCAGCCTTTACTTCGTAAGCGCTGTTTTCACCGCATTGTGCTGATGCCATGAAGGCTGCGAGACACATTGTTGTTGTAATAAAAAGCTTTTTCATATTTCGTTTATTATATTATTATCGTTAATAATGTTGATTTTAGTTTGCACCTTTCTCTTCCTTACAGATCTTGCGATTGTTGTAAACCATCAATGCCAATGTGAAAAGTGTGAGGATTGCAGGACCGATGTAAGGGATATAGCATGTGAGCTTATAGATAACCCATCCAAACAATGATGATGCAAAGTCGAGAGCTCCACCAGAGAATCCGTCAGGAATATGTGCTGCCTTATCGCCTGTAGCTGCAAATACATAGTTGGCAGCCATTGTGAAGTCAGGAGCCATATCGGTAACGAAATAAAGACCGATAACGAGGGCTATAAGACCGATAATGATTGTCTTTACCACATTACCCTTGGTGAATGGCAATATCATTGGGAAGAGATAGAACATACCTGCAAGTGATGCCAATGGCAAGAACTGGTTGCCTGGCAGGAAGACTGCGATGGCAAGAATAACCGGAATCAGGATAACCGATACCACCAGGGTAGTAGGATGACCAATCACCAGGGCAGGACTCATACCGATGTGCACCTTCTTGCCGTTGAACTTGGTCTTCACCAGCTCTTGTGTCTTCTCTGAAATAGGCTTCAGTCCTTCGATGAAAAGCGAGGTGATACGGGGGATGAGTTCCATCACGGCTCCCATGGTGACGCCAAGGAAGAGTATCTTCTTGATGTCGAGCTGTGCAGCCCAACCAATCAAGGCACCCACGATAACACCCAGAACCAATGGCTCACCCAGCACGCCAAACTTCTTCTTCAATCCCTCTGCATCGATATCGAGCTTAGAGAAACCAGGAATCATATCCATTGCCTTGTTGAAGAGGATGGCGAATGGCATGAAGCTCTGGCAGAATGGCTGCGGAATGGAGATACCGTCCAGGTCGTAGTACTTCTGGAACTTCTCTGCGGTCAAATCTGCACATACCAATGTAATGATGTAGCAGACGATGGCTGCAAAGTAACCCCAAAGCAGACTCTCACCCATCACGAAGTAAGCCACGGCTCCGATAAAGGCGAAATGCCAGTAGTTCCAAAGGTCGATGTTCACCGTACGGGTGGTCTTGGTTATCAACATCAGAAAGTTGACTCCCAAGCAGATTGGGATAATCAAGGCACCCACCGCTGTGTTATAAGCCACGGCAGCGGCTGCAGGCCAACCCATGTCAAACACGTTCAACTGTAGGTGATAGATGTCGGAGATAGCCTTCAAAGGGTCATTGAAGTTGGTTGTCAGCAAAGCCGTAACCACACCCAAGCCCACGAAACCCACACCTACGAAGAGTCCCGACTTCAAAGCCTTTCCGAATTTCATGCCGATACACAAGCCGATGACCGTGAAGATGATTGGCATCATCACGCTCGCTCCCAAGCTTATGATATAGCTAAATACCTGTTCCATTATTACTTTTGAATTGTTAAATAGTTAAGGAAATACACGCAAGTGTACCCCTTCACCTGTTTTTAGATGATTTGTTGGTTGCAAAGATACACTTTTTTCTTCAATTTTAATACGTTTTCATCGAAAATATTACTTAAAAAAAATCCCATCCGAGCTTTTCGGATGGGATTTCCCTATTTTTGTACGTTTTTCTAACGTTTTTTATCCTAATCTTGATAGTAAACTCGCTTCACGCGGCTGCTGATGGTGGTCAGCACCTCGTAAGGAATGGTGTCAAGAATATCGCTCAGCGTCTGAACAGGCAGGTGTTCGCCGAAGATTTCTACGGAGTCGCCTTCCTTGCAGTTGATGTCGGTTACATCTATCATGGCTACATCCATGCAGATGTTGCCCACATACTCAGCCTTCTGACCGTTGACCAGACAGTAGGCATGGCGATTGCCCAGATGACGGTTCAAGCCGTCGGCATAACCGATAGGAATGGCGGCGATGACACTGTCTCTGTCGAGGATGGTCTTGCGACTGTAGCCCACGCTATCCCCAGCCTTGATGTTGTGCATCTGCAGGATGGTGGTCTTCAGGGTGCTCACGCAGTTGATGGTCTCGTTGTTGCGTGAGTTGATGCCGTAAAGTCCCAGACCCAGGCGGCACATATCCAACTGGCGCTCCGGGAAATGCTCGATACCTGCCGAATTGCAGATATGGCGCAATATCTTATGGTCGAAGGCTGCCTGCAACTGCTTGCTGCCCTTGTCGAACAGTTCAAACTGATGGGCAGAGAAATCATCAAAGCAATCGGCATCACTGCCCACGAAATGAGAGAACACCGAACGAGGGATGATGGCATTCTGATGCTTCAGCTTGCCTATCAGCTCCTCCATATCGTTCTCTGGGTCGAAGCCCAGACGATGCATACCTGTATCCAGCTTGATGTGGACAGGGAATCCGGTGACTCCCTCCTTCTCGGCAGCCTTGATCAGCGCATCGAGCAGACGGAAGGAATATACCTCAGGCTCCAGGTCGTAATCAAACATGGTCTTGAAGGCGGTCATCTCAGGGTTCATGATCATGATGTTGCTGGTGATGCCGTTCTTGCGAAGGGTAACACCCTCATCGGCCACTGCCACAGCAAGATAATCCACACGGTGGTCCTGCAGGGTCTTGGCTATCTCCACGGCTCCTGCTCCATAACCGTCTGCCTTGATCATGCAGACCAGTTTGGTTTCCGGCTTCATAAATGCACGGTAGTAGTTCAGATTGGCTACCACGGCATTCAGGTTCACTTCGAGCGTGGTTTCGTGTACCTTCTGAACCAGCAACTCCGTCAACTGGTCGAAACCAAACTGGCGGGCGCCCTTCAGCAGGATTACCTCGTCACGAAGCGATGCAAACACCTCGCTCTTGATAAACTCCTCCACATCCTGGAAGAAGAACTTTTCTGAAATCTGAATGGCATCATGCTGCTGGCAGAGTTCGGGTCCGATACCGATGAACTTCACCACGCCACGCTTGCGTGCCAGGTCGCTCACCTCCTTATAGAGAGCCTCAGGCGATAGACCGCTCTGATAGATGTCGCTCAATATCAGCGTATGGCGACGGCCACGATGGTCAGGACGGCGGTTCATGAAGTCGAGGGCGATGTCGAGCGAATTGATGTCGCTGTTGTAGCTGTCGTTGATGAGGGTGCAGCCATGCTGTCCCACCTTCACTTCCAGTCTCATCGCCACCGGTTCCAGTTTTGCCATGCGCTTGTCGATGTCCTCGGCAGAAACACCGAGCTTCAAAGCCACCACGGCACTGATGATGGAGTTCTGGATAGATGCATCATCGATGAACGGGATGGAGAAGCTGTCCACCTCACCTTTATATATATAAGTGATGACGCTCACGTTCTGCTGCTTCTCGATGTTCTTCACATAGAAAGGAGCCTCAGGGTTCTTGAGCGACCAGAAAAGTTTTTCTCCCTTATAATCTGGATATTCAGCCACCACCTTGGTAATCAGTTCGTCATCGCCATCGTAAACCACGGTCTCTGCATCATGGAAGAGGATAAGCTTTTCTCTGCACTTCTCCTCCAGGGAAGAGAAGTTCTCCTGATGGGCAGAACCCACATTGGTGAGTACGGCGATGGTAGGCTGGATGATGTCACGCAGGGCAAGCATCTCGCCCGGCTGACTGATACCAGCCTCGAACACGCCCACCTGGGTCTGCTCGTTCATGAGCCAGACCGACAATGGCACACCTATCTGCGAATTGTAACTGCGTGGACTGCGGGTAACGAACATGCTCGGTGAGAGCAGCTGATAAAGCCACTCCTTGACCATGGTCTTGCCATTAGAACCCGTAATACCCACGATAGGGATGTTGAATTCATCACGATGACGTTCTGCCAGGCGCTGGAGAGCCTCCAGCGTGTTGACAACCTTCAGGAAGTTGGCTCCCGGATAATCAGAAGCATATCCCTTAGGGACATCAGTCACCACAAAGTTTTTCACACCTCTGCGATACAATTCAGGGATGTAGTTATGACCATCATTACGCTCCGACTTGAGCGCAAAGAACAGAGTTTCCTCTGGGAAACAAAGTGAACGACTATCGGTCAGGATAAAACCGATGCTGGTATCATTGTCTCCATAGCGACGCGCACCTATCAGTGTGGTTACCTTTTCAATAGTATATGTCATTGTCTTTATACTTTAATGTTTCTATTATCAATAAGAGAAAATCATCTTTATTTTATAGAAGATGATACTTCTCCTCAAATTGTCTTTTCTTCTCTTCCGTCCGGGCGATGAACTTCTGATGTTCCTCGCTTTCGGGGTGGAAGGGCTTGTGGCCGAATGCTTCCCGGATGGGTCTCCAGTCTTCCAGAAACCGTTCTGCGGCTTTGCCGAAATAGGCGGCACGGAACTTTTCCCAGATATACTCCACAGCCTGCTGGCTCGGGTGCAGCATGTCTTCCTGATAGAAGCGATAATCACGAAGCTCATCGTTCATGATTTCGTAAGCAGGGAAATAACTCACCACTCCCGGATTCGCCTTCACCAGTTTATCTGCTGCCAACTGAAGCGTAGCCTTCGAAAGCTGGCTCCCGTGGTAGCCGTATTTGGAATAGCGGATGGGACTGACGGTTATAATCACCTTTTCAGCTTTCAGCAAATCAACAGCCTTCTGCAGATACCCTGCACACTCCCCCACGCTCAATTCCCTTTCTTCGAAAAGGCACTGCGGACGCTTTTGGCAGTTATCCACTATCTCGCCCGTTTCCTTCAGAATATACACGTGGTTCGTGCCCAGCGTAAACACAGCCACACGAGGCTGAACCTCCAGGCTCTTCTCCACAGTATGGAGAATGCTTGCCGGATTATACATCACCCCAAAGGGATTCACCGTGGCACGGAAGCGGTTTTCCACAAACCTGCGACCCAGATTGTCGGCAAAGCAACTGCCCACAAAGAGCATTTGCTCTGCCGGTTGTATCTCGAAGTCGGCCTTCGGAATCTCTATTTCTGTTCGAAACAGCATCTTCTCGGCTCCCTTTTATTCCTTCACTTCCTGTGAAGCCTTCTTGCGTCTCTTCACTTCCACTCCTATACCTATTATAATAAGGAGTACGAGAACGCCATAACCGATGTAAGCGATGGTCTCGGTGTTCTTCAGCGACTGAGGATGGAAGTCGAGCACCACCTTGTGGCTGCCTGCCTTCACGTTCAGGGCACGCAGAATGTAATCCACTCTGCCCAGTTCCACAGGCTCTCCATCCACCGTAGCCGTCCAGCCCGGATAGTAAATCTCAGAGAAGACGATGACACCACCCTTGCTTGACTTCACCTCGTAAGTCAGGTTGTTTGGCTTATACTGAATCATCTTCACCACCGAAGTATCATCCTGCTTTACGCTCTGATCCAATTGCTCCTTGAACTTGGCATCAGCCACAGCCACATGGCGCAGGTTCACCTTGCCCACGCCCTCGATTTCCTCGTTGGCATTGTTCACATACTTCACCTCATCCACAAACCAGGCATTGCCGTAAGCGTATGGATTCTGCACCGGAACAGTCTGACCGCCCTGCAGAGGCATGATGAAGTACTTGGTGTTCAGCATGTTCAACACAGGGAAGATGCTGTCGCCGTTCACCTTGGTCATGTCGCCGCCGGCAGCAGCCACAGCCTGCATGGTCTTCTGCATCTCCGGAGCGATATGCGCATCAATCATCTCCTGATAACGGCGCAGCTTGGCAGCATGATAACCGCCGATGCTCTTATGATAGTAAGAGGTCTCGTTCTCATTGAAGGTATTCGATGCCAGATTGAGCACACGATAGTCGAGCGACTTGTCACGGCAGATAATCTTGTCGGTCTCCGTCATCTGCTGAGGAGCATCACGCTCTATCTTATCCACAAACATATCATCGTAGAGATAACGCTTGTTCACCATCCACATATCCACCAGACAGAGCACGGCGATACCGGCAATCATGGACTCGGCACCCAGCTTTTTCATCTTGTAAAGCATCAGGAAGCCGAAGCCGATGAGGATAATCCAGAACGAACGCCAGCAGTCGGATGTAAAGATGCCCTTACGGATTTCGATGAGGTTGCTCATCAGCGGTCCCTGATATTCGGCAGGCAACTGCTGCAGTGCCTGGGTCTCCTGCACGGAGATGAAATCAGGGAAGAATACGCTTGGCATCAGGGCGAAAAGCAGGCAGAAACCTGCCGTCAGACCCAAGCTGGCATATACATATTTTATCTTGGTGGTCAGCACCTCAGGCTCATCCACCAGTTTCTTCAGCGCCATCATCGCCAGCAGCGGGATGGTAAACTCGGCTATCACGAGGATGGATGCCACCGTTCGGAACTTGGCATACATCGGGATATAATCCAGGAAGAAATTGGTAAACGGCATGAAGTTTCTACCCCAGGAGAGCAGGATGCTCAGGATGGTGGCAGCCAGCAAAGCCCACTTCATCGGACCCTTTACGATAAAGAGACCCAGGATGAAGAGCATGCAGACGAAGGCTCCCACATAAACCGGACCGCTCGTGCCAGGCTGGTTGCCCCAGTACTGACCCAGCTGCTGATAAATCTGCACAAAGTTAGGATCAGCCTTCTCCATCGCCTTCTCGTTATGAGAAAGAGGCACAGAGGCACCACCCTTGGCATCAGGAATCATCAGTGTCCAGGTTTCGTCGATGCCGTAACTCCACTGGGTGATATAATCTCTATCCAATCCGCTACTGGTCTGATTGGCAGCATTTTTCTTCACCAGCTCACTCTTGCCGCGCATGGTTTCCTGTCCATACTGCCAGGTGTGATAAAGATTCGTCAGGTTGAGCGAGATACCGATGAGGGCACCCACCACGCACACTGCCGTAGCCTTTCCGAAGCGGGCGAGTTCTCCCTTCCTGATGGCATCCACCAAGTAGGCAATCACCATGAAGAGGATGATAAAGAGATAGTAGTAAGTCATCTGCACGTGGTTGGCATTCACCTCGAAAGCCGAGAAAATGGCAGTGAGGAGCAAGCCTTTCAGATACTTACCCCGGTAAGCCAGCACCATGCCCGCAATCATTGGCGGCAGATAGGCAAGTGCCCACACCTTCCAGATATGACCGGCGGCGATGATGATAAAGAAGTAGGATGAGAATGCCCAAATGATACTTCCCAATGCAGCCAGCGACTGTCGGAAATCGAAGGCTCGCAGCATGATATAGAAGCCCAGAAGATAGACAAACACATACCATACATAGTCGGGTAACCACAGATGATAAGCCTTCGTCAACTGGTCGAGCACCTTGGTACTTCCATACGAAGGTGCAATCTGGTAAGTTGGCATACCACCAAACACGGAGTTAGTCCAGCGAGTCGTCTCGCCGGTCTGCTGCTGGAAGAGTTCCTTCTCGTGTCCCAATCCCTTGCTTGCCGCAGAGTCGTGACGGAAGAGGATTCGTCCGTCCATGTCGGCAGGCATGAAGTACACGAAGGAAATCACCGCAAAAACAATCACCACTAGAATATCTAGCAGATACTTCTTCAAAAAATTCATTTTCCTGTATAAACGTTTATAATTTGCTTGCAAAGATAATGAGAAATGAAGAATCTACAAAATAAAAAAAGAAACTTTTTACTTTTTTTATGGCATAAACCGGTTTATGCCCCCAACGGCTTACCCATATAGGGGTTTTCCCCCATTTTTTAGGGATTCCCTCGCAGCAGCTTTCTTAAAATATATTACCTTTGCATTGACAAGACAATATTTCTTCACCCCCATACGTTATAATAGTCAGTAACATTAAAATAAAAGGAACAAAAAAACATGAAAAGAATTGTATTCTTCCTGATGGCAATGCTCATGATAGCACTCCCATCATCAGCACAGAACTATAAGAATAGTCAATACTACAACGAGAAGACGGGTCATCTCGACTACAAGTTCAACAATTATCTGGGCGAAGCCTACCTGGGCGTGCGCCTCGGTCCTGCCTTCACTTACGTTACTTCCGACGATGCCCGTCTGGATGGCGGCAAATGGCAGACCGGTCTCAACGTGGGTGTTGTAGGCGGTTTTGCGCTCAGCGAGTCAACTCCTGTATTCATGGAGACGGGTCTCTACTATATAGAAAAAGGTGGAAAGAAAGACCTGGGCGGAGGCAAGAAGATGACCTACGACCTCAACTACCTGGAGATTCCGGTGCTCGTGAAATACAAGTACGAGGTGGATGATGAGTTCACCGTAGAGCCATTTGCCGGTGGATATTTCGCCATGGGCGTGGGCGGCAAGATCAAGAACTTTGCCGAGCGCGAGGCTCAGAGCTCCTTCAGAAGCAACAACTTCAGAAGATTCGACGGCGGTCTGCGCCTCGGATGCGGCGTGGGCTACGACATGTTCTATGCCGACCTCACCTACGACCTGGGACTTGCCAACATCTGCCACGACGATTTCGACAAGGCAAGAAACAGAGCCCTGATCTTCAACTTTGGCGTAAACTTCTAATTTTTTCAAACGGGAAAGAAATCAGTAGATATCAATAGAAATGAGAATAGGAATTATCGTTGCAATGGACAAGGAGTTCGCGCAACTCAAGACATTATTGACAGAATCGCAGACAGAGCGAAAGAATCAGAAAGACTTCGTCATCGGAAAGATTGGTGCCAACGAAGTGGTGATGCAGCAGTGCGGCATCGGTAAGGTGAACAGTGCCATCGGAGCGGTGGAGATGATTGATAACTATCATCCCGACCTCGTCATCTCTTCAGGCGTTGCCGGAGGTGCCGATATCAACCTCAATGTAACCGAAGTGGTGGTAGCCACCAACTGCGTATACCACTATGCCTACTGCGGCGACGAGTGCGACTACGGTCAGATTCTCGGCATGCCAGCCACCTTCAAGACTCCACAGGAGTATGTGGAAAAAGCACTTGCCATCAACAACCTGCCCGACAACAAGCACCCTAGGATTCATGCCGGCCAGATAGTAAGCGGCGAGTGGTTTGTGGATAGCAAGGAGAAGATGCGTTCCATCCTGGAGCACTTTCCTCATGCCATGGCCGTGGATATGGAGAGCTGCTCCATCGCCCAGACCTGTCACATCTACAAGACGCCGTTCATCTCCTTCCGCATCATCAGCGATGTGCCGCTGAAGGACACCAAGGCGCAGATGTACTTCGATTTCTGGGCAAAAATGGCAGAAGGCTCGTTTAAAGTCACCAAGGCTTTTCTCGAAAGTCTGTAAACTATAAATTATAAATTCATTAGTGTCCAATAAAAATTGGACACGTTAATTAATTAATCAAATAGTCCCTTAAAAAGGGGATATTCGAGTTC
>OIZA01001031.1_pt1 | contig 10906 bp, 7 predicted proteins | sample 1588381 | NCBI WGS metagenome assembly OIZA01 (sample SAMN03283277) | human gut metagenome | biome: human-associated habitat; material: feces | host: Homo sapiens | place: Peru | collected 2012 | reverse complement strand
TGTCTTTGTCAATCGTACCTCACATGGTTGGCAAGTTAAAGGTGTGCTTTCTGAGGATGGAATAGTAAAGTATGCAGATGAAATCTACTACCTCCTTCCTGATTATATGTTTTACTCTGAGGGACTATTGACGGTAAGAGATGCTGATGGACTATATGGCTATATAGATGATGAATGTCATCCTGCATTCAAGTTTACAGCTGATGAGGTACGCCCTTTTAGTGAGGGATTCGCAGTAGTAGGAAGCGGAGAAACATTTCATTGGGTAGATGCCTCAGGTGAACAGGTTCTGCTTCGGTTGCCAAATGGTGGAACTCCATTTGGTGGTACAAACTTTTATGATGGAAAAGCTTATCTTTGGGATGAGGATGAAAAACAATTTGTATTGGAAGCCAATGGACGAATGACTAAAATTCCTAGCAGAGAATTTGTGGTTGATTATTTATATCGACCAGATACTGAGTTTGGGTTGGATGTACCTTATGTTACCTACGAACAAGATTATGGCAAACAATGGATACCGGAGGAACGTAATGGAATGTGGACATATTTGTCGGCTAAGGGAAAGTTGTTGACTCCATTCCAATATGAGAGTGTAGCTAAGTTTGCTGATGGTGTAGCCATTGCTCAATATGATGGAAAATATGGATTACTTCATGTTGTGGAAGACAAATCGACATTCTATACCAAAAATCTTAGAAGTAGCCAAATTTTCTCAGCTGGTGGCAATTGTACTTGTGAGTTTCAGCTAGCGGTACCGGATAAATGGAAAGGTCAAGCTATTACTGTGACTTTGAAAGATACAGATACAGGTAATCTCTTGGACTTAATGAGAAAAGGTCAGAATATATTTTCTTTCTCATACAAGCCAAGTGCTTCGAATGCCCGAGAGAAAAAGACTTTTTGGGTTGAAATCAAGAACAATGGTATTCAACTATGGCAAGGGGAGGAAACCTATAGCTTTGTGCAGCGTACCAAGTTGATTCCACATATAAGGATAACCAATGCAGATGCCAATTCCAATGATATTTGCAACGTGGTGGCAACTGTTTCTAATCCTTCTTCGATTCCTGTCACAACGACTATTACTCTGTCTGGGGGTGGTAAAAGTGCAACTTTCAAAAAAGTTTCTCAGTCTGTAACTATTCCGGCTCATGGCTCTAGACAGATAAAAAGTGCATTCTATGTCAAGAAAGTGGATTTCAATGCATGGTGTAGTGTTACTACAAGTGATGGTACTTCAAGAAGATGCAATGCAGAACTAAAGCCGTTCTAAGAGCTTTTACTTATATTATTAATCAATAAATACGAGAATTATGACAAAAAAAAGTATGTTTATTCTGTCATTCTTGGCTTTAGCAATGACTGCTTCTGCCCAGATCGACAAGGGTGATGATGGGTTTGGTCAAAAAACGACCACCCGAAATGCTGTCAAGAAAGAGGGCAAGAAGCTTGCCATCCAAGGTAAGCACTACAATTATGAGCTATCTGTTGGATTGCGTGCAGGTGCTGGAGTTTCTACAATGAGTGAGAGTGAAGACTTAAAAATCTACGATGGAAGTGGTATCGGCTTTGGTGGTGGTGTGGTTGCCAACGTTCGCTTTGGTTCTAAGGATTCACGAGGACGCTACCTTGATGGTCAAGGTTTGTTTGGCGTAGGATTGGAACTGAATTACAAGAGTCATGCTGTCAAGACTTTGGCTGGTGATGACCTGAAACTTGGTTATTTCGAGGTTCCTGTTATGTTCCAGTTCTATCCAATGTATAATAGTAAACAGTTAAAGAACCTTTATGTCGAGGTAGGTCCAACATTGGCTGGTAGCTTGTCTGTAAGCCCAGATGTTTTGTCTTATGAAAACGTAACGTATAAGACTGGTGACTTGAAGGGCTTTGACGTAAAGGCTACCGTTGGTTTGGGCTATCGAGTAAACAAGAACTCGGCTAACGATGGTTTCTATGTGAATGCTCGTTATTACTATGGAACAAGCAAGCTCGCAGGAAACTTCCCGGGCAAGGTTAGTTCAGCTGAGATTTCTGTTGGTTACTTGTTCAAGTGTATTGGTACAAAAAAGAAGAACTAACGTTTAAAATTAGACTATTATGAAGAAAATACTATATTCTTTGATTGCCGTATTGGCAATGGTTATGTCGTCATGCTCTAATGATGATATAGAGGTGATTAAGACAGGAGGTGTGACCGTGAATGTCAACACGCAAGGTGTATATAATGACTTTGATATAAGTGACAATATCAGTGATTTTATCCGAGATGAAGATTATGGAATCAAAGTATTCTCATTTTTGTATGATAAAAATGGAAAATTGTTAGACAAAAATGAAACTTTGCAATTTAATTACAATACCGTCTCTTTTACCTATAATGGATTGCCTCAAGGAGATTATACGCTTTTACTTGTGGAAACTCTAGTGGATGGTAATACCGGTGAATCTTCTTTTTGGAAGTTTGAAAATACAGAAAATTTAGCTGAGATAAGAGTGGCTCAAATGCGTAATGAGGTATTATTCCCTTTTGTTTTAGGTGTATGTACAGAGCTTATTTCTATTGGCGAGAAGGATCAAATGATTTCTTTTACTCCTAAAGGAATTGGTTCAATGATACAGTTTTATGCATTTGATTTTGCTAAGTCTAACTTTGTGGATGTAGGTTTTGGAACTGATGATATAATTAAATATTATATGTTTAATCCAAAATTATCTCATTCTGAGAGATTTTACACAGGAAAAACAACTTCTGATGTATTTAGATTGCGTGGAGGTAGTAAAATTGATGCTACCCCTTATGTTAACAGAACCCTATATGTGTTAGAAGATGCTATTGATTATAGTTTCCGATTTACGGAGAATGAAGAAGATTCAAATAATAATAGCTGGACTGCTTATAAAGGAAATATGGGACATGCGAATTTGGAAGATGGTAAGACTTATCATGCTGGTTTCTATTACGTTGATGAAAGTACAGTTCCAATGTGTTTCTTTGGTGAAGATGAGACGGATTTTCTTTCTTGGTATGATTCGTCTGTATCTAAAATATTGATGCCACTTTTGTATACGAGTTGGGGTGGAACTGTAGAGAATGTACAGTCTTTTATGAGTCTTTATTCTATGACTTTGGGTAAATGGGGAAAAGCCGAATTAATGGATGATGGCTCTTATGAAATTGATTATAAAGGTAAGGGAAAAACAAGTATGATAACTTATTCCTTTAAAGCACAAACGGCAGGCTTGTTTGAAGTTGATATAAGATATCCTAAGACAAAAGTTACCAAGAATGAAATAATGAGTTATCTGAATGAGAATTATAATTTTGTATTAAGTCAAGATGATATCTATATGTATATGAGTGCAGATGGAAAAACTGTAGTTTCTCTCTTAACTGTAGAAAATGAATGGAATGTGTCATTTATAGATATGGATTATTTGAGTTCTCTATCAAATGATATAGAAATAAACAAGCCTGTAAATCGAGATGATCTGCTAAAGACTTATATAAAAAAAAATAAATAAAATATGTTGTTTCATTGGCTTGGGAAACCTAGCCAATGAAGCAATAACTAAAATAATTGAAGAAAGTCATGAAAAGATACTTGATACTACTCATCTTGTTAAGCTGTGGAATAACAGTATTTTCTATTCCTGCACTCAAAAAGGTTTCCAAAATAAAGCAATCTGATGGTACGTTTTTGAATGTACTTCTTTGTGGTGATGAATATTCTCATTTTTTCATGACGACAGATAGTGTTCCTGTTTTTGAAACTTCGCTTGGCTTTTGTTATGGCAGTCTAGAAAATGGCGCAATTACTATTTCTGAAGAATTAGCACATAATAATTTGGAAAGATTGGATAATGAGAAGAAATACGTAGAAGATAAAAATAAACTAAGAACCTTTCTTGTCCAAAAAGATAAAGACAAAAGAAGCATAGGGAATTTGCGTCGAATTAATGCAAGACAGAAAACACGTACCTCAGGTGTTCCTGGTTCTTTTGCTGGTTCAAAGAAAGGGCTTGTGATATTAGTCAATTTTGCGAATTTGTCTATGGCTTCTTCTGATGCTCATGGAGAGTTTGATGCTCTGTTTAATAAAGAAGGTTATTCTAAAAATGGTAGTGTCGGTTCGGTACATGATTATTTCTACGACCAAAGCTATGGTAAATTCAATCTTACTTTTGATGTCATCGGACCTGTTACCATTAGTCGTAATTATTCATATTATGGAGCTAATTCAGAAATTTCAGGCTCAGACAAAAGAGCTTATGAAATGGTAATAGAAGCTTGTCTATTAGTAGATGACAAAGTGAATTTTAAGGATTATGATTGGGATGGTGATGGCGAAGTTGACCAGGTGTTCGTAATTTATGCAGGTTATGGTGAACATGCAGGTGCTCCTTCTAATACGATATGGCCTCATGAAAGTAGTTTAGGCAATCGTTCTATTATGCTTGATGGAGTTAGAATTAATACTTACGCATGTTCTTCAGAACTTAATGGAAATAGTGGTCAAGTTATGGCCGGTATAGGAACTCCTTGTCATGAGTTTAGCCATTGCTTAGGACTTCCTGATTTATACGACACAGATTATAGTGGGGCTTTTGGTATGAGCTATTGGGATGTTATGAACTCTGGCTCTCATTCTGGACCTAAAAATAATGGTGAAGTGCCTTATGGCTATTCTGCTTATGAAAGGTGGTTTGCAGGATGGCTGGAAATGAAGGAGATTACATCAACTCAACATATTGATGCTTTACCCAACTTGGAAGAAACACCAGAAGCATATATTATATATAATGAAGGTAACAAAAATGAATACTACATATTGGAAAATCATCAGCCTTCAAAATGGTTTAAGTATGTTAGAAACTATACTGGTATGCATGGTTTGATGGTTACTCATGTGGATTATGACCAAAGAGCGTGGGCAAATAATGTGGTGAACCCTAATGCTAAGCATCAGAGAATGAGTATCATTCCAGCTGATAATAGATATGGTGAAACGGAACTGGAATTAAGGGGGGATTTGTTCCCTGGTTCCAACAATGTCCAGTGGCTTACCAATGATTCGCATGTCAATGTAGGTGGACGTCTTTTTAATGAGAATACCGATGGAAGCTATCGTATGAATCGTATGATTGGAAATGTTTCGGAAAATAACGTCGGTTCTATATCAATGGATATTGTCTTTTCGGAAGATGTTCCTACTCCAGTAGTTAAGGATATTACAGAAATAGACGATAATGGTTATACCCTAAATTGGGAAGCAGTACCTAATGCAGAGTACTATATCGTAGAACAGAATTCCTACAAAATTTCTGCTAATTTTATTCCGATAATAAAGAAACAAACAGTAGATAAGGTCTTGAATACAAGTTTGAGATTGGATTGGTTGACAGATGGAACAACTAAAGTTCATGTTAAATCAGTTGTTAATGGATTTGAGTCTGATTGGAGTGAGTTGTTGGATGTACCAAAACTATCAAATGGAATTAACGTTATCATGAATGAAACGAGCTCTTTGCAAGAGTTTTATAGCTTAGATGGCGTTAGGCTAAAACAACCTCGTATAGGATTGGTCTTAATGAAGAAGAATGGCAAGGTGAAAAAGTATTTTGTGACACATTAAAATTATATGGTAAATATGAGAAAGATAGTTCCTATTTTTTTGTTTTTGATGATTTTATTCAACTTGTCTGCAAATGCAGAGCAGAAATCAACTATAGTATTGAAGAATGGTTCGGCCCTTGTAGGTAATATCATAGTTCAGCGACCAGGAACAGATATCATAGTAGCTGCAATAAGTGCAAGACTTATCATAGAAGAATTCAATATTGTTTCTAAGCGAGAGAAGAAAATGAAGTATGAAAGCCTTCCTCGGGAATGGAAAAGGTGGGCTTTAGAGAACAAGGCTTTGCAGGGAAATGCTGATGGACGTTATATCGTTCTTTATGATATAAAGACGAAGAACGACAATTTTACCAATTTAGCAAAGGTAGAGCAGAACGAGATGCCGAAAGTTTCTTATGTTCAAGTAGAACCTCAAAACTATAAGTTGGTGTGGAGTGATGTGAATGACATAAGAAAAACAGTACCGAAGAATCTAACGGAAAATACAATAGAAGATGAAGTCGTAACAACCAAAGGCAAGAATTATGTTGGTGTAATTATCTCACAGCAGATTGGTAAGAAAATAACAATAAAGACTTCTACTTCCACGGTGGAAGTTCCTGCTACCGACATCAAAGAGACTATCAAGTTGCCTGTGCCACGTACTACAAGTTTGTATAAATTGGCTGATTATGTCAATACCTTAGTACTAAATGATGGTAGCACAAAGGAAGGTGTTATTAAATCTCAGCATTACGGCAAAAAAGATAAAGAGCAATATGTCGTATTGCAAAAAGAAAACGGAACAAGTGAGCAAATCTTGACCTCAAAGGTAAAGGAGTTTCGTACTGACTATAAAAAGCAGAATGTTGAAACCTACAAGTCTGGCTTTGTTTATGCGAACGAGTTCCACATACAGAAAGCAAAGACTAGAGTCGAGGGAGAAAATGTCGTCTTCATAGATAAGAAAGTGTTTACTTTCCCAGAAGGTATTACGACAACGTTCAAGGCTGTAGGTGCTAAATTTCAAGGTGCTTGGAGTCTTATAGCATTGGATAATTTGACAATGGAAAATGGGGAATATACACAGGGATATGATGCGAAGATACGTAAGAACAATGTGGTAACACCATCGGCTACAGATTTGGTAGGTGGAATAAGTAGTATATCGTTTGACTATCTTTCCCCTGGTTTCTATGCTTTGATAAATGAGGCAGAAACAGAAAAATATATCATCAAGATAAAAAAATAACATCCTACCGTAAGAAAAGAAAAACAGAAAGGTCTTTACTAATGAAAGCGGGACAGAAATAGAGTTCTGAAACCTTTTACATCATAGAATATTAACCCTTTAATAAATGAAGTTATGAATACAATTAAGACTAACACAGGTGAAAACATTGACGATTATGAGAACATGGCAGTTCAGAAGAGCAATGTAGCGAAGAGAGTTGCAGCAGGTGCAGCTGTTTTTGTGGGTGGTGCAGCTGTTGCTGGTGGTGCAGCATACGCCGCAACTCTACCATCTGAGGAAGATAATGGTGTTCCGTTGACCACAGAAGATGTGGTGAATGGTGCTGATGTTACCTCTGAGTATCAAGCTGAGCCTGTAGCCGAGCAACCAGCCGAGAAAGTGGTCGTGGTAGAAAAGCCAGTCGAGAGGCCAAGTGTAGAAGAGCCAGAAAAGTCTTCTGTGACTTGGGATGAAACTACGAACTATTATGTGGGTGATGACAAGGTGATGTCTGTAGAGGAAGGTACCGTTGATGGTCATAAGTTTGCCCTTATGGATGTTGATGGTGATGGTCATGCTGACCTTCTTGCCGTAGATGTGGACAATAACGGTCGCTTCGATGACAACGAGGTGGTAACTTACACTGAGGAAGACCATGTTCATATGGGACACCAGACTGCTCATGTGACAGAGCAGCATTATAATAGTGCGGATGATATAACTCCTACTTATGATGGGCAGAACTATGTTGCGCAAAACCAAACTCATCAGGAAGATGTTATTCACAATAACTTTGAGGATGAGAAAACGGGTGAGTCATATCATGGTGACTATGCAGAGAACAACCCTGACTACAATCCAAATGTAGATGGAGACAATGGTAATGACAATTATCTTGCCGAGAATGATTCATATAGTCAGAATGATAATGACAATTATTCTGCAGGGATGGAAGATGATTCTTATCTTGCAGAAGCTGAATCATACGAGCAGGATGATAATGTGGAAAACTATACAGCAGAAGCTGATGTTGACACAAATGATTCTTTCGACTCCATGATGAATAGTGAAGAGTTCCTTGGTTAACAAGGAACTTCTTCAAGTTTCCTGATTTTATTAACGATTAAAACTATAACGATTATGCCAAAGAAAGTTTGTCCAAATGGACACATTTACGATTCAAGTATATATGGTGACGAATGTCCTTTATGCCCTAAAGGTGGTAACAGCATGAACTTCAATCCACAGCCTAATTTAGATATGTCAACAGGCGTTCCTCATGGTGGTGCTACTTATCAGCCTGAGCAAGGCACTCACATTGCAAGTCCTAATGCGCAAGTGTTTGGTAATGCAAGTAATGGTGCTATGTTTGGTGGAGAGGATGTTTCTGGTGAAACTAAAGTCCGCCCTAATCAGCCTGGTGCGCAACAGCCACAAGCCCCAGTGGGTGGTGGTACAGTTATCCGTCAGCCTAAAGGTGCGGCTGCCGGGAAAGGCAGAAAGCTAGTTGGTTTCTTGGTGACATATAATGGTGATCCATTGGGAAAGGCGTTCAATCTGTACGAAGGCAAGAATTTCATAGGTCGTGACCAATCTTGCGACATATCTCTTCCGTGGGATCATCAGATGTCTGGTCGCCACATGTCTATCCTTTATCGTAATGTGGATAATAAGTTCAAGTATAGAGACGAACAGTCTAGCAATGGTACTTTTGTAAACAAGGAACTGTCTGATGAAGGCGAGTTGCAGAACTATGATATTATTCGTTTGGGTAATACCGTCTTTATTTTCATCGCAATACCAAAACTTGGATAAAATAGGAAAGTATGGAAAACTATATTATAGCAAATTGTACAGACACAGGAAGAACTCGCCGAGTCAATGAAGATAGTATGGTAACTTTCGACTCTCCTAATGGTAGAGTTGTGGCGGTATGTGATGGTATGGGTGGACAGAATGCTGGTGATGTGGCATCCCAATTAGCGGTTGCAGTCATTCAAGATATTCTTTCCGATAATACTTTTGCCACACCAGAAGAGGCTATTACTAGCTCTGTTATTGCAGCAAATCAGGCTATTCTGAGAAAGGCATCCATGAACGAGAATATGCAGGGCATGGGTGCAACTTGTGTGATGCTGATAGTCAAGGATGGCAAGGTTTACTATGGTTCGGTAGGTGATAGTCGAATTTACTACATAGCCAATGGGATGATTCGTCAGATAACCAAAGATCAATCATACGTTCAGACTTTGGTAGATGCAGGTCAAATCACGCAGGAGGCTGCTGAGCATCATCAAGACAAGAACCAAATCACCAATGCCTTGGGTGTGGAAGGTATGACACCTCCATTGATAGGACAAATGCCTATTACTCCAGAGCCAAATAGTACATTCTTGTTGTGTTCGGATGGTTTGAGTGGCATGATAAACAATAGTACCATTCTTAATACGGTATCTCGCCATGACTTGTCTTTGAATGAACGTGCGCAAATGCTCGTAGAGCAAGCTAATGAGGCAGGTGGATTGGATAATATTACAGTGCAACTTGTTGAGTTCCCTGCTGGAGATATGGCAATGTCGCCAATGGGAAGTCCTGCTGTTTCTGGTGCTGTAGCACAATCTAAGAAAAAGAGCCATACTGTGCTATATTCTTTGATTGCTGCCTTACTTGTTATTGCCGTAGCAGGTGGAGCTTATTGGTATTTCCATGAAGATAAAAAGCCACAGGTAAAAGCAACAACCGTGACAACAAAAGTCAAGCAGAAGGCGAAAGCAAAGAAAGCTGAAGCTGGTAGCAAGGAAATAATGGTCGAAAAAGTTGTTGTGGAAACTCCTGAAAACAATACAAATACAAAGAAGACTACAACTCAAAAGACAAAAGATAATCCTGTTAAAAAAGGTGCTCAAACAATTAGGGAAAAACAAAAGCCACCAAAAACTAAAGATGTAATACCTGACCCTGAAAATCCTAAAAATTATGCGCCGAAAATAGGGGATTTATCTAATGAAAAAGTGCCAAAATGAGACAAATTGCTAATTACACAATAGAAGATACCCCCATAGCTCGCGGAGGTATGGGGCAAATCTTCCGTGGTAGGGATAGTCAAGGTGAAATCGTGGCAATCAAGGAAATCCTTCCCGAGTTTGCCAGCGATTGGGCTATCCTTAGCCGCATAGAGAAAGAGGTTGAGTTCTTATTGAAAGTAAACCATCCGTCAATAGTAAAACTCTATGCAGCGTTCCGTGATGATGCTACGCAAAACTATTACATCGTCATGGAACTGGTGGAAGGTTTGAACATCGAACAGTATGTGACAAAGCATGGGGCAATACCTGAGCAACAAGCGGTGGAATTGATGTTGAAGATCCTTGATGCCTTACAGTGTGTGCATAATGCTCATATAGTTCATCGAGACATTAAACCTTCCAACATCATGATTCGACCAGATGGGAATGTTTGTTTGCTTGACTTTGGTGTGGCAAAGGACATGGACAACAACAATGGTTCTACGATACCAGGGTCTATCATTGGAACGAATGGGTATATGAGTCCTGAGCAAGCTGATGGCTTTTCCATAAACTTCCGTTCGGACATTTATTCCTTGGGTTGCGTCTTTTACTATATGCTCACTGGTCATCACGCTTTCAATACATTGGCAAGTGAGTTTGAAACAGCAAATGCCATTCTAAACAATGAGTTCCCAAGGCTTTCAAAATACAAATCTGGTCTTTCGGATATTTTGCAAAGGATTTTGGACAAGGCTACTAATAAGAACATGATGTTGCGCTATCAGAACTGTTATGAATTTATGGCAGCTCTTAGCAATGGCACTCATGTCAGTCATACTGGAACGCTTGCACCAGTGTTGATTTCCATTGGTAGAGAGATGTGTGACATTATCATCAATGATGCTGATAGAAAAATTAGCCGTCATCATGCAGATGTGGAATTGAAAGAGTTTACTGGTGGTAAATACTATGTCTTTACCGATTGCAGTGCTAATGGTACGGTTGTCAATCGTAAACCTTTGAGAAAATCGTCAATCAGTATTCCTG
>OIZA01001029.1_pt1 | contig 10928 bp, 9 predicted proteins | sample 1588381 | NCBI WGS metagenome assembly OIZA01 (sample SAMN03283277) | human gut metagenome | biome: human-associated habitat; material: feces | host: Homo sapiens | place: Peru | collected 2012 | reverse complement strand
AATAGCACTTTTGTGCTTGTGCGCACTCACTTTGTCGCTACACGGCAAGGATTATACCCTTGATAAAAGCTCAAAAAATGGCATAAGAGATAAAGTATTTTAGCGAGATTTTCAAAGCTCAAATTTAAGGGCAAATTTAAGCGTTTTGCTTTTTGGGTAAATTTAGCTATTATTGTGAAAGATTTTGCAAAGAAAACACAAGGAAAACAAGGTGAAAACATATCTTTTAAAAAACAAAGATGAAGCGGTTTTGAGTTTTAATGCAGGGCGCAAAAAGAGCTATGATGAGCTTTTCATCAGCGACATAAAAATCATCAATGAAAAATTTTTGCCCTTTCAAATCGATACAAACGCCCTTGAAAGCTCGCTTACAAAGTGGCTCAAAAGCAGAAGGTTGCCAGAGCATAGAGTTTATGCTGATATGATTTTATCCACGCTTGATAAAAAGGGCTTTAAAGATGATTTTATGGACTATATAGACTATGGTTTGGGGCTTAGCTTAAATGATAGCCTTTGGATAGTGCCGCAAAGTGAGGATTTAAAATGGGCGGATTTTAGCCTTTACACTCATCATTTTAACGCAAATTTACAAAGTGCCGCAAGGGGCGCAAAGGCTTTGCAAATCGCTCCCTTTGTCAAATCCCCAGAGCTTACCACAAACGGAATGTTGCCAAAATTTTGGCTTAAAACACAGGATAAAATTCTGCTTTACAAGGGTGAAAGTGGCTTTTGTGAGTGTGGCGAAGCCTTTGGGGAGTATTATATGCACCAAGTGGCTAAAATAATGGGCTTTGAGTGTGTTTTTTATGATTTAGCTGAGTGCGAAAGCCGTATTTACAGCACTTGCGAGCTTTTTACGAGTGAAAATGAAGGCTACGCTCCTATAAATTTTTTTCTTAGCAAAGAGCAAAGAAAGCTCAAAAAAATGGACTTTGCAAAGATGATTGAGCCTTATTTTGATAAGCAAAAATTTGAAGATTTAATGCTTTTTGACGCGCTCATTTACAACACGGACAGACATTTGGGGAATTTTGGCTTGATTTTTGACACGCAAACGGGCGAGATTTTGCGCCCTGCGCCGATTTTTGACAATGGTTGTAGCTTGTTTTCTTTGCTTCAAAAAGATGATTTAAAGGACATATTTGGCACACTATGCGTGTATAAATCTTATTTTGACCTTGCTTTTATCGACCAAATAGTGCTTTTTGTGCGAAAAAGACATATTAAAAATTTGCAAAAATTGCTGAATTTTAGCTTTAAACGGCACGAAAAATTCAACCTTAATGATGAATGGCTTGTGGTTGCGGAGCAGTTTATAAGAAACAATGCCAAATACGCCTTGCATTTTGCAGGCTATGACAGAAGCGAGTTTGAAAACTTTGACAAAAATAGCTAAATTTCGCTTAAATTTAAACGAGGTTTGCTAAAATTAGCTATAATGCGCTTTTATTTTATGAGAAAGGTTTGGGTGATGAATTTCCCTTTTATCGACTTAAAAGCTCAGTATAACGCCTACAAAGATGAGATAGATACCGCCATAGCTGGCGTTTTGCAAAGCACTTCTTTCATCGGTGGGGCGGCGCTTGATGAATTTGAAGCAAATTTAGCCAAATATGTAGGCGTGAAAAACGCCATAGGCTGTTCGAGTGGGACTTCGGCTCTTGTTTTAGCGCTTTTAGCCCTAAATATCAAGCAAGGCGATGAAGTCATCGTGCCAAGCTTTACTTTCATCGCTACGGCTGAAATGGTGAGTTTGCTGGGCGCAACGCCTGTTTTTGCGGACATTAGTTCAGATGATTATAATGTGAGCGTTGAGAGTATCAAGCACCTTGTGAGTGAAAAAACAAAGGCGGTTATCGCTGTGAGTATCTTTGGGCAAATGCCCGATTTGCTTGCTTTGAATGAATTTTGCAAGAGTAAAAATATCGTTTTGATAGAAGATGGCGCGCAAAGTTTTGGCGCGACACAAGATATAGGGGGGGGGAGTTGAAAAAGTCCTGTTCCATAGCCCCACTTTCTTGCACGAGCTTTTTTCCGTCAAAGCCTTTGGGCGCGTATGGAGACGCTGGGGCTGTTTTTACCAACGATGACGCGCTTGCTAAAAAAATTCGCACTATTTTAAATCACGGACAAAAAGAGCGTTACAAGCACGAAATCATCGGCATTAACGGGCGACTTGATAGCATTCAAGCGGCGATTTTAAATGTGAAATTAAGGCATTTAGATGATGAGCTGGCAAAAAGAGAACAAATCGCTCAAATTTATCAAAAACGGCTGCAAAATGCCATTTTACCACACATTAAAAAGGGCTTTACGAGCGTGTATGCGCAGTATTCTGTGCGGGTGCAAGAGCGTTCTAAATGTATAGAAAAGCTCACCGCAAAGGGCATTCCAACAGCGATTCACTACCCCTTAGGGCTACATTTGCAAGAAGCCTTTAAATCGCTTGGCTACAAAAAAGGCTCACTACCAAACACTGAGCTGGTAAGCGAGCAGATTTTATCGCTGCCGATGAGCGCCTTTTTAGATGAAGCTCATCAAAATGAGGTGATTAAGGCTTTTGAATGAAAATAGGCATTGCTGGGCTTGGCAAAATGGGGACAAACCATTTAAACGAGCTGAGAAAAGATGATGAATTCAAAGTCGCCGCCCTTTATGATTTGCGCCAAAATGCTGAATTTAAAGAGCCATTTTACACGAATTTAGATGAATTTTTAAAGGCAAATTTAGACATTGTCATCATCGCAACGCCTACTAGCACGCATTTAGAGCTGGTAAAAGCCATTTTAGCAAAGGTAAAATGTGTGCTTATCGAAAAGCCCTTAGCGATGAATTTAAAAGAGATGAATAAAATAAAAGAGCTGGCTAAAAAGCACGAAAGTAGCGTGGCTGTGGGTTTTAGCGAGAGGTTTAATCCTGCGATTTTAGCCCTAAAAAAAGAGCTTGCAAATGAAAAAATCATCAGCATAAACATAAAACGATACTCGCCCTTTCCTGCGCGCATAAGCGATGTAGGGATTTTGCAGGATTTAAGCATACACGATATTGATTTAGTGGGCTTTTTAAGCGGAGAAAGCTTTGCAAAGCAAGGACTTTTAAGCCTAAAAAAAGATGGCAGAGAGATAGAGGCGATTATCACGCTTCAAAGTGGGCTAAATTCAAAGCAAAATATCATCGCCGCGGTTCATCAAAGCTGGAACTGCGCCTTAAAAATTCGCCTTGTGAGCGTGATAACAGAAAACGCCTTTTTTGAGGCGGATTTAAATAATTTTTCCTTACAAAAAAACGGCTTGCCACTTGCTTTGCAAGGCGCAAGTCCTTTATTTAGCGAGCATAAAGAGCTTTTGAGCTTAGCTAAAAGCGGCAAAATGGGGCGTTTGGCAAGTATCAAAGATGCGCTTAACGCGCAAGCGTGCTTGGAGTGAGCTTGAGGCTGGTTTTGTTTTTAAATATGGGAGGCGTCAGCAAGCGTGAGGATTGCGAGCTTTTTTTGAAAAATATGTTTAATGATAAATACATTTTGACGATAAAAAGCGACATTTTGCGCTCTTTTGTGGCGTTTTTCATCACAAAATTTCGCGCTAAAAAAATGTGGCAAAATTATCTTAAAATCGGGGGCAAATCGCCCTTAAACGACATAAGCGCAAGGCTTTGCGAGAAGCTCAATGCTGAATTTTTAAATCAAAATTTAAAAGATAATGCTAAAAAAATAAGTCAAAATTCAGCCCTAAATTCAAAAACTCATCACAGCAAAAAGAGCGAAAATTTAGAGCTTGCGCCCAAAGAAAGCAAAAATTTAAAGCTCAAATCACAGCTTAAATTTGATTTTATCAACACCTATGTGCCGCCCTTTGCAAGCGAAGTTTTAAGCAAATATGAGCTTACAAAAGATGATGAAATCGTGCTTTTTCCACTCTATCCGCACCACTCACAAACCACCGTGCTTTCATCACTTGAATGCGTTAAAGGCGAGATTTTAAAAGCACAAATTCAAGCAAAAGTGAGTGAAATTCCTGTTTTTTTTGAGAGCGAAATTTACAACGAAATGCTGATAAAGCACATTTTAAAGGCAAATGAGACTTACAAAAAAACGCACAAAAAAACGCTCATTTTTTCAGCGCACTCCATACCTGTATCGACTATAAAGGCTGGGGATATTTACCAAACGCACATTGAAAGGCATTTTGCGCTTTTAAAAGAGCGTTTAAAGCCTTATTTTAAGGATATAGTGCTTGGCTATCAGTCAAAACTAGGACCTGTGAAATGGCTTGAACCAAGCACTAGCGAGCTTTTGGCTCAGCTTACAAATGAAGCGCTTGTTTATCCGCTGTCTTTTTGCGTAGATTGCAGTGAAACCGCTTTTGAGCTAGAAATCGAGTATAGAAAAATTGCCGCAAAGGACTACAAAGTCATCGCCTGTCCTAACGATAGTGCTGAATTTGTGGAGTTTGTGAAAGCGTATGTAAAGGATAGATGATGAAAAAATACCTTTTTGTTTTGCTTTTAGCCTTTTCAGTGGCGGGCTGCTCGGTAACGGGCGACAGGCAAGTCGATGCGATGATTGATAAAATGGGCATTGAAATCATACACGATATCCCCATCAACGACAACACAAAGGCTGGCAAGCACATAGACAACACCATACATATGAAAGCACGCTCATTTTACCCCGACAAACAGCAGTATTTGCTGGTGCTTTTGCACGAGATAGCCCATCACATAGGCTCTTTAAACAAACGCGTGTCTTACCAACTCTACTCACAAAGCGATTACAGGCTGCTTGAAGAGCTTATCGCAAACAAATACGCCACAACGATGATGAAAAAATTTGGCTACAAACTGCGCTTTAACTACGACAAACTCAACAAAGAGTATATGAACGAGCTGACAACGCAGCACGGCTACTCCAAAGAACGCGTCAATCAATATGTCAATGCCGAGCTAAAACGCTGCTTGCAAACGAGCGATAGGCTTTTGAAACGCCGAATTTAGCGTGCTTTTGATTTGCGTTGATTTGGCATAATGATGGCATAATGCAAATTTAAGGAGTGAAAATGAGAGTTTTAGGGTTTGACATAGGCATTCGTTCGATAGGCTGGTGTCTGCAAGAAGATGGCGAAATTATAGCTTGTGGCGTTCGCATACCTCGAAGTGTAGAAGATGCGCAGACAAAAGAATCCCTTGCAGCACACAGAGGTGCAGCAAGGCGAATTCGCAGAAGTATTGCTCGCAAAAAGGGGAGAATGGAAAGCCTAAAAATAATGATTTGTAAGGAATTTGGCTTAAATTTAGCTGATTACTACTCAAAAGATGGCGATTTGCCAAAAGCTTATGCAGGTGAAAATTTTAAAAGTCCTTATGAATTGCGCTCAAAAGCACTGACAGAAAAATTAAGTGCTGATGAACTTGCAAGAGTGATTTTGCACATAGCAAAACACAGAGGCTATGGCAACAAACACGCTAGAAAAGAAAGTGATAAGGACAAAGGAAAGGTTTTAAGTGCCATAAAAAACAATGAACAAACCTTGAAAAAGTATCAAAGCGTAGGTGAATATCTTTATGAAGAGTTTTATCAAAAACAAAGAAGTTCAGAAGAAATTCAGACAAAAGTAGAGCTTTTAAAAGCATTTTATGATAAAAATAAAATCAAAACCGAAAAACAAGATAAAAATAAACTAGAACAGCAAAGCCTAAATCAATACAAAAAAGTCCGTAACACAACTGATGTTTATGAGCGTTGTATGAAACAAGAATGGCTACAAGCTGAACTAGAACTCATCTTTGAAAAACAGCGTAAATTTGGCTTAAAATTCAGCGATGAATTTAAAGATGAGATTTTAAAAGTAATGTTTTTTCAACGCTCTCTTGAAAACTCTGCTGATAAAGTAGGCTTTTGCACATTTTTTCCTGATGAAAAAAGAGCTCCAAAAGATAGTTTAAGCGGGATAGAGTATGTTGCGCTCGGCAAAATCATCAATGAGTTAAAATACATTGAGAAAAAGATAAAAGCAAAAGATTGCATAAGGTTTTATGCGGGCGAAGTGGTTGATACTCCGCAAAATATCAATGCTCTTTTAGACATTGTCCTTAAAAAGGGCGAAATCAGCTACAAAGAATTTCGCTCAATCCTTAAACTCAACGACAAATTTAAAGATATTAAGATTTTTTCTAAAAATGCGAAACTTGACTATACTCAAAAAACCATTGATGAAGCCGAAAAAGCTAAATTTTTAGAGTTAAAATCATCTAAGGATAATCCAAACATTCCAAATTTAAAAGGTTTTCAAAAAGCTTTGGGAGAACGCTTTGAAAAAATTGATAGAAAAACGCTTGATGATATAGCTTTTGATTTGGCGACAATCAACGACAAACAAGAACTCTTTAAGCAGTTTGAAAACTATGATTTAAGCGCAGAACAAAAAGAAGCCTTATCACAGCTTTCTTTTTCAAAATTTCTTAATCTCAGCTTTAAGGCTTTAAGTGAGATTATTCCTTTGATGAAACAAGGTTTGCGTGATGATGAAGCTGTGAAAAAGCTGGGCTTTAAGCCATCTGATGAGTATGATTACAACGAGGTGCAAAAAGAAATAAACAACCCCGTTGTTTCTCATATCCTTGCCGAAGTCGTTAAGGTTTTAAAAGCTATTTTAAAAGAACACGGAAAAGTGCATAAAATCAACATAGAATTTACTCGTGAAGCGGGCATAAGCAAGGATAAAAGAAGTAAAACAGAACAAGAGCAAAGAAAAAAGTTTCAAGCTAATGAAAAGGCTAAGGAAAAATGTCATCAATTTGGCATTGCCGCAACTAAAAAGAACATACTAAAAATCAAGCTTTGGTTGGAACAAGGTGAGGTTTGTGTATATAGTTGTAATAATGGTAAGGGCAAGAAAATTACCGAAAAAGATTTGCAAGATGAAACTATGCTTCAAATCGACCACATTTATCCGTATTCAAGGAGCTTTGATGATAGTTATAACAACAAGGTGCTTGTTTTTAGCTCAGAAAATCAAGTTAAAAGAGAAAAAACACCATTTGAAGCCTTTGGCAACAATGCAAACAAATGGAAGAGCATTGTTTCTTTTGTGAGTGGGAACAAGGCTTATAGTTACACCAAAACTAATAAAAATGGAAAAAAGGAACAAGTTTTTACTAAAAAAGGGCAAAGAATTCTTGATGAAAATTTTAAAGAAAGAGAACAAGGCTTTATCCAAAGAAATTTAGCTGATACAAGCTATATAGCTAATGTTGTAAGGGATTATATTGACAAAAATATCAAATTCTTGCCTCTTGATGATAAGGAATTGTTGCAAAGTTCTATGTTCTTTGAATTAGACGGCTACAACGAAAAGGACGATACGAAAAAAGAATACAAACGCAAACACATAGAAATCATCAGCGGAAATTTAACTTCAATGATGAAGCATTATTGGGGACTTCATTTTTTAGATAAGAAAAATGAATTCGGCGAGTATGAAAAGGACAGAAATCATCATTTACACCACGCCCTTGATGCTATCATCATTTCATATATGAATGCTAGTAGAGTAAAGGCTTTTGCCGACTTTAAAAAGCGATTAGAAACGATGAAAGCAAGTGAATATGCTGAAAAATTAAGCGAAGCAGAGCGAGAACAAAAACGCATTAAGAGAAAGAAAAGCACATTTGAAGTGCCAACTAACTATGCTAATCGCAATGAATTTGCAGATAAAATCAAAGAAAAAATCTTTGGTATTTTTGTTTCTCAGCCGCCAAACAAAAGGACAAGAGGAGCTTTGCATAAAGAAAGCTTTTACTCGCAAAAGGATACAAGCCTTATAAATAGTAAGGATACTATGGAAGATGCACTCAAACTTGGCAAGGTGCGACAAATTGGCACAAAAATCGTCAGCAATGCAAGTATGGTGCGTTTAGACATTTTTAAACGCAAAAAAGATAACAAATTCTTTGGTGTGCCTATTTATACTATGGACTTTGCGAAAGGAATTTTGCCAAATAAGGCAGTTAGCACAAAAGAATGGATAGATATGAACGAAGATTATGAATTTTTATTCAGCATTTTCCCAAATGACTTGCTCTGCATAAAGAAAAAAGGAATGGAAAAGGCTGAGTTGTGCTATTATGTGAGTTTTGATATTGGTGGAAGTGGGGTTATTAAAGCAGAATTTCACAGCAATCATTTAGTTTCACTCACTGGCAATCAAAAATTGCTTTTTTCAGAGGCAAAACAAGAAAAAGTGCAAGGTAGAATCAGCATTCAAAATTTAGAAATCTTTGAAAAATGGCAAGTTTCTCCGCTGGGCGAGGTAAAAAAGGCAAAATTTAAAAAACGAGAAAACATTTCGCTTAAATCCACGCCCAAAACCGCCAAACACTCAATGCCAAATTCAAATTTGGAGACACAATGAGCTTTGATGAAGCCTTTAAAAGCGTGATTATCGCAAATGATGCGAAGTTGAGTTTAAAACAAAATCATTTGCATATTTCTCAAAGCGACAATGAGGCGAATCTCTATTTAAAAGATTTAGCTTTTATAATCCTTGAATCGCCGCAAATCACGCTCACTTCGGCACTTTTAAGCGCACTAGCACAGCACAATGTCGTGCTTTTAAGCTGCGATGAAAGCCACTTGCCAAATGGCGTTTTTATGCCCTTTTTAACGCACTTTCAAGCTGCACTCACCGCCAAAGAGCAACTTGGGGCAAAGCCTCAAACAAAGGCTATTTTGTGGCAAAGGATTGTCAAAAACAAAATCCGCAATCAAGCCTTTGTTTTGCGTGAGGCTGGCTTTGACAAAGAAGCGGACGAGCTTGAAAATTTAGCTAAAAATGTGCGCTTAAATGATGGCTCGTATATGGAAAGCCGTGCTGCTGCGCTTTATTTTAAAACGCTTTTTGGCTCAAATTTTAGCCGTGATGAGCTTTGCTTTGAAAATTCAGCTCTAAACTATGGCTACGCCGTTGTGCGCGCTGCTGTGGTGCGTGCCGTGTGCGTGAGCGGGCTTGTAAGCTGGGAGGGGGTAAAGCACGCTAACGCTTTTAATCAATTTAACCTAGCCGATGATTTAATCGAGCCTTTTCGCGCCTTTGTAGATAGCTGTGTTTTGGGGCTTGGTGCTGAATTTAAGGGCGATGAGTTTTTGCAAAAAGAGCATAAAAGAGCGCTTGTTGAAAACTTGCAAAAAGCGGTGTTTGTAAATGAGCGCAAACTGCCTTTAATCCGCGCTGTAAATCATTTCGTGCAAAGTTTTAAAAGCGCCTTGCTTAATGGCACAGAGCTTGCAAATGTCAGCTTTGCTTGAAGATAAATTTATGCGCGTTTTGCTGCTTTTTGACCTGCCGACAACGAGCAAAAAAGAGCAAAAACACGCGGCAAAATTCCGCAACGAACTCATCAAACTTGGCTTTTTTATGATGCAATTTAGCGTGTATATGCGAATTTGCAAGGGCTTGGTTTCGGCAAATGCTGTGATTTCGCGTGTGCGTGGCATTTTGCCGCCGCTTGGCAATGTGCGCGCGCTCATCATCACTGAAAAGCAGTTTGACAATATGCAAATTCTGCTTGGAAGTGCGGGCTTTAACGAAAGCGTGAATGATGATAAAAATCTCGTGCTGTTTGCGTTTGATGAGAAAATCGGGGATTATCGGTATTTGGGCAACGGACAAGGTGAGTGTGATGAGGGCGTAAAAAATGACGAAAATGCTTGTGGGAGCGAAAATGCGCCAAAATGTGAAAATTTGGATTTTTCAAAGGGAAAAAATGCTGAGAAAGAGAATTTTGTAGACAAATCAAAACGCAAAAAGCCACAAGAGCAAAGTTTGTTTGAATTTTAAGCTTTTAAAGGGTGTTTAAATGAGCCTTAAAAAGGCTTTTAATGGCACGAAAGCGCGTGAGGCTTTAAAATTTAGCGGGCATTTTGCCTGCTGATGAGAAAGGCTATTTTACGCTCATCTTACATATATCAAGCTTGTTTTTATGCCTAAAATACGCTCTTTGCTCTAAATCATAAAGCTTGTTTTTTAGTTCTTTGGGGATTTGACTGAAACGCAAATCGCTGAGCTTAGCTTGTGATTCTTGTGCGAGATACTCGAAAAATTCGCATTTGTCCTTAGCGTGCAAGGAAAGGGTGCAAAGTGCTATGAGAATGAGTTTTGGCATAATAATCCTTTGTGGGTCAATTTAAATTAGACAAGTATTTGGGGTAAATTTGGCTGAAATTTAGGCAAATGCTTGTGGCTTTATGTGGGATGTATTTTAAATTTGGCTGGTAAATTGAGCGTTAATGGCTTTGATGAATTTGGCTTTTGTGGGTGGATTGTGCGTGTTTTGGTGCTATTTAGCTTTTTATAAGAGCGTATTTTGAGCGTTTTTCGTTATTTAACTTTTTTAAAGCGTGCTTTGTATGTGTTTTTAAGTTTTAGAATTTGTTTAAAGGCTTGAAAATGCGCTATTTGATTTATTATAAATTGAAATTTGCTACTAAAATGCGTGATAACACCTTTTTAAGCAAACGCAAAGTGCCTTTTTATCGTAACAAATCATACATAAAAAACGGCAAAGGCGCGTTTATCCTTTGTCGCAAGTGCTAAAAAAGAGCTAGGCAAAGCAAAATCAATGCTTTTACCTTGCAAAATGCCACAAAAAGCCCTTGCAAAGCACTGCATAAGGCTTGTAGAAAATTCGCGTAAAATCGGGTGGGCTTAGGGATTGACTAGCTTGTCTCCCTTGAAACAAGCATAACCCTGCGGGGCGCCCACAACCCCTTATTTTAGTCCCTTGTTAATTCTTTATGCCATAAGTATAGCAAAAAATCGTATATTTTTGCCTAAAATTTCGCAAAAATCTTGAAAAATTCTTACTCTATGGTAGGTATATTTTACCATAAAAAGAATTAACAAGGGACTAAAACTCGCCTTGTGCCGTGCTTT
>OIZA01001026.1_pt1 | contig 10975 bp, 10 predicted proteins | sample 1588381 | NCBI WGS metagenome assembly OIZA01 (sample SAMN03283277) | human gut metagenome | biome: human-associated habitat; material: feces | host: Homo sapiens | place: Peru | collected 2012 | reverse complement strand
GGAAAGCTGCATCGCAGCGATTTTGCGAATGGGGTGCTGAATAGTTACATGATTTTTATGATTTTATAGTACAATCCGCCTTCTCCTCCACGGAAAAGGCCTGAAAATATGCTTCTTCCAACGGGATCCACAGTTGCAGGAAATCCTGTAATCTGTCCTCCCCGTTTCTTTTACGGATCCTCTCCGTCTGGTCCCCGGCGTCAATATCCAGAAATACCTTAAGATCCATATAATCCCCCAGTACCGGGTGACAGCTGTAGGCTCCTTCCACGATCACGAAGCCGTCGTTTTTCACAGGGATCCGCTCTCCCAGAGCCATCTTCGAACAGTCAAATCTCTGATAGGAAAAGGCTTCCTCTTCCCGGAGTTTCGGCAGTACTTCCTCCAGAAAACGCTCATAATGGACGTTTCCTCCGGGCTCCTTTCTGCGTTCCGGTGTCCGAAGTTCCGGCGGCAGAAAAAAATCATCCATATGGATCACATCCCCGCCCAGTTCCTCTGCCAGCCGTGCGGCCAGCGTCGTCTTTCCAGCGGCGCATCTTCCGTCAATGGCAATGATGCGTATCCTGTCAGGGATCGTTCGTAATTCTTCTGTCAGTTCAGATACTGTCTTTTGCGATCTCATCCACAGCCTCCGCAATGTATTCTCCCAGACGTCTGCTCTCCACGCCCACGATGGTGGCATGGCATTTGCTCATGGGGATCAGGATCAGCTTCGCATCATTGGAAGCTACCGCCGCTGCCATGGCCGGGGTGATCTCTCCCAGCATGGCATCCGCCATGACGATTCCCACGGGACCTACGATCACATCCGCTCTCTTACTGTTATAGATCACCGCATTCTCTCCGGTGGCGCCGCTTGTCACACCGCTTTTCATCATATTTGCCGTAGCCGTGGCGTTGGTTCCCACCGCGATCAGGTCTGCCTCGGGGAAACGCTCTTTCAGGGCCTCCAGCAGGCTTCTTCCGACGCCTCCGCCCTGGCCGTCCATTACCATAATACGCATAACATTGCTCCTGTAAAAATTAATACATACATCGTTTATGATAGCATGGCTAATGCTTTTTTGCAATTTATCTTGACAAAAAATTGCTTACCCCTTATTATGAATTATGCTTCACGAAGGAGCTTAACGCCAGAAGGCATATTACCCCCAGAAGGGAGAAGTGTGCCGTTCTGGCTTTTTTTATATCTTTTTGTATCAGGAGGTTTTATTTCCATGAAAAAATTAACTACATTAAACAAGAGTATCATCACCGCTCTGTGTGTTGCCTTATGCGTGGTTCTGCCCATGACTCTGCACGCGATCCCCAAGGGAGGCGTCCTGTTCTCTCCCATGCATCTGCCCGTGCTTCTGTGCGGTCTCGTCTGCGGAGCACCTTTCGGACTGGTCTGCGGGCTTCTGGGGCCTCTGGTATCCAGTCTGCTCACCGGCATGCCCGCTTTCGGATATATGCCCGTCATGATGATCGAACTGGGGCTCTACGGTCTGATCAGCGGTCTGGTCATGCGCTTCCTTCGCAGCGGTAAGCTGGTCATCGATCTGTATGCCGCTCTGGTCATCGCCATGCTGGGTGGCCGTGTGATCACCGGAATCTTACGTGCGCTGATCTTCGCCGGAGGTTCCTACAGCTGGTCCGCCTGGGCTACCGGATATTTCGTATCCTGTCTCCCCGGTATCATTATCCAGCTGCTTCTGATCCCTGCCATCTACGTGGCGCTGGAACGTGCACGTCTGTTGCCGGTGCGTTACCCTGCAGCCAATGTTTCCGCCAAGACCGAAGCCGCATAATTCAAAAAGCAAATCCCGTATTTCCAAAATATAAGAATGGCTCCTCTGTCTTACGACAGGAGAGCCATTTTCTGTTTGTAGATCCGTATGAAATAAAGAATCTCCGCCACTGCCGTAATGCTCCAGGAGAAGACATACAGCAGATACAGGGACGGGATCGTGTGAAAATAGGCAAATACCGTGTAGACCCAGATCACACGGAACACGCAGGATCCCATGATGACGATGAACATGGGCGCAATGCTCTTGCCCATAGCCCGGGCCGCTGCAATGGTACAATCCATAAAAGCAGAGACACAGTAGGAAAATCCCATAATGGTCAATCGGTACATACCGGCATCCATGACCGCCGCATCTCTGGTAAACAATGACAAAAACGGTCTTCCGAAAACTACCAGGGACACGCCCAGGATCAGGCCGATGCCGAAGGAATACGCCAGACTGATCAGATAGCTGTTACGCACTCGTTTCTTCTTGCCCGCACCGTAATTCTGTCCCATAAAGCTGCCGCAGGCGGTATAGAATGCCGCCATGACATCATATACCATGGCATCCGCATTGGTAGCCGCGGAATTGCCTGCCACCATGGTGGCATCAAAGGAATTCACACCCATCTGTACAAAGCTGTTGGCAAACTGGAAGATCACGTTCTGCAGTCCGGAAGGCATTCCCAGCTTCAGGATATCCTTCGTAAGTTCCGGATCCATCCGCAGTTTTCCCGGATGAAGGGCATAAATGTCTTTGCTGCGAAGCAATGCCTGTAAGATCAGCGCCGCCGACACATACTGGGAAATGATACTGGCCAGCGCCACTCCCGCCACATCCATGTGGCAGGCGATGACGAAAAACAGGTTCAGAATAATATTTAACACACCGGAAAATCCCAGATAATACAGCGGTTTCTTCGTATTACCCACCGCACTGTACACCGCATTACCGAAATTGTAGATGGCCAGGGCCGGCATTCCCAGATAATAGATCCGCAGGTATAATACCGCCTTGTCCAAAAGTTCCTCTCTGGTCTTCAACATGGTCAGCATCCACTCGGACAGTCCTACACCCGTCACTAATAACAATATTCCCATGATCAGACTGACCAGTGCGGCGGAATGGATCGTTTTTGACAGGCTTTCCCTGTCCTTCGCTCCGTAATATAACGCGGTCAGCACATTGATACCGCCAGACAGACCGATAAGGAATCCGGTGAACATGGTGACCAGTGTCGCCGTGGACCCCACCGCTCCCAGTGACAGAGAGCCTGCGAACTGTCCGATCACCGCAATATCTGCCATGTTGAAAAGCACCTGCAGCAGATTGGACAACATTAACGGCACGCTGAAGATCAGTATTTTCTTTCCCAAGGATCCTTCCGTCAGATCCTGCATATTCTGTTTCATCTTTTATCCTCTTCCCTGAAAAATCACCTGATTGCTGCTCTCCCCATCAGCTTCCACTCTGACGAAAAGAACGGTCAAAAAGCTTTTCGCTCCTTGACCGTTCCCTATTCTAGCATATCTTATCTTTCTTTTCTACCGGGAAATACAAAAAATACGACAAATTATGCTGCTTCTTTTTCCGTATTTTTACCGGCACCGAACAGCTTGCGGATGCAGCTGTAAGCTACCATGACACCCAGTACCATAAGCAGTACCGCAACGATCAGCTGTAAACCGTCTACCAGGAACGTTGCCTGTCCGGCTGCCACATTTTTTACCAGAGAGATCGTCTTCTGGATCAATGCGGTAAAGGTTACGACCAGCATCATTCCCATGGGGAAGTACAGTGTCCAGCCGGTACGGCCGGTGGTCTTTAAGAATACAGCCAGTGCGATCAGTACCAATGCGGCTAACAGCTGGTTCGCAGAACCAAACAGAGGCCATACATTGTTGTATCCGCCAAGGGTCAGCAGATAACCAAAGAACAGAGTGATCACGGTTGCAAAATATTTATTGGTCAGAACTCTCTGCAGGGGAGTCATCTTCGCGGTATCTGTGGTATCCCCCAGGAACAGCTCCTGGAAAGACATACGTCCGATTCTTGCTACGGAATCCAGGGAAGTCAGTGCCAGTGCAGATACACACATGGTCATGAATACGGTTGCCACAGTGACGGGAACACCCATCTTCTCCAGGAATCCTGCGACACCGGAGGAGAAAATGGAGAACGGTGTGCCGTCGGGCTTGGTACCGTTCACGGCAACTGCACCGACAACCACCAGTGCTACCACTCCTAACAGGCTCTCTACGATCATGGCACCGTAACCTACCATGGGCATATCTTTTTCATTGCTGATGGTCTTGGAGGAAGTACCGGAGGATACCAGGCTGTGGAAGCCGGATACCGCACCACAGGCGATGGTGACGAACAGGGTCGGGAACAGGCTGCTGTTGCCTACCCGGAAGCCGTTAAACGCATTCAGTTCCATATCGGGATGTGCTACCACCACGCCGAGTACGGCACCAATGATCATCCCCAGTAGCATAAAGGTGGTCATGTAATCTCTGGGCTGCATCAGAAGCCACATGGGCATTACGGATGCCAGGAACAGATATGCCATGATGATATAGATCCATGCGGTCTTGGAAGCATAGATGGGAAGATGCATACCTACGGCGAACATCACTACCAGCAGGCCGATGGCTACGACTGCCTTGACCCACTCGTTCATCTTGCCGACCTTTTTCTGGATCAGACCGAAGATCACGGCTACAACGATGAATAACATGGAGATGGATGCTGCACTGCCGTTGGCATATGCCACACTGGCATCTTCCAGTCCGGTACCTACGAAAGTACCTGCCACCATATCGGTAAAGGCTGCGATGACTAACAGAGTGAACAGCCAGCAGAACAGCATGAACAACTTTCTGCCGGTCTTACCGATGTATTTTTCAATGATCATTCCCATGGATTTTCCTTCGTTCTTCACAGAGGCATACAAAGCACCGAAGTCCTGTACGGCACCGAAGAACAGACCGCCGATCAGAAGCCACAAAAGTACCGGAACCCATCCGAATACCGATGCGAGGATGGGACCCGTCACAGGGCCTGCCCCGGCGATGGAGGAAAACTGATGAGAAAATACGGTGAATTTGGAGGAAGGTACGAAGTCCTCTCCGTCTTCATGGGTAAAAGCAGGCGTCTTCGCCTTCTCATCGATTCCCCACTTTTTGGCAAGCCATCTTCCGTAGAAGACATAGCCTGCTGCCAGCACTACCATTGCGATCAGAATGATTACCAAACTGTTCATTTTTGTTTCCTTCTTTCTTGTGTCTTGTTGTTTTGTCGTGACAGAAAGAAAAATTCTGATTGCCCGTAAAACAAAAAAGCTTTCCGTCTCCGGCACCTTTCAGCACCCAAAGACGAAAAGCTCTAAGCTCTCCGCGTTACCACTTTGCTTGCCGTATGTATCATACGACCTCTTGTCCCCATCTCCATGAAACTCAAATCCACGTTTCATTTCCAACAGGCTTCTAAATAACGGTAGAATACCGGTGACACCTACTTAGTACCTTCAGTGCACTTCTCACAGAGGATAGTCTGTCATACTCACATACCGTCTCACACCGCCCGACGGCTCTCTGAAATGCTTCCGTATGCAGATCTTGTTCTGCTCATCGAATTTCACTTTCTGTTCGATACCAAAGATATCACTCTGTTTTGTTAATGTCAATAGGGAAAAGAAAATTATTTTCCCTTTTTATCCGCGATCAGAGGCTTGATGGCAGAATAAATTTCGCTGGTGCGCTTGCTGTCCTTGAACTCTTTATTCAGGGCATTGTTGATGCCCTGTTTGGTCTTGTACTGGCGGATGAATTTTACCACCTGCGGGACGATCGTCTGATCGGAAAGCACTTTTTCTACTGCCCGGGTCAGTTCATCCGGCTCTTCTGTGACCTTCCTCTCCGTGGCTTTTTTGTCTGTAGCTTTCTTCTCTGTTGTCTTCTTCTCTACGGCCTTTTTCTCTGCCGTTTTTGCGGTAGTCTTCTTCCGGGTGTTATTGCTCTTTTTCCTTGCCGGCTTTTTCGCAGGTTCCGCCAACTCGTCCATGGTCCCGGCAGGAATGTCCTGGCTTACTGTATCTGCGGGAGTCTCCGGTTCCATAAAATCTTGCGATTCCATAGAATCCTTCGATTCATTATCATCAGCGTCTGCAGTCTCCGGCAGTATTGCCTCCGGGGTCTCTTCTGTGGCAGCTGCCTGTGTTACTGCTTCTTCGGCAGAATCTTCCGCCTCCGGCTCCTCCGTAACGGCTGCTGTCCGTTCTTCTCCGATCTCCCAGACTGCTTCATCCACCGACAGGTTCTGTTCTGTCTCCTGTTGTGCTTCTTCCGTCACTTCCCCGGTACTTTCTTCAGCTGCAAGATTCTGTTCCGCCGTCGAGTTCTTTCCCCACAGAAGGTTACGGATGATCCGCACGGGGACTCCCTGGGCCTTCCAGTACACCATCAGGCTGATGAAACCGTTGTCCTTGGTCACAATAAAATAATTCGGATGAATGCCTTCCCGCTGCTGCTCGCAGATCAGATATCCCAGATAGGTAGCCAGCTGGAAATCCAGTGCATTCTTGGTTCCCACCGCCACCTTGTGGTATATGATCTTTGCCTTCGTCTCATTCAGTTTCCGATGCAGGTCAAAGGTCATGCTGTCCGCGTTGTCACTGTAGAAAATGCAGACGGTATCTTCCTCCGCCAGCAGTTCTACCCCTTCCATGCCACGGCTTTTTACATTTTCAAAATCAATCAGATAATAGGCCATTATTTCTCCTCCCCATTCGTTGTGTTGCTTTCCTCTGTTTTTTCTTCCGGTCCGGTAACTGTTCCCTGTGTCTTCGAATCTTCTGCGCCTGCCAGCGGCTTCTCTCCCGTCACTGCCTCTGTCATTTTCTGACTATCTGTTTCCGTGTTGCTCTCTTCCACGGCTTTCTTCTTTGCCGGAAGTTTTTCGCGGATCTTTTCTTTCCAGCAGGAGAGTGTCTCTTCCCTTCGGTTCTTCCGCTCCCTTCGTTTCGCCGCCCGTTCCTGTCTGGCCTCTTCCTTAAGTTCCAGTTTTTCCTGCTTTTTCGCCCGTTTCGCCAGTGCTTTTTCTTCCAGTTCCACTTCCTTGACGGCGGCTTTTTCTATATCCCGGATGTAGCGGTCCGCCTTTTTGTGATTCTTACGATCCAAGCGGTAAGGGTCATACAGGAAATACGATACCGCTCCCAATACCAGAATCACCACCCCGGCAATGGTCAGCACCGGTACGACGATCTGATACTCCGTAAATCCCAGTTCAAAGCAGACAAATACGATCAGCATCGCCGGGAACAACAGCAGATACAGAAGTTTCGTCAGCATGTCCAATAGCGAATGCTGTCTTTTCCCATTCGTCAGAAGGGTTCCCTCGATGGCCGTATAAAATGCCATGAAAATGCAAAGCTCCGAACCGAAACCATGAAGATACCCGCAGATCCCGGTCAGAATCAGAGACAGGAAAAACATACCGAACGCCGTTCCCTGATACCAGGCATTGCGGTATTCCGTCATTCCCTGCAGCTTGTCCTCGCTGATGCCGTGCATCTGGTAGACATCCTTGCGGATCAGACGTTCAAACTCTTCGTTGTACCGCTGTTCCTCTCTGGTGTTGCGCAGGTGGTCTTCCACCGCCTTGCTCATCTGTTCGATATATTCCTGTTCCTTGCGGATCCGTTTGGTCCTGAGCTGCTCCAGCTCATTCTGGCGTCTGACTTCCTCTTCCAGTTTACGCACTTTTCCGATCCGCGGATTCTTCACCGTGATCTCCGGGTTCTCCGGGAGCACCGTATTTTCTCTCTTTTCCTGATTTTCCATCGGGGACCTCTTTCTGTGTGTTATCCATTACCTTATTATAGATTTTCCCACACAGAAAAACAACCTTTTGTTTTCTGACAAATTGTATATATTTAACAAATATAGTAATGGTTCCTATTATTATTTTTATAATATTCGTGCATTTCATTTTTTACAAAAAAGAGATATACTATATACAGAAACAAAGAAATATTTCAATAACCTGTACAAACCACCAATATAGAAAGGATGATAGATTATGGCAAAATTATATACAATCACTTTAAACGGCGTTACCGAAGAAACTTATAATCAGGCAACCGATTATATCCAGAAAAATGCACTGCGTCTGAACTACCGGCCGGTTGCTTCCACCATTGATGTGGAATTTCCGGACACCATTGATCCGGCAAAAGCTCCGGAGCTTGCCGATGCTGTGATCCGTGAGGTGCATCAGAGTCTGTAAGGAAAAGGCCGCCGGTGTCTGAAACACCGACGGTCTTTTATTTTATTTTATTTTTCCTTTTTGCAGCATTTTTAATGTTTTCCGCACTAATATCAAGCAAAGGAACATTGCTGCAAAATCCGAAACAGGACCAACAAACAATACTCCGTTCAGTCCCCAAATCAAAGGGAAAACAATTAGCAATGGCAGTTGAAATAAAACCTGACGGCTAAGAGAAGCAATCGTACCTTCTCTTGCCCTGCCGATAGCTGGAAAGAAATTAGAAACCAATACTGTAATTCCGTTAATCAATGTGCCAAACATAAAGATGCGTAAATAATTTGTTCCAAATTCTAAATATAACTCATCACCTTTCTGAAAAATTTCCAACAGTTGATGAGGGAATACTTCAAACGTAAAGAGTGCTATGCCTCCAATTATCAGCATGATTTTTGCTGCATAGTGAAATGCTTCGTTTACCCGGTGATATTTTCCTGCTCCATAATTATATCCAAAAATGGGCTGACAACTTTGGCTGATGCCTGTAAATGTTGCTGTAAATATAGAATTGATTTTCGTTACGACACCACTTACCGCTATGGGAATATCTCTGCCATAAACAGATTGCTCCCCATAGAAGCCAAGTATATTATTCATCATAATTTGCACCAGCATAACGGCAATTTGCATCAAACCAGCTGGCAAACCAAGCCCACATACTGCCCGCAGGATGGTTCCGTTTAAGGCAAAATATTCTTTTTTCAAATGAACGCTTTTGAATTTTCTGAAATATGCAAGAGAAAAAACAGCGGCGACCATTTGACCGATAATTGTAGCAAGAGCAGCTCCCTCAATTTCCATATCCAATGTGAAGATGAAAATGGGATCAAGAATAATATTCAGAACGGCTCCAATCATTGTACTTGCCATTGCATATTTAGGACTGCCATCAGCCCGAATCAGCATGCTGCTTCCGGCTCCAAGTATTTGAAATGGCGCACCAATGGCAATAATCCTTGTGTAAGCCGTAGCCAGTTCCAGCGTTTCACCTTTTGCCCCAAATAAAACCATGAGTGGGTGCAGAAAAATCAAAGTAACGACCATCAAAATGATACCACTAATAGTTAATGCCATTAAACTGTTTCCAACAGCTTTTCCTGCACTTTCATTTTCTCCGGCTCCTTGAAGCAGGCTGAATTTAGAGGAACCACCGCTTCCAATCGTTACATAGACCGTAACCATAAGAAGAACAAGGGGGAAAGCTATATTCGTTGCAGCATTTCCTACAGTCCCCAGTTTTTGCCCTACAAAAATTTGATCGGCAATATTGTAAAGCGAACCAACAAGGTTAGATAAAATTGCTGGCAACGCAAATTTATGAACCAATGTTGGCACCGATGTGTTTTCAAGTAAAGTATTTGTTGAATCTGCCATAATAAAAACGTATCCTTTCTCACACATGATATTGTACTTTTGCCCTGTGTGTATCTTGCATTCTTCATCTTATCATTGTATTATTTGAGCTACAATCATCAATATTTGTACTTGTGTTGAAATAATAAAAGGGGCGATAAAAACTGAACACAAAAAATAATCAAAGATACAGAAATATGGATATTTGCATGAAGGCAGCCATGCTGGAACTTATGCAGAAAATACCTTTTGAAAAAATAACAGTAAAGAGCATCTGTCAACGTGCCGGGGTAAATCGTGGAACTTTTTATTCTCACTATACAGATATGGAAGGAATGATGAACGACCTCGAGGACTACCTAAGCGGGGAGTTACTTCAAGTTGTAGAAGAATGGCTTCAGCACAATGGAAGTCAATCCATTTTTCTTCCCTATCTGCGTTATATTAAAGAACACCAATATGTTTATCAAGTAACATTATCCAATCGAAAAGCACTGCCTATCAAAAAGAGTTTCCAGCCTTTGTTAGAACACCTTATCTTCCCCCTCTGCCGTACAGCACAAATAACCGATGAGGAAGAGTTGATTTACTATAATGTCTATTTCCAATCCGGAATCACCATGGTATTAAAATGCTGGATTGAAAACGGATGCAAAAAAAGCGACGAGGAAATGAATGTAATTCTCATGAATTGTGTTCCTATGATTTCTGAATGTCAACGAATAATAGATGTTTCCGAAAATATTTAATAATTGCATCAAAACGGCTTGCCCCATACCATTTCTAAAAAGTATCTGGTGTGGTATCTTTAACTATGGGAAACTCCATTCTCCCATTTGTTTACAGCCGGTGTTGTCACGCCTAATCTGTTTGCCATCTCCTTTCGATTTTTGGTAAAAAAAGAACGCCCACCTTGTAAAAAAGTGAGCGTTACGCTGAATTGGTTTCGATATTACATTTTTCCGTTTTGTCCGTCTGCCTCCGCCTTTCCAAGCAGGTACAGAAATGCGATGGCAGGTACTCGCAAAATCGGCACACGGGTCTCGTGCTTTGCAATGCCGAAATCATCCAACTGCTTCGTGATGAGAAATGCGCTTGTGACCTTTGCACTTTCATCCTTGCAGAGTTCGACGATGGCGTCCGTAGCAGGTATATGGGAGTTGTTGCGGTATTTTACCTCACAGAGAATCTTTTCACGGGGCAGCTCAATGACCACATCGACCTCTTTCTGATTATCCTTTGCCTTTCTGAAGTAGCCGAGCTGCGCCGTGCTGCCCTGATAGAAGGATACGATATGCTTATATACCGTCGTTTCCACCATCGCCCCAAGCTCTCGCTCATCCGAAAGAACGTCGTCTATCATTAGAACGGCGTTGCGTATGGCGGCGTCGGCAAGGTATATCTTCGGCTTGCCCTTCAAAGCACCCTTGCTGCCCACATCCATCGGCTTCGACAGATAAATCAGGTTAGACATTTCAAGCGCCTCGATATAGCTGTCTATTGTAGAGGCGGAG
>OIZA01001025.1_pt1 | contig 10983 bp, 6 predicted proteins | sample 1588381 | NCBI WGS metagenome assembly OIZA01 (sample SAMN03283277) | human gut metagenome | biome: human-associated habitat; material: feces | host: Homo sapiens | place: Peru | collected 2012 | reverse complement strand
TCACACCGCGCCACAACGGCAAAGTGGAACGCTCACACCGTAAGGATAATGAGTACTTTTACGCAACGCATACATTCTACTCGTTCAACGATTTTAAAGCTCAGCTTGCCATTCACCTTCGCAAATACAATAACTTTCCCATGCGCCCGCTTAACTGGATTTCACCCAAGGCTACTCTCGATATTTTTTTGAAGCACGGTGTAACATATCATTGACAAACCAACAATTTTGCATATGCCGCAAATTGGGGCGAATTCGGCGCAAATTCGCGGTGATTCCGCATATTCGCTCACTAAAAAAGGACTGCCGTGCGGCAGCCCTTTTTGTTTGAAGATCAACCGGTGATACCGGAGCGCTCGATTCCCTGAATGATGTACTTCTGTCCGAAGAGGTACATGATGATAAGCGGGAACATGATCATAAGTCCTGCGGTATTCTTGATCGCCGACTCGTAAAGCGCCTGACCGGCGTAGTTCGTGTTCAGCGACTTCGGGATCTTGACGATGGAGCCCATAAGAGTCGGACCCTTCGACGTGAAGAACATATTCGTATAGAAATTGTCCATCCACTGCCACGAGAAAGCGAACATGAACACGGTTACCAGCATTGCGCCGGAAAGCGGGATGATGATCTGAATGAACGTGCGGAACACGCCGGATCCGTCGATGTACGCGGACTCCTCAAGCTCATCGGGAACTCCCTTGAAGAACTGGCGCAGCATAAAGATATACAGACCGTTCTTGAAGCCGAGTGCGGTAATCGAAAGTATCCACAGCGGGAAATATGTGTTCAGAAGGTTTATGTACGGCTTATCAATGATATGCAGCCAGTCGAACACGCCTCCGCCGAGCAAGTTGAATATTCCGAGTATATCGAAATATCTGAACTTCAGGTACATGGAGAACTCAACGGTTGCGTGAGGAATGATCATCGTGAGGACGACGAGCAGGAACACGAAGCCGTTACCCTTGAACTTGAACTTTGCAAATCCGTATGCAACGAGGCAGCAGACGAATGTCTGGAGTATCGCACAGCTTCCTGCAAGCAGGAGGGTGTTGAACACCGCGAGGAAGTACGAGTTATCCGTGATGATCGCCTTGTACGTTGCGAGGGTCGGATATTTCGGGATAAGCTGAACCGTAACATCTACGAAGTCCTCCGCGCTCATGAAGGAGGCGGTGATCTTCGAGAAGAACGGGAACAGGATTACGTAAGACACACCGAGGAGGAAGAGGAATCTGAACACGTACCAAAGCACGTTGCCGAGGAAGGCTGTGCTGAGATACTTGCCGCGCAGTCTCTCGATGAGAGGTGTACGCTCGAACTCGACTTTTATCTTGTTCTTTGTCTCCTTTTTGATCTTAGGAGCATTGTCAGCAGGATTGTAGTTCATTTATGTTTCCTCCTTTCTTAGTCTCTGCGCTGATAGAAGATGAACAGCCGCAGGATTCCGGCAGTCGCCGCAACTATCAGTATTACAAGCAGGAAGTACATCCACGACATAGCGGAGGAAACCACCTGACCGGTCGTATCAGTGCTGTATACGCTGCTTATGAAGCTCATGACTTTATTCGACTCAGCCGTAAACGAGTCGATGATCGTATAGACTGCGTTTACAAGGATCATCGGGCTTATCATGGGCAGGGTGATCTTCCAGAACGTCTCCCAGGAGGAGGCGCCGTCGATCTGGCACGACTCGTAGATCGCGGGGGAGATAGACTGAAGTCCGGAGAGGAAGATCAGCATCTGTACGCCGCAGCGGTTTACGATATCGTAGATATTGTTGACGAGCTGTGCGACCCACTGGAGCAAGTCGGTTCCGACGACCATTCCCGAGAACAGCGCCTGTATATCCATCGCCGACACGATCTCCGCGACCTGATTGGTACCCGAACCGTCGTCGATACCGTTTTCGGGATCCATGACGGAGTTGAGTCCGGAGGTAGCGTCGATCTCAGCGATAAGACCTGTTGCAAGGATGACGGGGATGAAGAAGATCGCACGGAACGCTGCGCGACCCGCCATCTTCTGGTTAAGGATGATCGCCACGAACAGTGAGAATATGACGATCGCGGGAATCTCGAGCAGGAACGAGCTGATACCCGAGCCGAGCGTGGTGATGAACTCCTGGTTCATCACTGCGCTCTTATAGTTGTCAAAGCCTACCCAGTGCAGCTCGTATCCGCCGCTTCTGAGCGTCTCCATCTCGTGGAAGCTGAGCTTCAGCGAGTCGAAGATGATCGGCAGATAGATCAGAAGGAAGCCGAGCACAAAGGGAAGGATGAAGAGCCAGCCGGCTCTCGCCTTCTTTTTGTCCAGTGAAACCGGTTTGCCGAGCTTCTTCTTGGGCGAATCGATCTTTACGCCTGTGCCTTTTTTGCCCTTATTGGCGCTTTTTATAAATTCATCCATCAGTCGATTCCCCCTTTCAGTTCACGCGGATGAAGCCGAGTGCACCGACCTCGTAGGTCTGGCCGTTGTACTCTGCCTTGATATCGAACGAGTTGTAGTTCAGAATGAACGACGCGCCGTTCTCATACTCAACTCTGACTACGGTTCCGGAAACGGTGTAATACTTCGGATCGGAATCAAGTCCTGCGATGATCTCGACCTCATTAGAAGCCGAATCGGTACCGCCGTTCGTCGTGTTATCCGTAGAATTGTCGCCCGAATCCGTATCGTCGTCGGTGGATGCAGCCGGTGTTTCGGCTGCGGGCAGTCCGAGTGCGGCACGTCTCTCCTGGCGGAGTCTCTCGAGCTCTGCAAGGCGGGCCTGCTCTTCGGATTCTGCTTTTGCTTCCTCGTCGTCGATGACCTTCTGTTCTGCATCTGCGGCAACCTCATCCTCATCGGGAATACGTGCGCCGGGGATGAACTCGTGATCAACTATGAGCGAGGTCTGGAGGTCTGCGAGGTTCTCATTAAGCATATTGTAATACCTGATAACATCGGACTTCCATGTGTCGTAACCAACGGAGTAATAGCTGCTGTATGAGCTGTCTTCCTTCAGCATCTCGGTGTTGCGGTAAGAGAGGATGAAGTAGAGGCCGGAGCCGTTCTCGATAGCTCTCAGAACAGCGGTCTCGATATCGCCCTCCATGTTGAGTGCGGTACCTGCGGTCTGGATGTAGCCGTGCAGCACCATTCCGATGAACGGGATGGACTCGCTCGCCTTCATGTACTTACTGCTCTCGGTAGCCATATTGAGGATGTAGTCGGCGTAGGGGAACGTATATGCGTTGCCCGCGTCGATCATCACCTTATAGCCGTCCTCGCCGAGGCGGGAGAGGAGCGCGTTCGTGAAGTTCTTGGAATCCTCGCGGTTGTACGGATCATCCTGATCGAAGTCGGAGTTGAGGTCGGAGCCGAGCGTGGATACCGAGATTCCGGTAGGCTCGTACTTCGAATACTCGCGGTTAAGCTTCTCGTAGAAATATTCGTACACGGACGGTGAGAGTGCGAGAGCAAAATCGTTCTCGAACGTCTGAGATGCAGCGTCGTAGTATCTCTTACTTGTGTAACGGTTATCGATCGTGCGGACGGCGTCACGCTTGAGGTTCAGTCCGTCAAAACGCTCCTGATCGTTGATATATGCGAAGTCGAAGTCGGGATATACGCCGAATCCCTTCTCCTTGGAGTAGGATACGAGATCGGAGAAGCCGTCGGCGCCGCCGACCGCCTTGACCCACTTCAGCTTTGCGGGGACGGTGGACTTCATGCCGCCGTTTGCAAATCCTCTGAGGCGGAAGTTGATGTTGGTAATGCCCTCGTCGGACAGCTCGTTGTACATTGTGGTGACATCCTCAAACGTAGTAAGAGGAGTATCGACCGTGATCGGGATCGTAAGGAAACGGTCCGACGTCTTGATCGAGCCGAAGGACTCGATGTAGAGCGGGATATCCTTCTCGACGTCGTCGTCTGTCAGTCTGGTGAGAGTGCCGTTGCCTACGAGGTAATCCTGATATGCCTTAGCCATACCTACGTAGGAAGCGTCGTAATACTCGCCCGACTTGAGTCCGGCGCTTGTAGCGTCAGCCTCGTTCAGAAGCATGATGTACTTGATACGGTAGCTTCCGTTGTACTTACGCGAGGAGGTTACGGTCCATGTTGCATCCTTACCGATCGAGATGGAGTCTGCAAGGTTGTAGCTGTCGTACGGTCTGGGGTTGAAGGACGGGTAAACCGAGTTATACATATGGGTGTTACCGCCGTGGGTCGACATAAGCGACGCCATGGTATCGCCCTCGGTAATGATCGCGCAGTAGCCGCGGCTATACGCAACCTTTTCTCTGACGATCGTGCCGTTGACAACGCTCGTCTCGAGCTTTGTTGTATCCTCGATCACGCCGTATACGGGGAAGCGCATTGTCTCGGCGTGCTGTCCGGAGATCTCGTGATATGCGAAATCGGGGCCGTACATCTGACCGGAGACGTTATAAACCTCACCCGAGACATCCTCAAATCGTATGAGCGATCCGGAACCGTCGGGGATGAAGGTGTAACCGGTTACAGGGGATTCGGTCGTACCGCTTCTGCCTGCACCCATCCAGGGAAGGACGGATATGGAGGTGAGCTGATACGTTGACTCGTCGAAACGGATACCGTTTGCGGGGAGTCTCACCTCAAGTCCCGTATCGGTGATGGTGTACTCAAGCGCCATACGGAACAGCGGCGGGTTCTCATCCTTGGAGACGTATCCGGTAAGCTCGTGGTCGTAATCGAGCTCGTCGTATGTGTAGTTGGGAGCGTACTTGATGACATAGCTCTCGAGCTGTGCAAGACGCTTGGAGCTTATATCGGGATCAAGCACGTAGAACGCACCTCTCTCCGCATACGGGAACTGGTCGATGATCTCGAGGATCTTACGCTCGGTGTAGGACGGATCGGTGATATCATAGTAGAGGTAGAAACCGCCGTCGTCATCGTTATCGTAGATCATTTTACAACCCATACGCGCATAGGCGATGGCGTCGCTCTTCGGGATCTTCGATGCGATAAGCTCTTCGTAACGGGTAGCGTCGATCAGACGCGGAACGAGACGCTTGGTGATCTCATCACCCATCGTGTACTCGACACGGATACCGTTTTTGATCTTCTTGAACTTGATCTGGTTCTTGTCGGCAGCGTCGTTATAGCTGATCATGGTATACGAGCTTCCGTTGAACTGGTACGTAAGCATGATCTGCGAAAGGAGGCGCTGTTTGGTAGCGGCAGCTGCAAGGCTGTTGCTTCCTGCAAGGTCATACGGGTTTGACCAAAGCATCTGACCTGTCACGACGTCCTTGCACATGACCTCACCGGTATAGAACTCATAGTAGAGCTGATACCTGTCGGTCTCGTATACAAGTCCCATGGTAGCGATCTTCTGCTCCGGTTCATCGTAACCGCCGTTCATGTAATCGTATATCGGGTCTCCCTCTTCGTTGAGGTAGTCGTCGTGGGACAGAGTCTTTTTCTCGGTCTCCTCCGTCTGTGCAGTCGTAGTGGTTTTTGAGGTACTGCCTGTTCCGGACGTCTTTGCAGCGGAGGTCGTTGTTACGACGGTGCCGGCAAGCATCGACAGTGAAAGAAGGGCGGTGATTATTCTTTTTGCTTTCATATTTCTCCTCCTCCCTTTACAGTCTGAAGTTCAGCTCTGTCACGATGCCCGCGATGAAGCTGACAATCTTGCCCATAAGACTTGAGAACAGCAGCGCAAGGAACATGAGGAATGCCATTGCAAGAACTGTAAGAAGTATGGTGCAAACGTTTTTCGCCATTGAATAGCCGTGAGTGATCATCGTTCCGAAGAAGAGGAGGATCGCAAGCCAGCCGAAGGCGATAGTGTTGAACAGTGTAAGGATCGTACTCTCGCCTGCGACCATTACGTTGGAGCAGAGCGTGGAGAGGATGGTGAACACTGCAAGAGGTGCGATTGAATAGGAGGTTGCGATGAACACGTCCTTGAAGCTGCCTTCACCGTCAAGAAGTGTGGTAAGGCACCAGTTGGAGACGACCCACAGCATGAGCGGAACGAGGACCGACAGTGCCGCCGAGAAGATGGTGGCTCCGCCTGCGTCCGTACCGCTGAAGATGTAGCCGGTACCGATCGACTGGTAGAAGAACGCGAAGATCGTAACAAGTATTATAATGATACTTGCACGCACGCTTCCGCGCCGCTCATGCTTCAGATCCCAGAAGCCGTCGAACGGGTGGAACACGAGGTGGCATATGTAACACAGCTCCTCCTTGAGGGTCTTGCGTCCGACCTTGAATGCCGCGCGCTTATTGCGCTTGGCAGCGGCGCCGAGTCCCTTGGAGATGAGGAGCAGCACGCCCACGATTATAAGCGGGAGCGTCCAGAACCACTTATTGAGCCACTGGGTTCTGATCTGCTCATAGGAGTCGGAGTAGAGCGAGGTGTCATGAGCTGCCTTGAAGTAACTCATTGCGGTCTCGTACTCGCCGTCCCAATGATAATACTTACCGATACCGATATACGCAATATCGAAGTTGTTGTTACGCTTGAGGATCTGCTTCCAGTTATCGGATGCAGCGTCGAAGTTCATTGCATCCTGGTCGACGATCGCCTTCATCAGGATATCGCCGTACTCGGTACGTCTGTAAACTGCGAGCGAGGAGTTGCCCTTATCGAGCACGAGCATCTTCGAGCCCTGATATGCGATCGCCTCGACGCTCTTGACGTTACCGGTCTGAGATCCGGTATTGTCGCCGAACGCGAAGAGCAGCTCGCCGGAATAGTTGTAGGTGAAAATCTTCGAGCGACGCTCGTCGATGATCGACCATGTTCCGTTGGGGCCGACTGCCGCGTCGATGATAAGCGACGGTTTTGCATCGTCGTCGAGCTTTACCTCACCGGCAGGCGGATAGAAGCCGTTACGGTACATGATGTCGATACCGTTCGCGTTGAACTTCTTGACAGGTGCGTACTTGCTGCTCTTATCCTTGTTCTGGATAAGGCTTTTAAGTGTAGACTCATCGATCGAGGAGACGGTTGCGTAGATGAAATCGTCGTCGTCGATATCGATGTTCTTATACTCGGTTGAGACGATCTGCTCAGACTGCAAAATCTGCTGAGCGGACATGAACTTTCTCCAGAGGAGGTCCATAGCGGATACCGTTGCGGACTGCGCACCGATGAATCCGTAGAAGTTCTCGTACTCATCCATAACGATGATACCCTGATAGGTAGTGGATGATACGACGAACATACGTCCGTAGCTGTCAACCGCAACTGCGATAGGCGAGTAGATATCGTCCTGCTCGAACAGAGCGGAGGACGGCTGCTGCACCGACTTTACGTAGTTGTAATCGCGGTCGAACATGACGATACGCGAGTTACTGGAGTCACAGACGTAGATGTAATCCTTTGAAGCGAAGACGCCTGCGGGATTGCTGAAGGAATCGGGAACGCCGTGCTCGTTGACGAACGTGGCGATCTCATGCTTGTACTTGTAGTAGCGGTCGAGGACGAGGATGCGGTTCTGTCCGGCATCGGTGATGTAGACGTTCATCTCGTCGTCAACTTCGACGTCGCGGAGGTCGGACATCGGCTCCTCAAGACCGATATAATCGGAGTCGATCGTGTTATCCGGGACATATGCGTCCGGAGACTCGAGGATCTCGCCGTCTATCGAATACGTATAGGTGATATACGGTGTCATCGCGGAGGCGATACTCGTAAAGATTGCCGCAACAGTCAGGACCGCGAGGATAAGTGATGTAATTTTCTTCATATTTATATATCCTCCTTAGTCCTTCATTCCGCTGGAGCCCATCGTCTCGATGATGTTACTCTGAGAGATAATGAAGACTATAACAGGCACGACGAGCATGATAAGGCTCGATGCTGCGGATGCTCCCTGACGGAGCGTTGTGATCGCGCCCGATCCGGAAAGGATCTGGCTGATCGCGTAGTTGATGGTTTTGAGCTGCTCGCTGTAGATGTAGGGGGATGAACCGGTCGCCCACAGTCCCTGGAAGGAGTAGACGATAAGTGTCAACCAGCCCGGCTTAACAAGCGGCATTGCAATGTAGATGAATGTACGGAACTCGGACGATCCGTCGAGGCGTGCGCTCTCGAGCATCTCGTCGGAGATGTTGGAATCCATGAACTGCTTCATAAGGTAGAGGTTCATGCTCGACGCCCATGCGGGGATGATGATTGCGAAATAGGAATCGACCCATCCGAGCAGCGTCATGATGATGAACGTGATGATTCCGGCAACGGTTGCCGAGAACATCATGGACTTCTGAATCAGCTGGAAGCAAACTCCGCGGCCGGGGAACGGGATCTTCGACAGTGCGTAGCCGCAGAGCGAGCAGATAACGACGTTTCCGGCGACACCTGCGACAGTGATGAACACGGTGTTGAAGATGTACCTTGAGAAAGGCACCCACGACGTGGACATGAGCTGGAACAGGTAGGTGAAGTTTGACATTGTCGGGTTATGAGGAATGATGATAGGCGGGAAATAGAAGAATTCCTCAAGGGGTTTGAACGCGTTCATCACCACATAGAACAGCGGGAAGAACATCAGCACTCCGAAAAGAAGGAGGACGATCGTGATTCCGGTGTCACCGCCCCTCGACCGGTTGAGGACGACGCGGTGATTACGAATTCTCATTTTTTTCATATTACTGTCCTACCTTCTTCAAGAGATGATTGACAAAAAGGTTCGAGCAGAACATCAGGAGGAAGAGGACGATCGCGATTGCCGAAGCATATCCGACCTCCCATCTGACTCCGCTGTACTCGTTAAGGTGCATCTGGAGCGTATATGCGCAGTAATCGGTCGAGGGGTTACCTGCGAGCGACTCAACGATTCCGCCGAAGGTGAACGATCCGGTGATGGACTGGATCGCACCGAACATGAGGTGCTCCTTCATGCTGGGCAGCGTGATGTACCAAAGCTCCTGCCAACGGTTCTTGACGCCGTCGATGGCACCCGCCTCAAAGAGGCTGCGGTTGATACCCTGGAGACCTGCGATGTACGCAAGGAACGAGGTACCGAGCGACTGCCACAGAGCGACGATAATTACGAGGGGAATTATGTACTTCGGCGTTGCAAACCAAAGTATCGGTTCATCAATAACGCCGAGCTGCAAGAGCCAGCTGTTTGCATAGCCGTATCCGTCTCCGGAGAAGAGCAGCGTAAAGATGAGGAACGCGTTACCGGAAAGGGACGGCGCATAGAAGATGAACGTCATGATGGAACGGACGCGGGGCGACATTTCGTTCAGGAACCAAGCGCAGATAAGCGCGATTATGAACGAGCCGGGACCTACGACCACAGCGAACATCATAGTGTTTCGCAGTGCTACGACGAACAGGTCATCCGCAAGGAACAGATTCACGTAGTTCTGCATGAATATGAACTTAGGGACCTGAATCATATTGTAGGAAGTGAAGCTTACAAGGAACGATCCGATGACCGGGAGCAGCGTGAAAATGAAGAACAGTATCATATAAGGTGCGACCATTACGTAGCCGATCTTATACTGCTTCATCATCATCCACTGCCACGACCACTTGGATATGTCCTTGCGCGCAGCGGCTTTTTTATTAGACATGCAGGTATCCTCCTGTTAGCATATATACATAATGTAGATTTTTGCGGGAAACCCGCTCTTATTACTCGGTTGCGTCCGATTTATCTGAGTTATTTCCCGGATAAGTCGGCATATTGAACTCGGTACGCTTTCTCGTGATCTCCTGGTTTGCTGCATTCACGTACTGGAGCAGCGCCTCAGAGGGATTTGCACCGTCGTTATAAGCTGCGTTGAACGCCATGCCGGTATAACGGTCGATGACATAGTTTCCGGGATAAGAGGGGATACCTACGGTATGCTCATACTGATCCATCAGCATTGCATACTCGGATGCGCTCCACGGCATCTCCGCCATTGCGTCGATATTTGCGGTAGTGGTCTTCGCAGCGGCGCCGAGCAGTGCTATAAGCTCGTTACAGTAGTCTACCTGGAAATCCTTGCCGGTGTACCAGCACATAAACTTCCATGTTGCGTCGGCATCGTCAACGCCCTTCAGCAGCGAGATACCGACCGTGCTGACGATTGCGGTATAGTCAATGCTTCCATCCTCCTGCACGGTTCCGGGAAGCGTATGCATTTCCCAAAGTCCGGCGATCTCAGGTGCGAATACGGTGAGGGTGGTGTATGACGAATAGCTCGTGATACCGATAGGCGCAACGCCTGTCTTGAATCGTGTACTGAAGTCAGCCTGTGCGAGCAGCGAATACTGGGTGTACATATTACACATCTCGGTAAACGCGGTCAGCGTCAGGTTGTCGTCGAGAGTTGTTCTCCAGCCGTGCTCAAGAGGATTGTCGCTTGTCTCATCCCAGACATTTCCGCCTCTCTGGTAGAGGAACAGCTTGTAGTCATTGGGGAGAATAACGGTCATGTTGTTGAACTCGAGCACAGGGATAAGTGCGAGGAAGTCATCCCACGTCTTCGGCACCTCAAGTCCGAGCTGTGCCATGATGTCGTTACGAACGAACATCATATTGAACTCGAGGGTGGTGGGCAGTGCGTAAGTCTTTCCGTAAAGGGAGAGGGAGGCGAGCGCCGACGGGTAGAAGTTCTTGCATACCTCGTCGAAGTTCTCCATGTCGTTCAGCGGAAGGACTGCGCCTCGGATCGCGTAATCGATAGGCGATGACGCATCAAGGCTGATATCGGGTCCGATTCCCGCGAGGATCGAGGGAAGGAGTGCGCCGCCGTCGACAAGCTTCAGGCTGACGCTGATTCCGGTATCCTTACAGAATCCACTGTTCGTAAGGTCGCGGATGATCGTTGCCTGATCTCGTCCGCTGGAGGTCCAGCACTCGATCGAGCCGTTCGTTCCGACGTTTTCGTCGGTGTTGTTGTCGTCTCTGAAGGTATTGTAATCAGCGTAGAAGCTTCCGAAGAACTGACCGAGCTCGTACTTCAGGCTGTCCATAATGCCTGCGGCTGCCTTCG
>OIZA01001021.1_pt1 | contig 11004 bp, 18 predicted proteins | sample 1588381 | NCBI WGS metagenome assembly OIZA01 (sample SAMN03283277) | human gut metagenome | biome: human-associated habitat; material: feces | host: Homo sapiens | place: Peru | collected 2012 | reverse complement strand
GATCGTCATCTTCCGGTCACGTTCACTCGAGAGTGTCCGTGTCGCCATAATTGCAGGCACGGAACATCCAAATCCAATCAGCATCGGCACAAAGCTGCGTCCGGACAAGCCGATCTTCCGAAGCAGTTTATCCATGACAAAGGCGACTCTTGCCATATAACCGGAATCCTCAAGTATGGACAGGAAAAAGAACAGTACCACGATGATCGGCAAAAAGCTTAAGACACTTCCTACTCCCGCAAAAACTCCGTCGATCACCAGGCTGTGCACCACCGGATTCATGCCATAAACGGTAAGCGCATGATCAACAAATCCGGTCAGCCGGTCGATACCGATACTTAAAAGATCACTGAGCCCCTGTCCGATCAGGCCGAAGGTCAGCCAGAAAATAAGCAGCATAATCCCAAGGAACATTGGAATTGCCAGATATTTATCTGTCAGCACGCTGTCAATCCTTACGCTGCGTCTGTGTTCCCTGCTCTCCCGGCATTTTGTTACTGTTTTGCTGCACACTTTTTCAATAAATGCATAGCGCATATCCGCAAGTGCCGCATTCCGGTCCATATGATGATCTGCTTCCATTTCCTCTATGCTGTGTTCCATCATATCCAGCTCATTTTGGGTGAGTTCCAGCCGTTTTATGATATCGGTATCATTTTCTATGATCTTGACAGCCGCAAACCGCGGAGATATTCCGATATTCTGTGCATGGTCCTCTACCTGATGACAGACTGCGTGAATACAGCGGTGTACCTCTCCCTTCTCACAGAAGTCTGTGACAAGCGGCATTTCTTTTTTCTTTGCCACACGGTAAACGATATCAATCAGATCCTCGATTCCCTCATCTTTCGCTGCACTGATCGGGACGACCGGGATACCAAGCTCAACCGCCATCTGTTCCACATCCACGGAACCACCGTTTCCGCGTACTTCATCCATCATATTGAGCGCAAGCACCATCGGGATGTGCATTTCAAGAAGCTGCAACGTCAGATAAAGGTTCCGTTCTATGTTCGTCGCATCTACAATATTTATGATTCCATCCGGCTTTTCATTCAAAATAAAATCTCTTGTGACAATCTCTTCATTGGTATAAGGCCGCAGAGAATAGATTCCGGGAAGGTCCACCACCTGGCATCCCTTTTTGGAGCGGATCTCTCCCATCTTCTGATCAACTGTAACACCAGGAAAATTTCCAACATGCTGATTGGAACCGGTAAGCTGATTGAAAAGCGTGGTCTTCCCACAATTCTGATTTCCAACTAATGCAAGGATCATTGTGCTTTTTCCTCCGGTTCTACTTCTATTTTTGCCGCATCTTCTTTCCGTATCGTCAGTTCATACCCACGGATATGCAGTTCGATCGGATCTCCCATAGGAGCCACCTTCTGTACCACCACTTTCGTTTTCGGGATCAGTCCCATATCTAAAAAGCGGCAGCGCAGTGCGCCTTCCCCACCAACAGTAACGATCACCGCAGGCTTTCCAATTGGCAGTCTATCTAATGTCATATTTCTTCCTCTTTTCTTTCACTTATCGTTAGTAAATTCTAACCATGATTAGTGTAATTGTGCTTTTCCTTCTTGTCAATTGAAAATTTTTATCAAAAATGTGCTGAATTTCTTATTGTTTTTGGTCTTAATGCGAAAAAGCTGCATTTTTTATCAAAATGCAGCTTTTTTCATCATCCGAACCTTTATAAAGTTTTGGAACGATCCTGTATATTCTTTTTAAAATTGATGACTTTCCGTTCATACGTCTGATCCATCAACGAAGAAAGGATCATAAAATCCGCAGAAGAACGGTTATTTGCGATCGGTATATCATACACCTGTGCAATACGGAGCAAAGCCTTCACATCCGGATCATGCGGCTGTGCAGTCAGCGGATCTGAAAAGAAAATCACAAAATCAACCTTGCCTTCCACAATCTTTGCACCGATCTGCTGGTCACCGCCAAGTGGGCCGCTGTTATATCCCTTTACCGGAAGTCCGGTCTGATCCGTGATCATTCGTGCCGTTGTTCCGGTTCCGCACAGAAAGTGTTTTTTTAAGATCTCTTTGTGTTCGTTACACCAGTCGATCAGCTCTGCTTTTTTGTTATCGTGCGCAATAAGCGCAATATTCTTTTGTTTTTCAATAGTCAGTGTAATAAAATCCTCGTTCATCTTCTCCTCCTGTATCCTGCCGAATTTATACTCCTATTGTAACTTAGTTTTCCCGCTTTCACAATGTATTTTTCAGTCTTATTGAGAAAAGTTTATTTATCAAATGCCGGATTGAATGCATAGTAATTCTTACTGTCAAGATGTTCACGCACCATATTCAGTCCCTCACCGAAGCGCTGGAAATGAACGATCTCACGCGCTCTTAAAAAGCGGATCGGATCACATACTTCCGGGTCTTTGACAAGACGCAGGATATTATCATAGGTCTTTCTGGCCTTCTGTTCTGCAGCCATATCTTCAAACAGGTCTGTGATCGGATCTCCACTTGACTGAAACTGGTTTGCATTGAACGGTACACCACCCGCAGACTGCGGCCAGATACCAACCGTGTGATCCGTATAATACGGTGCAAATCCGGATGCCTGGATCTCCTCCGGTGTGAGATTTCTGGTAAGCTGATGCACGATTGCCGCAACGATCTCAAGATGTGCCAGTTCTTCCGTACCTACTTTTGTCTGACCGTACACCACATACTACCGTCTGACAAGCTATACCAGAAAGCATCCTCCCTGATACAGATCCGCTCCAGCTGCGGCATTTTCTCCGCACAATCCCTGACACCACGCGCCTTATCGCGCGCCTCCAGAAATCCAAGATATAAAAGCTTATCCTCCACACGCTTTCCCCTGCAGCCGGATTTCTTCCTTCCGTTTTTTGCAACGTTCTCACAGAGCCATCCCTGCGAAATACTTCCGTCTTTCCGATGACGGATACGGCTGACACAGGTACTGCCACAGCAGCCGCAGACGACTTTTCCACTGCACCAGTAACGGTTTCGATATTTTTCTATCTCCTTTTGATCCGTCATTTTTTTATCCGCAAGGCGCCGTTTTGCTTTTAAAAAAAGCTCCTCAGAAACAATCGGTGGATGATGCGCTTTCTGTATCACAAGCTCCTCTTCCCCGCAGTTTATTCTTTTTTTATGTGTCAGATAATCCGGTGTATAAGATTTTTTCTGTACCAGCTCCCCTGTATACTTTTCATTTTCCAGGACTCTGCGCACTGCTACATTGCTCCAGGAATTCCCGCGTACCGTCAGAAATCCTTTTTCATTCAGTTCCCGCGCGATTACTGCGGTTCCTTTGCCCTCCAGTGCGAATTTTTTAAATATCTCCCGGACCACCTGCGCCTCCGGCTCACGAATATTCAGCACTCCATGCACCAGATCATAGCCAAACAAACGCCTGCCAAACACAACTCCACGCTCCATCTGCCGCTTCTGCCCCCATTTGACCCGTTCCGATATCTTGCGGCTTTCCTCCTGCGCCATGGACGCCATCAGTGTCAGCCGGATCTCCCCGTCATTTTCTCTCGTATCAATATGGTCAATAATAAAAAATACACCCACGCCCCAGGTGCGCAGCTTGCGCACGGCAATGAGTGTATCTACTGTATTTCTTGCAAAACGACTTACTTCTTTGGTCAGAATAAGGTCAATCCCGCCTTTTTTTGCATCCGCCATCATTTGCATAAATGCATCCCTTTTTTTCATGTTTGTCCCGGAAATGCCCTCGTCTGCATAGATCCCGGCAAATTGCCAGTCGTCATTCTCTTTTTGGCGGATAAATGATGTAAAATATTCTCTCTGGTTTTTTAACGAATTCTGCTGGTCATCCTGTTCTGTGGAAACTCTGCAGTATGCAGCAACCCTCATAGATTCACCTGTTTTTTATTCAGTCTATGCTTATTTTCCCGCCTCATTCGCATATTTATTTTCTTTCAAGAAATCAAGGATATCCTGCGGTGTATCCGCGTAATGCTGTGCCCCGTGCTCTTTTAAAAATGCCCGGTCACGAAAGCCCCATGTCACACTGATGCAGGAAAGTCCGGCATTTTTCGCTGTCTCGATATCCACATCCGAATCTCCCACATATACACTGTGCGCGCTGTCACTGTCCAGTCTGCGCATTGCTTCAAAAGCTGTATCCGGAGCCGGTTTACGACAGATCCCGCTTTTTTCTCCGATTGCCACTTTGATCCTGCCCTTGAAATACAGATCCCGCAGCTCCTGTACCGCAAAATCTCCCTTGTTTGAGACGATCGCAAGCTTTATTCCCCGTGCGTTCAGCTCATCCAAAAGCTCCAAAATCCCATCATAAGGACGCGTTTTTATTGCACAGTTTTTACCGTAATGCGTGCAAAAATCATCAAATACACGTTTAAATTCTTCCTCTGACACATCTGCCGGAAGCGCCCGCTCCATCAGTTTTTTTAGTCCGTTGCCGACAAAACGCCGCACCTCATCCAGTGTATGAACCGGATAACCGTATTTTTCCATTGCATAATTCACACTGTCTGTCAAATCTTCCAGCGTATTTAGCAACGTTCCGTCCAGATCAAAAATCACAGTGTCATAATTTTGCATTCTCATTCTCCTTATCAGTAAACATTTGCAAATACAGATGCTCCGATTACCGTGATCAGTCCTGCTACCGCAATGGCAAGACTGCTCATCGCACCTTCCACCTCTCCAAGCTCCATTGCACGCGCAGTTCCGATCGCATGCGCAGAGGTTCCGAGCGCAACGCCCCTTGCCACTGCCTCTTTGATATGAAATATCTTAAACACCGCTTCCCCGATGATATTTCCAAACACACCGGTAATGATGATCACTGCTACTGTAACGGTAACAAGACCGCCCAGCTCCTCTGATACACCCATACCGATCGCTGTTGTAATAGACTTCGGAAGCAGTGTCACATACATCTGATGGTCAAAACCACATATCACACAAAGACCGAGCACAGACAAAATACTGGTCAGGACTCCTGCGACAATACCGCCCAAAATAGCCTTGTAATTGCTTTTCAGCATAGAAAGCTGCTGATACAGCGGAACAGCAAGGCATACCGTCGCCGGGGTAAGAAGATAACTTAAGTATTTTGCGCCTTCATTATAGCTCTCATAATCTACGCCGGTTCCTGCCAGGATCAGCATAACCACAATAATTGCGACAAGCAGCGGATTAAAAATTGCAAGCCTGAATTTTCTTTTTAATAAAAGTCCGATCTCATATCCGGCAACACTTACAAACACGCCGAAAAATACGGAGGTACTAAGCATCTTGTCCATCGTCCCCGCTGCCTCCTTTTCTTATGATAAACTGTGTCACCAGTCCCGTGACCGCCATAACAACGATCGTCGTAATAAGTGTGACTGCAATAAGCGGAATACAGATTCCCCTGATCTCCGCCCATGAATCCATCAGCCCGACGGCTGCCGGGATAAACATCATCGGCATAATCTCGATCAAAAAAGTCGCCGCATCTTTGACCTGATCCAATTTTAAAATGCCAGTGCACAATGCCACAAGCATCAGCACAAGGCCATAAATACTCGCCGGAATCGGAAGGGGAATCAGATATTTCAGAACCTCTCCCAGAAATGTGACTGCCAGAATAATTCCAAATTGTTTCATGAATCTCATAATAGCATCTCTTTTCTTTTTCTTCTGTCAATGTGATATTTTATAACTCCATGTCCGATTCGTCAACCATTCTTTCCTGTTTTTTTGTGTACTTTTTTTGTGTACTGCTCCGTAAATACCTATATCCGTCAGCAGACCTGAAACTTTGCGGTATGGCATCGCATATCTCTGGGATAAATAACGCATGGATGCACCCATTTCCCCGTCAGGACCTCCGCATTACGCTAAGTTATAACAACATAGAAAAAAGACGTATTACTACCTATTAAAAAGAGATTTTATTCATCCACTATATCTATGTCCAGTATATCATCAAACTGGATTTTTGTATTGACAATCTGGAGTATACGGCTCGTTTCATCTATCCGTGCCACCATACCTGTTGTTTTTAGATATTCATCCTTATTAAAATAAACAACCGTTGCTATTTTTCCTTTTTCTAATAGATGCATCTTATAATTCAGTTCTTCCGCCATTTCCGGCGATAGTTCCACTTTGGAGACAACAATTTTCTCTTTTGCTCTTAACGCCTCGTCCAGTCCTTTAAGCGCTGAAAATGGCATAAATTGCTTTGCCCGGTCACTAACCGGCATTTTGTTCATTGGTCTTTTTGGCATTACTTATCCCTTTCTCCCGCTTTATGGCCACCGATCTGCTGATTGCGCTCGATCGTTGTTCCTGCTTTTTCCAGATTCATCCCTTTTAAAATAGCATTCTTGCCAAACTTATTTTTTATTTCAACCACAGCTTCCTGCACCTTATGATTTTTTTCTAATGTTGCCATATCTGCAAAGAAACTGTACTGATGATACTCTTCCGGAATAACATTATTGCATGTTATATTCACACGCCGAATTGCAAATGCAGGATTTACGATCTTTCGATATAAATTTACTATTTCCGGTATGAGGATCAGATCTGAGTTCGTTTCATCATTAAAACTCACGGTACCATGAGCCGGGTTCAAATTCAGTTTGTTAGAATACCCCACATGCAATGTGACCGATTTACAGACCAACTTTTTTGCGACCAGATCAAGACACAACAGGTCAGTCATCTCTTTTACAATCAGCTCACCATCTGTATAATTATAATCACATGTCAAGACCTGTCCATTGCTTATGCTGTTTGTACTGGGCTTATACGCTTTGATATCGGCTATTGTTACTGGCTCTCGCCCCCATGCATGGTCGATAAGTAATTCTGCATCTACCCCCATCAACCGATACAAGAAGTCTTCATTCGTTTTAGCGATATCCTCCATCGTATAAATTCCATAATTTGCAAGCTTCATCGCGGTTCCCGCCCCAATCCTCCAAAAATCAGTAAGCGGTCTATGATTCCACAAGGATCTTCGATACGACTCTTCGTCGAGTTCTCCGATAAAATCCGTTGCATGCTTCGCCGTAATATCCAACGCAATTTTAGTCAGATACAGATTCGTCCCGATTCCGCATGTTGCTCTCACACCGACTATTTCGCTGATATCATCCATGATCCTCTGCCCCAATTCTTTCGCTGTCATTTGATACAAACCAAGATAGTCCGACATGTCCATAAATGCCTCATCGATTGAATACACGTGGATATCCTCCTTTGAGACATATTTAAGATAAATCTCATAGATTGCCGCCGCATAATCTATATATCTCTGCATCCGAGGCGGTGCCATGATATAATCAACGCCTTTAGGAATCTCAAATACGCGGCATCGGTTTTTTATCCCCAGTTTTTTCATCGTCGGTGTAATCGCTAGGCAAATCGTCTTATCAGTCCGCTGCGGATCAGCAACTACAAGATTGGTCGTCATTGGGTCAAGTCCTCTTTCCACACACTCCACGGATGCATAAAAGGACTTTAAATCAATACAAATATATGTTTTCTCTTCCATTCTGTCTCCTATACCATTATTCGCGAAAGGCGCCACTCATGAGCGGCGTAATTATATCTAAGCGTAAAGGATCTTTTCATTCCCCGGATAACAGCCGCACATTGATATTCTGCCCCAATTTTGCTGATATCCTGCTCGGATTTTAAGATTTTGTCTATTGTCACCGTAACAATTGTTTCATCTTTGTCTCTAAAACGGAACCACATCGGAGTTATATACCCGTTGGTATCCGTACACGAAATCATTTGCACCGGTATATCGATTCGTAAAATGCTTTCCATCGTTCCGCTCCTTTTTATCTTAATAAAGCAATTATATATTCGAACATATGTTTTGTAAAGATGAAATTTTCACCAATAAAAAGGCAGCCGTGAATGCCCTCATCAAATCTTTGTATAATGCATAAACAAAAAGAAGTTACAGACCTAATCTGCAACTTCCTCTTGTCGTTTTTCTATTCAACGTCTTCCAGATATTTTGCTATTATCTCCGCCTTTTTGCGTAAGTATTTATCTTTTTCCTTGTCCGCATTCCCTTCTTTGCAAAATTCCATAATCTCTTTCAGCATTTTCTTTTTATTTTCGCGTCTACTCTTATCCTCGTTCTCCCCAGTCAATAAGAGACTCGATACCACGAAATTTATAGCAATATCATAATTGTCCATCTCTAATGCATCTTTAATTAAATCTGTCACTTTAGCTTTTTCGTTCATAAATTATTGATTCTCCTTTTTGTCATCATCTGTCGGAATTACTGACCAACCTTTATAACTATATCCAGGGCGTTGTCTCTCCGGAAGCGTCCCTAAAACCGATCTTTTAACACGGCTCAGCCCCGCAATTATATTAAAAAATTGCTTGCTGTCCGGCTCTACTCCAAAATATTTATTGCAATTTTCCCGAAGCCAAAAAGACAGGGAATGAATATAAAAGTGCTCTCCCTCTGGGCTTACTAAATGCCAATCTATCGCCGCCCTGTTTGTTTCAAACCGTCCGGATTTCGGACTGTTCTTTGCGGCTTCTGTTGCTTTTCGCTGTATTTCCATGTTTCGCGGATTCGTGCGCCTTACTTCTGACATTCTGCGTTTGCTCTCTTCGGAGCGCTTTAACCCCGTATGTGTTTGGCTCAAATGTATCAACCGGCATTCTTTTGAGCAGGTCACAACGTCACGCGATGATTCGCAATAAAATTTTTTCCCACAGACAACGCATTTTTTTACAACCTTAGCCATGCTTTTATTTGCTCCTTAATGCAGAATAGCGGAGCTTATCGGCTCCGCCAGCCTTTTATTTGTTCAAGGTAAAAGTGTATTCGCCCTGGAATTCATCATCTGTAACCCATTCAATTTTTACTACCTTTTCTTCCTCTGGAAGTTCTTTTCCAAGTTTTCCGAGTGGTATAAAATCTACAACTAAATTCGCATACCCATCTTCTTTTTGCAATTTAACAGACTTCAATGTCAAGCCCGAAACACCGCCAAGATCATAATCTTTTATGATCCGGTCAAAGCCTTTCTCTATTGTGTCTATTAAAGATTCACCCGTGATTTCCCGATAGTTTGCAGTGCCGCTTGTATAATATGGGGCGTAATATCTCCACACGTTTTTTTCTGTTACTTCCGTGTTCAGATCAGCGGCTTTCTTAGCAGCCTTTTCTTTGTTTCCGTCATAATCCCATTCAATGCCCCGATCTTTTACAATATATTTTTTCATGGTGTTTCTCCTTTCTTGGCTTTCGCCTTTGCTCTATCTCTTTGCTATGGTTGTATTATATTCCAATTTTAGAATATTGTCAAGCACCATTTTAATAATATTTTATTTTTTCTTCATCAGTCGGTATGATCTCCACCAGATCGCCCGGCTGACACTTGCACATTATACATATTTTATTAAGCGTCTCCAATGTAATGCTTTTCCCTGCTTTTATGTTCTGCGCCGTCTGCGCTGGCAACAGTTTTTCTCTTTGTATGCGCGTTTGATTATATCCATGCTCTTTTAGCAGTGCGAAAATATCTACTTTATATTTTATCACGGTTATCCCTCCTTGCTATTTATATAAAGATAGTATCATTGCAGTTTTCCTGTGTCAATAAAAATATTCTAATTTTTGAGTAAAAAGTTGTTGACATTATTCTAATTTTAGAATATAATACAAGTATCAAATGAAGCACGAAAGCGAGGAAATATTATGACAGCAGAACAGGTTAAGAGAATAATAGAGGATGGAGAATTTGAATATTACGGAATCAGATCTGACGAAACAGTTGAATACAAAATTGGTGATACCTGCTTTGAAAGCCATCAATGGTGGCAAGATGATCCAGGTGACGGATCTGAATACAATGAAGATATGGGATGCTGGGACGGCGGAGAACTCTCTGGCACCTGTGCTTTAAAAATTACCGACGCCAGTGACATCGCTGTAGTCCTTGCTTACTCAAAAAGAACATATGGCGGATCTCATATTTGCCTTATCGGCGGCTACTCTGCAGAATATGGCGTTGATCCAGACGAAATCATCATTAGCAATGCAGAGGTTCTTTGTGCATAACAAAAGTTTGCTGCGCATTAAATATGTAGCAATCAATGTGGATTGTACACAAGCGGGATTGGGAGACCGGTATCACAGCGACTGGGTACAGCTTAATCAAAAACAATATACCGGTGTAGAGCCAAGTAAGGTACGGGCAGTAATAGGCATTGGCTGCGGACTTGCCGGAAACGGTAGTGTTATCGGTACAATCCATATGGTCCCATCGAGTGATAGCACCAACGCAGGGATATTTAACATCCAAGGGCCTTATAGCGGCCGGTATGTATGTGATTTTGCTGTTTTTTATACAGGTTAATCAGTAGTTACCATAAGCGGTAATACCGATTGGTGTACTATCTGCCGGCGATCCATATGTGTACGCCACTATTTTTACCGTGGTATTGGCAGGGATGCTTTTTAGGATGGAGACTGTATGCAACACATCAATTTCATAATCAACGCAATTGCCAATATCATATGCCCTTTCAAGGGCACCGTTAAAAGATACTTGTATATTTACTGCGCTTTTTACTGGCAATCTTGCACTGATACGAGCGGCAAAATTAAGGATCTGTGCTTGTGCAAACGTGTGTGAGTATATGACCGTACTTTGATTTTTGGGTACTGAAACGTTTTTGGAATCGTCTTTTTGCCAATACACATCAAAACTTTTGTTATAACGCAAAAAAGCCGGAAGGTTTTCTCCCTCCGGCTTGTCCTGCTTAATATATGTAACTTCTCTTGCCATCATCGGCACATACCCACTCTTCGCGATTTGTGCCAGAAATGTTCATCCAGATGTGCCCCTTAGAATCTCGTGTCGTTGCCTTGTTGCATACCGCGCGGTTTCCGATCTTGCCAATGATCTTTCCCTGTGTACTCGGCGTTGAACGAATACGCAGATTGTCCACATGGACAAAATAAGCC
>OIZA01001019.1_pt1 | contig 11027 bp, 10 predicted proteins | sample 1588381 | NCBI WGS metagenome assembly OIZA01 (sample SAMN03283277) | human gut metagenome | biome: human-associated habitat; material: feces | host: Homo sapiens | place: Peru | collected 2012 | reverse complement strand
TAGCTAGCTTGACAAGCGGTAGTTAAACCGCTTTTTTAAAAGCTAGCTAGTTGGCAACAACCGCCATTCAAAAGGCTAGTATTTAAACTGCCCTTCCAAAAAGACGGTGCGTCCTTGCCCGATGAGATAGCGATACTCGCCGATAGCCGAGTTTAAGTCGTGGTTGTAGTAATCATAATAAAAAGTGTCAAAGACATTTTTGATACCCACAGTTATCACGCCCATATTTTTGTTAAAGCCCACGCTTATGCCTAAGTCAGACACGAGATAAGGCGCGAGTTTTTTCTCATCATCGCTTACCACTTGTCGCGTGGCGGAGTCAAATTCGCTGTAACTCACTTTTTGCTTGCCATAAAATGAATTTTGCAACCATACGCCTAAATTCACATCGATGATTTCTACCATAGCGGTGATATTAAGCGCTGCGCCAAAGGTAGCTTTGTAGTCGTAAGTGTAAGGGATTTGTTTCCACTCGCCATTTGTATCTTGATACTGCGCTTTGACATAGGTAAAGCTCTCGTTAAAGCCTATGACGCCGTCTAAGAAGTATTGCTCAAAGGCTGCTTCGCCGCCATATCTGCGGGATTTGTCATAAGTGCCGTATTTCACGCCTACATAAGGGTCGCCTGAGAAATAAAACTCGTTTTTGCTCTCTGTGTAAAAGCCGTTGAGTGAGAAAAACAAGCCATCAGCAAAATACAAGCTCTCTTTGCCGATGAATTCTTTCCAGCCTAGTTCATAAGTGTTGTAAGTTTCATCTTTGAGATTTGTGTCTTCATAGGTGAAATCGTGACTAAACGCAGTTAGCGAATCTGTTTTAAGGTCGATACCGCCCTTTCTGTCGCTCATCGCATAAGGCGGCAGTGTGGTGTAGCCGCGCTCATATCTTGCATAAACTACGCCTGTGTCTGAGTAGCGAAAGGCTGGGGCAAGCTCAAAGACAAAGTTGCCCGTGTCTTGTTTGAGTGATTTTGACGGGATAGCGGGGTTTTTGGTTTCCTTGCCGCCTGTTAGTTCGTTGCCGTTTAAATCGATATTTGCATTACGAGCATAGACATAATCATCAGACTCTGAGCGGTATTTTGTCATCTCATAGCGAAGTCCGCCTGCTATGGAGAAAAAGTCGTTGAAATTATAGCGTTCCACGCCATAAAGGGCGTTTGTCCATTTGCTTAAATTCAGCGTGTTGTCTATGGTTACCAAAGTGCCTGAGTAAAGCAAGTTTGGGTCATCGTTTGTGTCTGATGATTTCAAAAACTGCTTAGCTTGTCTTTTGGCTTTTTCATAGTAGCTGTCTATGCCAAAGAGAAATTCGCCGTTGTTGTGCCTTAAATTTGCCTTGAATTTGCCCCCGAATTTCATCTCATTAAACTGCGAACCGCTTTGGTCGGCGATATTGCTCTTTTCGCCCACGCCCACGAAATTTCTCGTGGTGTTTTTGTAAGTGTAGCGATAAAGTGGAATTCTAGCGGTGTAAATGTCGTATTTGCGGTTGTCAAGGGCAAAAAAGCCTAAAAGCTCCCATTTCAAATCCCGAGTTACTTCGCTCGTGTAGCCTAAACTCGCGGTAATGCGTGTTTGCTTGCTTTGTATCTCTCCATCGCCTTTGGTGCTTCTGTTTGTTTGCTCTGGGTCGATAGGCTTTGTCGCAAGGGCTAAACCTGCTTTTATGTCGTCATTTGTCTGTCCTGCTATGGCTTTGCCCACAGCCTCAGTGTCCCAAAACGAGTTGTAAGGCGTGCTTTTGATTTTGCCGTTGTAAAAATCCACATCGGCAAAGATACTTGAACCCAAAAACAGCTCATAATCCCCGCCAAGCACGGCTTGTATGCTTTGAGTGTTGTCATCTTCGCGCGGTCCGCCTTTTTGCGAGTAGCCAAGCCCAGCGTTAAGGCGCACAGCACCGAATTTCTCAGCCGCTTGCGCGACACCATAGTAGCTGTTGTCGCCGCCTGTGGTATTGACATAGCCAGCACCGACTAGATAATAAGGCTTTTGTCGTTTGCTTGTGATGATATCAAGCACCGCACCTTTTGCGCCACTACCATAAAGCACCGCACCGCTGCCCGGATAGACTTTTATCTCTTGGATAAGATTTGGCAAAACGCTGTTGATAGGCATAAAACCATAGTAGTTGTCAAGCGGGTTTGCGGCGATGCCGTTGATGAAAAATTTAACACCATTTGCCGAAACGCGCCCTTGTGAGCGGAAGTCAAAGGCTTGTCCAAAGCCTGCTGTGTTGGTAATCGTTACAAAGGGTATGTAGCGAAGTGCGCTTTCAGTGTCGCGCGCGCCACGAATCGCGTCCGCATCGGCATAATACACATTGTGATTTGCCTTGTCAAGCTCACTTGGCATAAGCCCGAGCTGTCCTTGTTTGCCACGCGTTTCTTCTGGCTCATCTACGCTCTTGCTTACGCGAGCTTTGGATTTTTTGCTTGGGGTTTTGGCTTTTGCTTTCTTAGCAGAACTTGCTTTGTTGCCCCCCCCCGTTGTGGCATTTTTAGCTGGCGCACCAAAGGCGACACTTGCTAAAAACGCAGCCATAATGAGAAAAATCAATGATTTTTTCATAACTTGCTCCTTGTTGGTATGGTTTCAATCCTTTGTCAAAAACAATGCTAACTTTATGCAAGCAAATTCCGTTCCAAATCAAGCCCCAAGCGCAAAAACAAGCCGAGCAAAAGTGGCTCAAAGCTTGCGCGTTTGGCGTTTAGCGGGCTGTGTATCTTTTTCGCCGCTTAAAAAATGGTAGCTTTTAAGTCCAAAAAGATAAATCACCCACGAGATATAAAGCCACACAAAGAAAAAAAGCAGGGTAGAAAAAGAGCCGTAAATGTTGGTGTAAGTGGTGTTATACACGACATAATACACAAACACGCTTTTGCCCATATACCATATCGCCGAGCTTACAAAAGAAGTAAGGGCGAGCATTTTGAGCGTGCCTTTGGTAAAAGAGCTTGAAAAACTCACAAAGAAAAGCCCCCAAATGATGATGAAAGGCAGAATTTCAAGTATGTTGAATTTCACTTGCCAATCATCAAGCACCTTTTGAATGTAGCCTGAGATATAAAAGCTCAGCCCAAGCCCTAGCGGAGTGAGCGTTACGAGTGTCCAATACGAGCTAATGCTCTGCCACAAGGATTTGGGCGGATTTTTGGATATGCGATTGACGATAAAATCATAGCTTGAAAAAAACATTAACGAAGTAAGAACCATAGCCACAAGCCCAACGATACCTAAATTTACGCTGTTTTTCAAAAAGGTGTCAAGGTGGCTGGCTATCATTTCTTGCTGAGTGGGGATTAAAAAGTTGAAAATAAGCTGTTTCATCTTTTCGTAGTAAATTTTAAAGCTAGGAATTTGCGTGAAAATCGAAAAGCCCACAAACAAAAGCGGGATTAAAGAAAGCACGGTGTAAAAGCTTAAAGCTGCTGAGTAGAGCATTATTTCTTTGTCTTTAAAAAGCAGCACGAAGTGCCAAATTTGCTTGATTTTGTTCATTTTTTGCCTTTGTTTTTGTCAAATTTGACAAAGTTTTGTCAGCATTATAGAAAAATTTTGCTTAAATTTTAATGAAAATTTATTGAATGATTTTTTTTAAAAAAACTTTAAGCTAACTGCTTATTAACTTAAAAAATGCTATCATTTTATTTTAAGTCTTACAAAAGGAAATGCAATGAGAATTTTAGTTATCGAAGATGACAGCCATTTGAACGCTAAAATGGTAGAGCATCTCAACCAAACAGGCTACCAGACGGACTCTTCGGAGAATTTCAAAGACGGCGAGTATATGGTGGGCATCAGAAACTACGATATGATAGTTTCAAGCTGGACTCTGCCTGATGGCGATGGTGCTGAGCTTATGAGCGTGGTGAAGCGAAAATCGCCCAAAACCATAGTCATTTTCGTCTCGTCCAAAAGCGACAAACACAGCGAAATCAAGGCTTTTCGGCTCGGTGCTGATGATTATCTTAAAAAGCCCTTTGATTTAGATGTGCTAGCAGCTCGGGTAGAAGCAAGGCTAAGGCTTGACGGCGGCGATACCATAAAAGCGGGCGATTTAACCATACACATAAATGAAGAAAGAGTCATCTACAAGGGCTATGAGCTAGACCTTAAAGGCAAGCCCTTTGAAGTGCTGGTGCATTTAGCAAGGCACTGCGACCAAGTTGTCTCCAAAGAACAGCTGCTTGATGCTATTTGGGAAGAGCCTGAGCTGGTAACGCCAAATGTCATCGAAGTGGCTATCAACCAAATTCGTCAAAGAATGGACAAACCGCTAGGCATCGCTACCATAGAAACAGTGCGCCGCCGTGGATACCGCTTTTGCACGCCTAGCAAATCATAAAAAGGGGCTGAATTTAGGGTTTGTGGGAGAGCGAAATGGCGAAAAGAACGGCAGTTGTGGATTTGGGTTCAAATTCAGTTCGTTTGGTTATCTTTGAAAAAACTTCGCGTTACGCTTTTCACATACTTTGCGAGCATAAACACAAGGTAAGAATCGGCGAAAACGCCTACAACAACGGCAAGATTTTACAAGAAGAAGCGATGACAAGGGCTGAGCGCACTTTAAGGCATTTCAAAGAAGTCGCTAGCGCATATCACTGCAAGAAAATCCTTATAGTAGGCACTTCGGCACTGCGCGATGCGCCAAATCGCAACGATTTCATCAAACGCATTCAAAAAAGCCTAAATTTAAATATCCGCTGTATTGATGGCAAAATGGAGTCTTATTTGGGCGGGCTTGCAGCACTTAATCTACTCTCAAATGTCCGCAACGCCACGACTTTGGACATAGGCGGCGGTTCGAGCGAGCTTTGTCTCATCGAAAACGGGCGCATAAAGGACTGCATATCGCTAGACATAGGCACGGTGCGGCTTAAAGAGTTGTTTTATGACAGGGGCAAGCAAAGCGAGCTTGACAGCTTTTTAGAGCCGATTTTAGCGCAAATTCCACAGCATTTTCAAAACGACAAACTCATCGCCATAGGCGGCAGTTTGCGGGCGATTTCAAGCGCGATAATGGACAAGAATTCCTACGCTTTGGCAACCTTGCACGAATTTGAGTATGACTTAAAGGACGAATCGCCTTTCATCAAGCAAATCATAAACGCTTCAAATGACGAGCTAGCAGAGCTTTACATAAAAAAAGAACGCTTTGACACCATAAGAGAAGGGGCTTTAATCTTTTTCAAAATAGCCCAAAGGCTTGGCTGCAAGGCAGTCATAACCAGCGGCGTTGGCATAAGAGAAGGCGTGTATCTTAGCGACATTTTGCCCGCTCACAAGAAATTTCCAGCGAATTTCAACCCCAGCATAAAGTCCTTGCAGGATAGATTTTTAGGCAAGCAAAAGGACAAAACGCCCTTGTATGCGGCGCAAATTTTTGACGCTTTAAGCGTGCTGCACGGGCTTGATGACTCGTATAAGGCAAATTTAATCAACGCCGCAAAACTTTGCAACATAGGCTCTTGCCTTGATTTTTACTATGCGAACGAACACAGCTCGTATTTTATCCTAAATGCGCTTAATTTCAACATAAGCCACAAGGAAAAAGCCCTTATCGCCACGCTGATTAGGCTCAATGGCAAGCGGACAAGCTCATTTTGCGAGCTTTACAAGGACTTGCTGCCTGATAATGACACGCTTATGTGGCTGAATTTCGCCCTTGCGCTTGCAAAACTACTTGCGCAAAACCATCTTAGCGATGAAAGGCTTGAATTCAGCTATGCTGACAACATTTTATACCTTTGCGCCCAAAAGCCGCTTAACATACCAAAAGAAGCCTTGCGAAAGATAGCCCAGCCCGAAGCCCTTGCCCTAGCACTTAACCAAAAGCCCTAAATTCAGCCTTGTAGCTTAGTTTTGATGAGATTTTGCAATCTTTGTTTGTTTTCTTCAAAAAAGCTTTCAAAACTTTTTTGCTTTTTGCCGTCCTTTTGACGCGTAGAATTTGTGGCTGAATTTGCGCTGTTTGCGTTTGTGCCACTACTTAAATCTGCGCTACCTTTTAAATTCGCGCTTGAATTTAAGGCTTGATTTTCGCTTTGCTCGTTTAAATCTATGCTATCTAAAAGGATATTTGAAGTGCCAAGTATCATCGTGTAGCGTTTGGAGTCAAATTCTATAATGGCGAATTTGTTGTTTTTATCCAGCGGGCGTTGAAAAAGTATGCGAAACTCCCTGCCGTTAAAGCGTCCCTTTCTCAAAGAGCGATTTAGCCACCAAAAAAGCGCGAGCAGCAAGAGCAAAAGCCCAAGTATCAGCGCATAGTTGCTATAATCATAGCCTTCAAAATGCGGGCTTTGCTGTGAATTTTGGCGAGTGAGTGCGGCGAGATTAAGCCCTGCACCTTGTGCGTTTTGGCTTAACGCTCTTATCATAATGCCCGTGTTTTGGTTGATTTTCTCAGCATTTACGCGGACATTGTCCTTAACTTCGAGCATTATACTTGTTTTGCCTTTGTCAGGGCTTATAAACATTTCGCCGATGAGAGATGAATTTATGCTTTTGGTTTGTTTTTTGTCGTAGCTTACGCCGTTTAGGGTAAATAAAATCGCTTCTTTGTCCCTTTTTTCGATGATTTCGCCCTTAAATGCGCCGTCAAATGAGAGCGTGATATTAACGCTATCGTTTTTGTCCGTGTGGGTTTTAATGTCGATGATTTTCACCGCAAAAAGCGGCACAGCAAGCAAAAGCAAGGCAAAAATTCGCAACTTTTTCATCAAATCTCTTTTTTAAAGTATTGAAGCACGGTTTTAGAGTCCAAAATTTCGTTGATACGAATGGCTAAATTTCGCTCATACACCATCACTTCGCCCTTGCCAAAAATCCGTTTGTTGATATACAGCTCCACACTCTCGCCCGCTGGCTTTTCAAGGTCGATGACTGAGCCTACTTCAAGGCGCAGCAAATCGCTCACGCTCATACTTGTCGTGCCAAGCTCGCTCACAAAATCCACAGCTATGTCCAAAATGTCCTCATAAGACTCGATAAGCCCCATAGGCTCGCCGTAGTCGTTAAGCCTTTTGTCGCTAGAAACCGAATTTGTCGGGCTTTGCGCCTCGTTAGAATTCGCACTCATCGTTTTTTGTAGCCTATCCTAAATGCAAACTCGCCCACAGAGTAAGTCGCCTTTTTGTCGAGCTTAAAGTCCGCAAATTCAACGCGCCCAAGATACTCAGGTATGCCAAGCTTGAATTCGTTGGTGTTTTCGTTGAGTTTGATTTTCGCAAAGCCGATGATTTGGTTTGCAAACTCCCTTGACAAGTCGCACCAATCGTCCTCTTTAAGCTCTGCGCCCTTTAAAAAAATGTCTCTATATCGCTCAAAAACGCCTTTTGGAAAGAACAAATAAAAGTCAAACTCCCCTTCTTCCTTGCTTGTAAGCGGTATGGACGAGCCGTAAAGCTCGCCTCTTATGCACCTCGTGGGCTTTAACTTGCATTTTAAAATCTCTTCAAAAAAATGCTTCACGGATTTTTCGATGATTTCAAACATTTCATCTCCTCACTCTCAACTTAAACCCAAATTTTAGCAAAGTAAAATTAAAATTAAACTGAATTTTTGCTTAAATTTATCTTTTTGTGTGAGATTGTTTCTTTATCTGTGGCGACTAAGTTTTTAATCATCTTTGCGAAAACTATGCAAACGCCGAATTAGTGGCACAAATTCACGCATTTTTCGCACAAACGCCGTAGCCAAAAACCTTAAACCACAAAATAAGCATTTAACTTTGCTCTGCTATGAACAAAAAAGTCCTTTAAATTTAGCCCAAAGGCTTGCTGCAAGTGCGAGCAACGAGAGAGAGAGAGAGAAGTCCCCCGCCCAAATACTGCTCCATTTTCGCTTTGCCTGCTTCGCCCACAAGCACCGCCCCATTTTCCTCGCACTGAATTTGCCGTGTTGTGCTTGCCATACTGAATTCGCTGTGCTTGCTTTGCTGTGCCGTTAATTTTGCCACGCTGTTTCGTTGTCAAACTCGCCACGCCACGCCGTGTTGCACTTTGCTGAATTTAGCACACCTTGCCACGCTCCACTGCGCCCCAAAAGCACGCTTTGCGAAGTGATACCACACGCTGAATTTACTACGCTTTTTGCGCTCAAAGCCTTTAAAAAGACTAAAATACCTAAATTTAGTGCATTTTTTACGCGTAAAATGACGAAATTTACGGCATTTACACCGCAAACACTTTTACGCTCGCTCAAATGCACGAATTTTAAGCGCCTTAAACCACAAACCAAACCAGCCGCTCGCATTTTACGCCCTTAAAAATTCCTCTAAAATTTGAATTTGCTTTTTCACGCTTGCGACAGAGCTTGAACCCTCGCTTTGCTTGGCGTTTAAAGAGTTTTCTAAATTTAAGAGTTTTTGCGCACTTTCATCAAAAAGCGGCTCGATTTGGCTTAAATTTGGCAGTTCGCTTATATCAACGCCCATTTTTTCAGCCTCTGCGACAAGTTTGCCTACGATGAAGTGTGCCTTGCGAAACGGCACACCCCTTTCGCGCACTAAAAAATCCGCTAAATCAGTAGCCAGCAAATGCCCTTTTTCACACGCTTTTCGCATAGTTTTTACATTTATAGTAAGCTCTTTTAGCATTTCGTTTAAGATGATAAGGCTGTGCGTGGCGTTTTGCACGCTGTCAAAGACGCATTCTTTGTCCTCTTGCATATCTTTGTTGTAGGCAAGGGGCAAGGCTTTCATCGTGGTTAAGAGTGATACCAAATTTCCATACGCTCTGCCCGTTTTACCGCGTATAAGCTCGCAAACATCGGGGTTTTTCTTTTGTGGCATTATCGAAGAGCCTGTGCTGTAAGCATCGCTGATAGTTACAAAGCTAAATTCACTACTCGAAAAGAGTATCAGCTCCTCGCAAAGCCGCGAAGTGTGCGTGAAAATAAGGGCTATGTCATAAAGTAAATCAAGCGCAAAGTCCCTGTCGCTCACGCCGTCCATAGCATTTGGCGCGACATTTGCGAAGCCTAGCAGCTTTGCGCTGAATTCTCTGTCTGTTTTGTAGCTAGTGCCAGCGCAAGCGCACGAACCAAGTGGCGAAAAGTCCGCTCTCTCGAAACTTGCGCGAAGTCTTTGTATGTCGCGCACGAAAGAAAAGGCATAAGCAAGTATGTAAAAGGCAAAACTCACGGGCTGAGCGTGCTGTAAGTGCGTAAAGCTCGGCATAATAGTGCTTTGATGAACATTTGCGTGCGCAATTATCGTAGCGATAAGCTCTTTGAGCAAGTCTTGCAAGAGTAAATTCTGCTCTTTGACATAAAGCTTAAAATCAGTCGCCACTTGGTCGTTGCGGCTGCGCGCGGTGTGGAGCTTGCCCCCTACTTCGCCCACAAGCTCACTCAAACGGCGTTCCACAGCCATATGAATGTCCTCGTCCCTTATGTCAAAGCTGAATTTGCCTTGCTCTATCTCGTCTTGCACCGCTTTTAAGCCAGCTACAAGCGAGTCAAGCTCACTTTGCGTGATGATACCGCACTTTTCAAGCATAGTTGCGTGCGCGATAGAGCCTTGTATGTCGTGCTTGTAAAGGATTTTGTCGAAATTTAAACTCGCGTTAAATTCCTTTAAAAGCTCGCTACTTTCGGTGCTAAAACGCCCAGACCACATTTGATTTTTCATTGAATTTAGCCTTTAATTTGATGAATTTTTGCTTTTAAATTTAAGAAATTATAGCCTTATAAAGCTAAAATTTGCCTTAAAATTCAAGCAAAATAAAATAAAACAGCACACAAAAAATGCTAAAAGATGATTTGCTGATAAATGCTTCAATTCAGCTTTTGGGGCAAATTTTGGCAAATTGAGTTAAAATTTAAGCTTAAATTTGCGTTTTTGTAGTAAAATTTGGGGATATTTTAGCTTTTAAGGGGAGCAAATGCGTGGATATAAGGTGTTTTCGGGTTCGGCGAATTTAGAATTTGCCAAAAAGGTGTCAAAATATCTCTCTCTACCGCTTTCAAATGCGGGCATTAAGCGGTTTAGCGATGGTGAAATCAGCGTGCAAATCGATGAAAGCGTGCGTGGCAAAGATGTCTTCATAGTGCAAAGCACCTGTGCGCCGACAAATGACAACCTAATGGAGCTTTTAATCCTTACAGACGCGCTTCGCCGTAGCAGCGCAAACTCCATAACAGCGATAATGCCATACTTTGGCTACGCTAGACAAGACAGAAAAGCCAACCCACGCGTGCCGATAAGTGCTAAACTCGTGGCAAACCTTATGGAAACGGCGGGCATCGACAGAGTCGCCACGATAGATTTGCACGCTGGGCAAATTCAAGGCTTTTTCGACATACCTGTGGATAACCTTTACGGAAGCATAGTTTTTAACGATTATATACAAAACAAGCATTTCAAAAATCCCATCATCGCAAGCCCCGACATAGGCGGCATCGCGCGGGCTAGAAGCGTGGCTAAAAAGCTGGGGCTTGACATAGTCATCGTGGATAAGCGGCGCGAAAAGGCGAACGAAAGCGAAGTGATGAATGTTATCGGCGATGTGGCGGGCAAGGAAGTGATATTAGTCGATGACATAGTCGATACCGCTGGCACCATCGTCAAAGCCGCTGAGGTGTTTAAGCAAAAGGGCGCAAACTGCGTCATCGCTTGCTGCACGCACGCCGTGCTGAGCGGTCCAGCGTATGAGCGCGTGGAAAGTGGAGCTTTGGACGAACTCATCGTAACAGACACCATACCGCTCAAACGGCAAAGTGAATTCGTCAAGGTTTTAAGCGTGGCGCCGATTTTTGCTGAGGTTATCCGCCGCGTGTATCACAACGAAAGCGTGAATTCGCTGTTTGTGTGAGTGTTTGTCGCTTTTTTAAATTTATCAATGTGTGTTTGGCTTTAAATTTACAAAATGCGTTTGCAAAATGGGCGAAATTTGTACTCTCACTTTTAAAGATATAAAGTCTAAATTTCAAGCCTTTTGGGCAATAAAATTTAAGAATTTTTGGCTTTTGCTTTTCATTAACCAAAAAAGTGTAAAATTGCGCGAAACTTGCTTTTA
>OIZA01001018.1_pt1 | contig 11033 bp, 10 predicted proteins | sample 1588381 | NCBI WGS metagenome assembly OIZA01 (sample SAMN03283277) | human gut metagenome | biome: human-associated habitat; material: feces | host: Homo sapiens | place: Peru | collected 2012 | reverse complement strand
AACCACCGGTTGAACCGGTGGTTTTGATTCAAAAAAACGAAATCGGGTATATAAAATGCTGAAATATCACAAAACAACAGAGAACGAAAAGCATATTATCACCGCATGGAGATACAGCGGCGAATATGCAATATATAACAATGAAGCCTACGCCGAACAGAAGAAGAAGGGAACAGGCTTCGCCAATCCCAAAAATAACTTCTATTCATTTTATGACGGTGAAACCTTGGTAGGATTTATAAATCTGTATGAAGAGGAAACCGAGGTGTTCTTCGGAATAGGCGTTGATCCCGACCTTTGCGGTAAAGGCTACGGTAGGCAAATGACTCAGACGGCGTGTGAAATAGCGAAGCTGTTGTTCCCCGAAAAGCCGTTGTATCTTGAAGTCAGAACATGGAACACAAGAGCCGTCAGATGCTATGAAAAGGCAGGCTTTCATATTTCGGGCGAGCCTATACATCAGACGACCTCGGCGGGGGACGGAGTGTTTTATCGGATGGTTAGGGGAGGGTAGGAGAGAATATACGCCGCACCCCACAATCTCCAAACCAAAACACGGCTTGCAAACGCAAGCCGCATTAAACTATACCTAAAATTTGCTCTTAATAATCCGTCACATTTATGACCGACTTTATCTCGCATCCGAGCTTTTCCGCCTTTATGCGAAGATCTCTCTCCGTTCCCATGGGCGTGATGAACGCGATATCTTCCTTTTCGATGAGCTTGACATCGCCGAACTCCGACCTGATCTTATCCTTGTCGGCGTCGGCGGAAACTCTGATGAACAGGCTCGTCTCTGCGTCAAGATGATCCTTGATGAAGCCGTCGCCTGCGTCCTCCGACCAGCCGAAGAACTTCGGCCGCAGATAGTGGTTGCAGCAGTCGATGACGTCGCCTACGACCGCCGACGCCGTCGGCATCATGCCTGCTCCCGGACCGTACATCATGATCTCGCCGACAGCGTTGGCTCTGACGAGAACCGCGTTGTTGACGTCATCAACATGGGCGACGAGACTTTCTTTTTTGATAAGGCATGGCGATACCGTGACGCATATCTGATCGCCGATACGCTTCGATCTGCCCAAAAGCTTTATGACATAGCCGAGCTTGCTTGCGTATTCCGTATCCTTAAGCTCAAGCTTCGAAATGCCCTCGGTGTAGACCTGTCTCGGGTGAACGTGTTTTCCGAAAGCGAGAGCGCTGAGTATGCATATCTTTCGGCAGGCGTCAAGTCCCTCGACGTCGGCTGTCGGGTCTTTCTCGGCGTAGCCTTTTTCCTGCGCGATTTTAAGTGCGTCCCGGTATGACATATTCTCGTTTATCATCTTCGTGAGAATGAAGTTGGTCGTTCCGTTGATTATTCCTGCGACCTCTTCGATTATGTTTCCGTTGAGCGAGCCCCAAAGCGGTCTGATTATGGGGATTCCGCCCGCGACCGAGGCTTCGAAAGCGAAGTTGACCTGATTCGCCCTCGCGAGCATGAGCAGCTCAAGTCCCTTTTCGGCGACAAGCTCCTTGTTTGAGGTGACTACGCTTTTTCCGGCTTTCAGACACGCCGAAACAAAATCGAACGCGGGATGAATTCCGCCCATAGTTTCGACTACGACGTGTACCTCTTTATCATTCAGTATGTCTTCGAAATTTTTGGTGACGAGATGTGAATTTTCGTCGGTGACGTCTCTGATTTCGAGTATGTGTTTGACGTCGATCGCGCCGTGCCTTGATTTTCTTGCGATGTGGTCACGGTTCATTTTGAGAACTTTGACTACGCCGGCGCCCACCGTACCGTAGCCCATAACGGCAATATACATTTTATACATCTCCTGTTTGAAAAATATCCAAGCTATCATAACACATTTTTATGCTAAAAAAAAGAGCCAATTCACTTTTTTTGACGATTTTTTGTAATTGTGTTGCTTAAATATGCATTATGAGTTAAAATATAATTATAATCGGTACGGGTAAGTTGTATGCTTGTCGGAAGCGACTGCCCGAAAGATAAATAACACTAAGGAGTATATTTTACATGACAGGTGTGGAAAGAAAAAGAGAAATGATAATCAACTTCGCGTATTACGCGATCATACTTGCTATTTTTTATCTTTTCTGCAAGTATGCGCTGTGGCTGTTTCTGCCGATAGTCATTGCGTTCATCACAGCCCTGCTTTTGCAAAGGCCGGTCAACGCGATAGCGAGAAAAACGCCTATCAAAAAGGGCATAGCTTCGGTGATATGCGTTATGCTTTTGCTTCTTATAGTCGTCGCCCTCGTCGTCGGTATAGGCGTCAGCGCGGCGAACTATCTGAAAGACTTCATAGCCTATCTCGGAAATCTGTTTGAGGACACCGACCATCTGATCTTGCAGCTTGAGGATTGGAGCATAAATCTTGTCAGAAAGCTCCCGAGCGCGGTCTCGACAATTTTGGCCAAGAACATAAGAGAGCTGTTCGACGGAATTTCGACCGCCCTTTCAGGCGAGGCCCAGCAGCAGGCGGCAGAAGCCGCAAAGGCAGCAACCGACGCCGCGAACACCGCCGCAAGCTCGTTCAACTTCGACTTCTCATGGATAAAAACGCCGCTGACAAGCGTTATTTCGACGGCGAAACAGATCCCGAGCATACTCACGTCTTTCCTTATCACGCTGATAGCGAGCTGCTTCTTGACCGCCGACTTCGACACATTCAAGAACTTCGTCAAGAACCAGCTTTCGGAAAAGAGACGCAGGGATATATCGAGAGCCAGATCTCTTCTGAGAAATACATTCTCGAAGATGCTTCGCGCGTACGCCTTAATAATTCTCATAACCTTCAGCGAAATGCTCATAGGCTTGACGGTGCTTAAACTTATCGGCGTCTACAAGTCGTCGTATATCGTGATAATAGCGGCGATCACGGCGATAGTCGATATTCTCCCCGTCCTCGGAACAGGCACGGTCATAATCCCGTGGGCGGTCTATTCGCTGTTCAAAGGTCAGATCGGAATGGCCATCGGACTTATCGTTATATATATAGCGATATCGGTCATCAGACAGGTTATCGAGCCGAAGCTCGTCGCGGGTCAGCTCGGCCTGCCGCCGTTCGTGACGATAATCGGAATGTTCGTCGGACTTAAGCTGTTCGGCTTCCTCGGAATGTTCATCATGCCGATAATGATAATCATGATAAAGCTCCTCAACGACGAGGGAATAATCCACCTTTGGAAAACAGGGGAGGAGAAAGAAACAAAGCCCGACGGAGAGAACACGGACGGTAAAGATGCGGACGGAACGGATAATAAGAACGGCGAAGAAGATAAAGCCGAATCGGAAAGCGGTGAATCCGTGAACGCAAAAGCGAACCCCGAATCCGCACAGTGAGATAATACAATAGTATAATATGCTGTAATGTAACGCACCCCTGCAAGTCTTGCAGGGGTGCGTTTTGACTATCTGTCAAAGAATTTCCTCAAGTTTAAGCATAAAGGTACTCATTTTTATATTTAACGCCGTGCATATACGGTAGAGCGTTTCAAGAGTGGGCTTACGCTCTCCTCTTTCTATTGCGCTCAAATGACTTCTTCCGATATCGGCGAGTCCGCTTAAAACTTCCTGTGAAATTCCTTTTTCGTTTCTGAAATATGCTATTGTTTTTCCGACCTTTTCTGCGTCAAGCGTTGCGACGAACATTTAATATCACCTCAACAAATAGTTTATGATGGAAACAAACATTTTTTGAACACATATGTTGATAAATAACACATATGTGTGCTGTACTTGTTTAAACTTCTATATGAGGGTTATCAAAGAAAGGATTGATTTCAAAACTTTCAACTCGCTCTCACTTTCCCACCGCCCACAAGCCTCCCCACAGCACTCGCTTACCCGTACCCCATATGATTGTTGACACCCGATGAAATGCGTGTTAAAATAATAAACAGATTTTAACGAAAAGGGGAAATTTTTATGGCAGGTACAGAAGAATTCATCAGCAAATACGGCGATATTTCGTTCACCGAAATGCCGTTCTGCGACGCCGACAACGTCGCCCTCTGCGAGGTGTTCTATATGCCTCTGGAGAAAGTCGTTTCGCCGAGCTTCGACGATGAGCCGAAAGGCTTCGGCGAGGTCTGCAACGATATGTTCAACTACATGGGCCACAAACACAAGGCACTCGGCCTCATGATCACCAAAACGCCGAGCATCAAGCTCATGGAAATGTCCCGACACAGACGCTACGCCGAGATGAAGGTCGCCGCTTGTCAGGCGGTCTTTGACACCGAACCGGCCGTCCAGTTTGCCGCCGCGACGTTCATTTTGCCCGACGGTACGCTCGCAATTCCGTTCAGAGGCACGGACGACACGCTCGCAGGCTGGAAAGAGGACATCGACCTTTATGTCAGAAAGGGGATCCCGTCACATCAGCTCGCTGTCGATTATCTCGAACAGGCGGCGGAGAAGTTCGACGGTGACATCATAGTCTGCGGTCACTCAAAGGGCGGAAATGTCGCTTTGTACGCCGCGCTTAACTGCTCGGAGGAAGTCCGTTCCCGGATTAAATATCTCTACAATAACGACGGTCCCGGATTTGTTGACTACAGTCTCTACGCGACCGACGCATACCGCGAGATACTTCCGAAATACAGACATTTTGTTCCCGACTCATCAATGGTCGGTATGCTCCTTGCTCATGACGACGACTATTCCGTTATCAGAAGCACAAGACACCTCGGCGCACTTCAGCATGATATGGCGACATGGCAGGTTTCGGGCAGTGAGCTTGAAACAAAACAGGGACTGACCAAAATGGCGCAGCTGACTGACCTCGGACTTATGGAGATAATCTCAAGGGTCAACGACGAACAGAGCGCGGTTGTCGATAAGGTCATAAGCAAGATAATCGACGCCACGGGTGAAATATGCCTTATGGACTTCGCCAAGAATATCGTTCCGGCTGTCGGCGGAGCGGTTAAAGCTTGGAAAGGCATAGACGAAGAAACCAAGACGGCGTTCAAAGACACTTTCAAGGGCGCAGGCAAGCTTCTCAAGGACGCGGTTAAGACCGTCAAGGAGGAAACAGCCCCCGCCGCCGCGAGAAGAGCGAAGATAATGGCGCAGAAAGTCCTTGCGAATGCATAAATTTATGCATAATCGCATAGAAAATGCATAAAGCGTGAAAGCGAAGTTTAAATTACATATCATATGATCATTAAAGCGACCGTGTTTATCCCGAATTTTATGTGAAATCGGGTCAAAACAGGTCGCTTTTGTTCAACCTATACAAAACAGGTCGAAAAAACAATATGCATATTGGCTGTATTTTTATTCAAAAAAGTGTTGACAATATGCATTTGCGGTGATATAATCCAAACATCACAAATCGTGAACGAAATAAAACCAAACGAAAAAAGAAAGAAAGGTTACGATCATCATGAAAAAGAAAATCACACTCATCGTAAGTCTTATCGTTGTTGCGGCTCTCGCAATCACGGTATTCGCAGCTTGCGGCAAAAAGGACACAACAACTCTGTCAGACGACACATCATCTTCATCCGACAGCGGCTCAGCTAAGAAAACGCTCACACTCGCGACAAGCGCAGACTTCCCGCCCTATGAATACATGGAAGGCAAAAACTTCAAGGGCATCGACATTGAAGTCGCAGGTCTTATCGCTGAAAAGCTCGGCTGTGAGCTTGTTGTTTCAAACATGAACTTCAATTCAATTCTCAATGCCGTTCAGTCGGGCAAGGCCGACATGGGTATGGCAGGTCTTACAGTTACGCCGGACCGTCTCGAGTCTGTTGACTTCTCAGACAGCTACGCAACAGGCGTTCAGGTTCTCATCGTTAAGGACGGCAGCTCGATAACATCGGTCGATGATCTCTATGATGAGAGCAAGGGTCTCGGCGAAGGTCTCAAAGTCGGCGTTCAGCTTTCGACCACTGGTGATATCTACCTCTCGGGCGATGTAAGCGACGGTAAGACAAAGGTCGAAGTCAAGCAGTTCGCCATGGGCGCAGAAGCTGTTGCAGCTCTTTCTTCGGGCAAGATCGACGCAGTTCTTATCGACAACGAGCCCGCTAAGTCGTTCGTCGCCGCTAACGAGGGTCTGAAGATCCTTGACGGTGAATATGCTGTTGAAGATTACGCTATTGCATTCGCTAAGAACAGTGAGCTTAAGGATCAGGTCAACACCGCTCTCAAGGAGCTTATCGCTGACGGTTCCGTTAAGGCTATCGTTGACAAGTACATTCCCGCAGACTAATAGGGAATTCAAATATACTGCAAGTTGGATAAGGGCGGCAGAAATCCGCCCTTATTTACGGCTTTTCAGGAGGTAGAATATGCAGCATCTATTTGATGAACTGAAAAAACAGTTTATTCTCAACTTCATCAAGGACGACAGGTGGGAGCTTCTGCTTGCGGGCTTAAAAGTGACAGTTATGATAACACTTTTAGCGGTCGTGATCGGCGTTGTTCTCGGTTTGGTTATTGCCATAATCCGCTCGACCTATGATAAGAATTACAGCAAAATGACCGGTGTCGGTAAAAAAGTATGCGCCGTTCTGAATTTCATAGCGAAGATATATCTGACCATTATCAGAGGTACGCCCGTAGTCGTTCAGCTCCTTATAATGTACTATGTTATTCTCTCCTCTTCCGACAATGCATTTTTAGCGGCGGTGCTTTCCTTCGGAATAAACTCCGGTGCGTACGTAGCGGAAATATTCAGAGGCGGAATAATGTCGATAGACGAGGGTCAGTTTGAGGCAGGCAGAAGCCTTGGCTTCAACTTCGTCCAGACGATGAGATATATCATCATTCCGCAGGCGTTCAAAAACGTCCTGCCCGCTCTTCTCAACGAATTCATCGCTCTTCTCAAGGAAACGAGCGTTGCCGGCTATGCCACGCTCACCGACTTGACGAGAGCCGGAGACATCATCAGGGGCAACACATTCTCGGCGTTCATGCCGCTTATCGCCGTTGCGCTGATCTATCTCATCATGGTCATGTTCCTGACTTGGGTCGTCGGAAAGATCGAAAGGAGGCTGCGTACAGGTGACAGATAACAAAGTTCTCATAAAGGTTGATAACCTTGAAAAAGACTTCGGCGGACTTCACGTCCTCAAGGGTATAAGCACAGACATCAAAAAGGGCGAGGTCGTCGCGATAATAGGCCCGTCGGGAAGCGGAAAGTCGACCTTCCTGCGCTGTCTCAACAGACTTGAAGAATCGACAGGCGGTACGATCGAGTTTGAGGGCGTCGACATCACCAGCCCGAAGGTAAACATCAATCTTCACCGCCAACGCATGGGTATGGTGTTTCAGCATTTTAACCTTTTCAATAACCTTTCTATAATAGATAACATTGCCTACGCGCCGATGAAGCTCAAGAAAATCAAAAAGTCCGACGCGTACGCACAGGCAACCGAGCTTCTCAAGACAGTCGGACTTGAGGACAAAGCCGACGCGTATCCATCGCAGCTTTCGGGCGGACAGAAGCAGAGAATAGCGATCGTCCGCGCGCTCGCAATGGAGCCGGACGTTCTCCTGTTCGACGAGCCGACGAGCGCCCTCGACCCCGAAATGGTCGGCGAGGTTCTCGAAGTTATGCGCAGGCTCGCAAAGGACGGCATGACGATGGTCGTCGTCACGCATGAAATGGGATTCGCGAAAGAAGTCGCCTCAAAAGTGCTCTTCATGGATGACGGAAAAATCGTCGAAGAGGGTACCCCGAGCGAGATCTTCGGCAACCCCAAGAGCGAAAGATTAAAGGATTTCCTCAGCAAGGTGTTATAAACCTAAGGATATGCAAACGCAGGCGGCTTTGCCGCCTGCGTTTGGGCTTTTGGGGCGTGGGATCTTGCCTGTCGAGCCGGTTGGGGCTTTGTGCGGATCGCCAAATCTTCAACTCATTCACAATTGTGTTTATTTATTGTAAACAATTCAAAATAAATTTGAAATTTGCGCGGTACAGTGATAGAATAAACTGATATCATTTTCAAGGAGGTATTCACTTGGACGATTTTGAAAAGAAACCGGAAAATGCCGAAGAGCCGATTGCAGAGCAGGAAGCCGGCGAAGCAACCGAGTCGGGCGTACCGGAAAGCGACGGGCTTGACGAAGAACTCGAAAATATCAGAGATATGTTCCAGACCGAGCTCGATAACGCGACACAGACCTACCTCGCCGGCGGCGATCTTCAGGACTGCGACGACAGCTCCGACGACGAAGAAACGCAGGACGGCGACGGCGAAAGCGAACAGATCCCCGAAGATCAGCTCTGCGAATGCTGCGGCGAAAAGCCGAGAGACACGAGCGAGGGCGAGGATTACCCATACTGCAAGGACTGCAAAGAGCTTATGCGCTCATATCCGATAGGCGTTAAAGGAATTATTGTACTCATAGTTGTGCTTGTCCTCGGAGTGGCATCGCTCATGACGACCTTCAGCAAGAACGTTGAGATTCTTGACAAGGCGATCACCGCGCAGGAGGCGGTTTCGGCGAACAAGCTCTATTCGGGGCTTTACAGCTACTACGACGCGATAAATTCCGCCGATTCAAAAGCGATGCCTAAAAAGCTTGTCGCGAGATGTATCAAGGTCTTCGCCAAACTCAACGATTACAGAGACGCCGTTTCGATGGCCGACCGCTATCTCGACGAGAGCGATCTCAAAAATCCGACATATAAGTTCATCAACAAATATACAGTCAAGAACGAGACGATAACGGCTATCGAAAATGTCATATATGAGCCGCTGTCATCCTCCGACACCACAGCCGAGGACGCCGAAGGTCTCTGCAAGAGCCTTGACGCTCTCAAGGAGGACACGGAGCATAATTACGACGAGTTCTATATCGACTACTACAAATATGTTGTCAACCATACCTTAAAGCTTCCTATGGAGGACGTCTATGAGGAGCTTCTCGCTCTCGACGAGAAATACGGCAAGCAGGAATGGGTTCATCTCTATGACCTTTGCAATGCCGCGGCAGAGCTCGGCAAGGTCGACGAGGCACAGAAGTACTTCGACAGGATCGCCGCGGAAAACGCCGAGGACGCAACCGCTTACTCGTACTTAGCGAACGCCTATCGCTTCGGCGAAACGGTCGATCCCGATAAGATGATCGAACTCACCGAAAAAGGCTTCGAAGCCCAGGGTCAGTATGCATACGCAAGCTCCGAACTCTACCGTGTTCAGGCTGTCGCATATCTTCTCAAGGGCGACAAGGAAAAAGCATACGAGGCGGCGACAAATATGTATTCGGTCGTCACTCAGAACAACTATTCGGTCAACAACCTCTTCCCGTGCCTTTACACATACGCGCTTTGCAGCTCGCTCGCAGGCAAAGAGGACGGATACAAAGACGTCACCGATCTTCTCAAGAAGAACGGATATGATATGTCACAGCAGGTTGTAAGCGCCATAAAGGGCGACATAACCTTGAAAGAAATCTTAACGGATGCGGAGGGTGATCTGGCATGACGACACTTTATATTATAACCCGTTTCATCACCTTGCCCGGAGCGATGATAAGAGGTCTCTGGGAACAGATTATCTGCCGTATACACAAGGCAGGCGTTGAGGATAACCGCTACTTAAGAAAAGACGAGCTTTGCTCTCATGTTGAGCATGAGTTCATGCCAAAGGCAGGAAGCGCGTTCGCGATCTGCTTTGTTCCGATGCTTTTGCAGCTTATTCTTGCTCTTCTCGTTGCTGCGCCTGCGGCATTCGATATTCTCTATCTCGGTTCGTTCTCGTTCCCGATGAGCATAATTGACATCGTTTGTCTTTGGATCGGCTTCTCGCTTCTTGTCAACTGCTTCCCTTCGGTCGAGGACGCTATCAACATGATGGATAAACTCTATCACGGCAAGGCGAATATGTTTCAGAAGATAATCTTCGCTATCGGCGCAGGAATATGCTATGTCGGCTCTTTCCTCGAAAGATACTGCATAACGTTCCTGTCAAGCCTTGTTATTCTTATCGTGCTTATATTCAAAATTTAAACGATATGCTTTCGGCGGCGTGCATTTGCACGCCGCCTTTGTTTTTGTGGGGAAAGTCGGGTTTTTACGGCTATGCCACCGGCGCCCCGCTTCTCGCCCACTGCTCCTCAGCGAGAACCGACGCCCCAAAAGCACTCGCTTGCTTGTACCCCAAAAATATAAAATGTCCGAACTATGAACTTTTCTCCCGACACCTTAACAAGACAAAATTTTTATGCTATAATATTGTAAAATTGGTTATTGTGTGCATAAACGGCGAAATTTCTCCCGTTCGGTCTCATAACCGTATTTTAATTTCACAAAGAGAGAGGAGTTTCAATATGAGCAGACTTGAACTTCCCACTCCGAAACGGGCGCAAAACGTAATTGACGGCCTTTATGAGGACCTGTCAAGGCGAGTCAGCGCGAATCCCATGGGCGTCTGCCCGGTGGATCTGTCGTCGGCTTTCCTGAAATTATGCCATGCGCAGACCTGCGGTAAGTGCACGCCTTGCCGCGTCGGTCTCGGTCAGCTTGCTTCGCTTATGGATAAGGTGCTTGACGGCGAAGCGACGGAGGAAACAGTCGATCTTATCGAAAAAACAGCAAGAGTAATCTACAACACAGCCGACTGCGCGATCGGCTTCGAATCGGCGAAAATGGTTCTCATCGGCCTCGAGGGCTTCAGAGATGAGTTCCTGTCACACGTCAGACACGGCCACTGCCTGACCTCGTTCGACAAGCCCGTTCCCTGCGTGGGAATGTGCCCGGCGAGCGTTGACGTTCCGGGCTATATCGCCCTTGTCGCCGAAGAAAGGTACGCCGACGCGGTCAGACTCATCAGAAAGGATAATCCCTTCCCGTCGGCATGTGCGTATATCTGTGAGCATCCGTGCGAAAGCCACTGCCGCAGAAGACTTATCGACGCCGCGGTCAACATCAGAGGACTTAAAAAGATGGCGGTCGACAATGCCGGTGACGTACCCGTACCCGAGTGCGCGCCGAACACAGGGAAAACAGTGGCGGTTATCGGCGGCGGCCCGGCAGGACTTTCGGCAGCATATTTCC
>OIZA01001015.1_pt1 | contig 11054 bp, 11 predicted proteins | sample 1588381 | NCBI WGS metagenome assembly OIZA01 (sample SAMN03283277) | human gut metagenome | biome: human-associated habitat; material: feces | host: Homo sapiens | place: Peru | collected 2012 | reverse complement strand
ACGGTATAAAGATTCTTGGATTGCAGAAAGCTGAACGCCTCGGCGTAACGCTGCAAATTAGCGTTCTTCGCCTTATTGCTGTACGCGCCCTTGTTGCGATTGGCACAATGCAGCGCCAGCAGATCGTTGAGCATGGGCGGCTGGGGCTTGGCAAGCTCAGCTTTTACGTCCTTCAGCCAGCCGATCAGCGCGGCGATCTTTTCCTTTGCCTCACGCAGCAGCGCATTGGTTTTCCGGATGAAGCGGTTGAGATCGCCCTTGTCGGTGCGGATGCCCTTTGCCTCCATTGCCCGGACGGTGGGACCCTCGTGCTGGGTGGGGATCTGCTCCACGCCCTGACGGGCAAAGCTGCGGTGGTCAATGCGACAGTCTAAGCCTTTTTCGGCAAACTTGGTATTGCACATCTCAGCCCATGCCTGCCGCCACGCTTCCAGTGTCTCCGGTTTGCCCCAGTCCGTCGTAGAAACGGCGTTGAACACATAGTTGCCTGCCTCGTCCAGAACGCGCTCTCCATGCTCATCCAGCACATATTCCCGCCGCTGTTTCTTGCCCCACCTGCCGTCCGGCTCAATAGGGCGAATCGGACACATGACGTGAAAATGCGGATTAGAAATGTCGCCGTCCTCCTTGTCCGGCTGATGCACGGCAAAGTCTGCCACCATGCCCCGGCTCGCGAAATTGTCCGATAAAAATTGCCTTGCAAGGTCGATGTTCTCCTGCATGGAAAACTCGTTCTGCAAGGCAATGTCAAAGCTGTATGCAAGCTGAGCTTTTTTGCCGCGCTCGGCTTTCTCCACGGCGTTCCAGAGCGTTTCGCGGTTCGCATACTCAGGCGGGGCGTGGGAGGGCAGCAGGATTTCAGAGCAGACCACACCGCCTTTGCGGGTGTAGTCGCTGTCCTCGCCGTAATACTCACTGTGCAGCTTTTCCCCGGCGCGGTAGGCGGCAGCAGCCACGGCGGATTGCCCCGCGCTGCGCTTAATCTGCGTCACATGAAAATGAAAGAGTGCGATGGTCAGTCACCTCCTGCGTGATTGCCGACGGCTTCCGTGAGCAGCCTTTGCGTGTCCGGCAGAGCAAAGACCTGTTCGGCAAAAGTGTAAAACGCGCTTTCACTCAAATCTTTCGTCTGCGGTGCAACGCTCTCGATGGCTGCGCCACGGGTGATGAGCCGGTGCGCCCGCTTGCGCCGATCTCCCTTTTCATAGTAGACGGCGCGGTTTTCAAGACGCTGAATTTTGTGTTGCTCCTGCGCAAGCTGCCGCTCGACCCTTTCTTTCTTGGCTTGCAGCTTTTCGATTTCTTTTTCGTGCATGATTTTAACCTCCTGACTGATAAATGATGGATAGATACAAAAAGACCGCCTACGTTTTCGGTAGACGGTCTGACTCACGGTATGGAATTTTCAGACTTTGCGGCAGAAATGGTCTGCGCCAGCAGACGGTTTCCGCTGCAAAGTGCGCTGGGATAGACGCGCAAGCGTCGCAAGGGGTGCAGCCCCTTGTACGGAACAAAGTGACGCAAAACAGCCCGGACATTCAAACGTCCGGGCTGTCTGCCTCGCAGAGCGCACATACTCCCGTTAGGAGAGTATAGAAGTGCGCCCTTCGTTCCAAAGGGATATTCCCCGTACCCTGACCTTCAAGTTCATCCCCGTCGCTTCTGCCACACGATGTCATACCCAAGCGCGTCTGCCAGCTCCACCGCCTCACCGTAGCGGAGCGAGCCGCGCTTGAGCTTACCGGAGAGATTGGGAACGCTGCGGCTCCAACCGTACTCGTCGGAGAGGTAGTCCACCACCTCGGTCATGGTCATGCCGGTGCGGACGATATAGGACTTGATTTCATTGCGATAGGTTTCAGATTTTCTCATATTCAAACTTTCCTCCTGTTTTTTCGGTGCGCTCTATGGTAAAATGAGTTTGTCAAATCGTGACACTCGTTCACCATAGGGCGCTGGTTTTTGATGTACGGCTTTTCGCTGGAAATGCCGCCAATGATACGTTGGTTACAGGCGGCACCTTCCGCTTTTGCCGTTTGATGTGTCTTTGCGTGAAACGGCGAAAGACCATTCTGAACGACAAACGCCGTTCGCTGTCGGATAGCGCTCTATTCCGTGCAGATAACCGCACAGAGCAGAAAACTATTTCGCCGTTTTCACTTGCTTTGATTTTTACATTCGCTTTTGCCGCTCTTTCCGAACGTCGTTCCTGCCCGGAGGATCGCTCCCGGCGTTTCGTCCCCGTTGGTACGCTCACGCTTTCGCGGTCATGGCGGGTACTTCGCTGGGGGACATATCCCGTTCGGACGGTCATGCAATTTTCAAGGTTCAAGTGCGATTGCAAGACCATTTTAGCGAAAAATATAGCCCTCTCCCGTATATCCAAGAGGTCGGAAAACGCGCCGAAAAACGCAGATTTCCACGCTTATGGACAAGGCCGGAAAGGGGCAGAAATTTGAAGGGAGGACACCGCTATGCAGCCAAAACTCACCATTCAGGAACGGCTCAAAGACCTGCGTGTAGAGCGCGGTCTGACGCTGGAACAACTTTCTGCGGAAACAGGCATTTCAAAGTCCGCGCTGGGAAAATACGAAGCCGACGATTTTAAGGACATCAGCCCGTTCAGCATGGTGGAGCTGGCAAAATTCTACGGCGTGTCCACCGATTATCTGCTGGGACTGACAGAACAAAAAAATCACCCAAACACAGAGCTGAACGCTCTGCATTTGGGTGACGATGCAATCGAAGTATTGAGAACGGGAAAGTTCAACCACCGGCTGCTGTCGGAGCTGATCTGCCACAAGGATTTTCAGCGGTTTATGCTGGACGCCGAGATTTACGTTGACCGGATCGCGGATATGCGAGTCAACGACATGAACACCGTTCTGGAAGCCGTCCGGCAGATGGCGTTGATGAAAAACGGCGGCGAGGAAAATGACCTATACCTGCGGACGCTGGAAGTAGCGCAGATCAGAGAGGACGAGTATTTTGGAAGCCTGATTGCGGATGATCTGAAAGGTATTCTCCGTGACATTCGCAATGAGCATCGTCCCGATACCATGACTGCGGACGAAACATCCATTGCAGCAACCGTGCAGGAACAGCTACAGGAAGCTATGAACTTCGAGGGCAGTTCTGAGGAAAAGAAAATTCGCGCATATCTTGCAACAATTGGACTTGATTACGATGCGCTCACGAAGGAAGAGTTTGTCTCAATCGTTAGTGGGCTTAAAAAGTCAAAGTACCTGAAAAGCCCCATCAACCAGAGAGGAAAGGCGAGACCGCAGTTGCCTCACGGAAAGGGAAAACGAAAGCACAAATGAGTTTTTCTCAAGCATATAAAATATTCAAAAAACCACCGGCCATGCCGGTGGTTTTCTTTACATAAAAAGTTGGAGCGCAGGCATAAAGCCCGCGCCCCAAAAGGAGTAGATATCGGCTGTTTTGTCTGTCAGCTTCCAAGTGTCAGCTCATTGACCGCCTCGATCAGATCAACCGTTTTACTTCTGGACACAAGAGCAACGGCTTTCCCATCGACCGTCGCAATGCAGTTCGTACCGTCAAGACGGTAGAGCGTCAGCGTGAAGGTCGGGAAATTCTCGTTATCCAGATGTACCGTCAGAGAAATTTCCTCCTGTCCGGTAGGTGTTTCGTCCGTGAAGCTGGATGCCGAAATCGCACGGAGTGCTGTTTTGAGATCATAGACATCAAATTCTTCGCCGTTGTATGTCCAAGTCCCCTCTGTGTCCTCGTCATCCTTGTCCTCTGGCGGGTTATAGGTGAAGGTATAGTTCTCACCGCTCAGGGCAACGTCAATACTCGTCACCGTATCAAAGTCCGCCGTGAAGAGCTTCTGGTGGCGCAGCGTATCATAGGATACCGCCGTCAACTGGTCATATACGCTCTGAGAAATCTCGTAAACGATCTGAGACTGTCCGACACGCACATAGCAGGTGACGTCGGGAAGGTCATCCTCGTCCTTTTCGACGGCTTCTTCATAAGCGGCGACTTCCTCCGGGTTGCGGGAAATGCGCAGCAGCAGGGTCCCGCTTTCTTCCACATTTCCGTCATCGTCTCTTGTGCTGTACTCCATCTTGATCGTCAGCTCAGGGTCATCCAGTCCGAAGGTCGCAAGCTCCTCATCGGTCACATGGTAGCTGACATAGTCGGTCAGGCTCAAAGATTTGATTGCGCTCAGGAAGGTATCGATATTGTCCGTATCCGACGGCTGACCGTCTGTGAAGTAAATATCGTCTGCGCAGATGCTCTTGCCGTCCTCGTCACGGATAATCGTGTAGTTTTCGCTGCCGGAGAACTCGATTTGCTCTGCGGTATCAAATTCCGGGATGGTATCATCGAGGATCATATCCCGCAGGACGGCATCAAATTCATCCAGCGGGTCATGGCTGACAAGATATGCCTTGCCGTCACCGATGGAAACATACCGCTGCTCGTCCATTTTGCTGAAGTCGCCAAGCTCAACGGTATAGCTTTCCTCGCCCGCAGTGATACAGATCGTGCAGATCGGCTCGTCAAGGCCATACTGGGCATAGTCCTCTACATCGTCAATGGCAAATGCAGCCGCAAAGGAAGCAAACTGTTCCAGCAGGTCATTGATCTTTTCCTCGTCCACGGGGAAGGCGTTATCATCGTCATAGACCCACGTTTCGTCTTTGGTAAAGGAGAATGTTCCGCTTTCATTCGTCCATGAAAGCGCGGTAACGCTGTCCGTGGGAATTTCCAGTATCACTTCGCCACTGTTTTTGATCTGCTCTTTCTTCTCCTCATAGCGGCTGACGGCAAATGCGGCGATGCAGACCACAAGGAGAACGCCAAGCAGCGCATAGAGTTTTGTTGCTTTACGCATGACGCTTTTTCCTCCTGTCTATCACAGTAAATACGCCGTACAGAACAAAGGCTGCCGGGATCACACCGATCATCCATGTTTTGAGCATCGCTGCCGCCGACTCGGAGATCGTCAGGTAGTTATAGCTCAGGCTCTTGCTGCGGATGGAGACCGCCTCGCGCTCGCCCATCAGGGAGGAAAGTGCGTTCATGGCAAGGTCAAGGTTTGCGCCGGAGGAATAGGCGTTATACGATTCTTCCAGGAAATAGTTGGACGAGAACCAGATCAGTTGCCCGTCGCTGCCGGTATCCACGGAGACCGCCACGGCAAACGGACCATCAATGTCATCTTCCTCTTTTTCGTAGGTGTCCAACTGGAAGCCAGCAATTTTGCTGAAAGAGTCATACGAGGTTGTCAGCAGTGCCGTTGCGGAATCGCCGGTAATGGTAAGGCCCTGCGCAATGGGGATGATGGCATAATAGTTTTCTTCCAGCAGCGGATCGGTGATCTCGCTGGAGGAAATGTCGGGCAGAAGAATGTACGGCTGCTGGAAAGCATAATGCTCGCGGTCGCTTTCCACAACGATACCGTCCGCAGCTTCTACGCCATAGGCCTCCAATACGCTGTAAAGGTTCGTGAGTGTGCCGTCCTCAGTCGGCCCGGCAATGACCAGCAGCTTGCCGCCGTCTGTCAGATAATCCTCCAGCAGCGCCGCTTCTTCCTCGGAAATATCGCTCTGCGGCGCATAGATCAGCAGCGCATCCGCATCTTCCGGGATTTCATCCGTATTCAGGAGAGAGAAGGACGCAAGCTCGATGTTTTCCTTTTCGATCTGCGTCTGGAACTCGCTGGAAAGTGTCTCCTCGCCGTGACCTTCCAGTGTGTAGACTTTCGGCAGCTCGTCGGAGATCACATAGTCGATGGCCGAGGTGATGGCTCCTTCTCCGTCGAAGGAGTAAACATACGAATACGTCGTGTAGTCCACGTCAGTCAGATAAATGTCGTTGTAGGAAATATACCGGCTCTTGTCACCGCACTCCACGATCAGACTGTTGTTCGGTACGTCCTCGCTGGTGTACTGGCTCGTAAAGGTCGGGAATACATCCGGATTCTTCTTGGTCACGGTGATATGCGAGGATAGGCTTTCGTACTTGCCCAGCAGATTTTCGATGACCTCATCTTCCTCGTCCGCCTGCACAATCCAATAGATCGTCACATCCTTTTCGAGTGCGTTGACAACAACTTTCGTGCTGCTGGTGACGGAATAGAGATTGGTGGAAGTAATATCATACTTCGTCACGGAAGTCGGAAGGACGGAGGCGAGAATATTGACCGCAATGAGGATCGCCAGCACGATCGCTGTCACAGCCAGAGAATAAGAACCGCCCTTTGCTGCGATGCGGCCGCGGATCTGATTGCGTTTCATTTTTGGAAATTTCATCAGTTGTACCTCCGTTTCTCCAGCGACTGCACCGTCAGGAACAGGCCGAGGACGATGACTGAGGCATAGAACACCAACGCCGTCAGGTCAAAAACGCCGTTGACAAAAGTGGTAAAGCGGTCAAACAGAGAGAGCTTTTCCATGATGCTCGGAAGCAGACCCTCGAATTTGTCCGGCACGATAAAGTAAGCCGCCAGCGTCAGCACGACCAAACCGCCGCCGACACCCAGCGCGATCATATTGTTTTTGGTCAGCGTTTTCACGATGAAGCCGATCAGCGCCGCGATGATGCACAGCGCAAAGGCACTGCCGTAGCTGGTGGAGGACACCTGCTCGGCAAGGGAAACGCTGTAATAGTTGAACAGGAACAGCACAATGGCAATGCCCGCTGCGAAGCCCTGATTCTCCGTCAGCGACGAAATGAACATTCCAACGGCAATCAGCGCTGCACCCATGACGAAAAATGCGAACATCGCACCGTAGGCTCCGGGCAGATACACCTCGCCATACTTGGAGAAAATATAGGGATAGATGCAGATAATCGCCAACGGCAGCAGGAACATGACCACAAGAGAAAGATACTTGCCGCCCACGATCTGCCATGTTTTCAGCGGCAGAGAATAAAGAAGCTGATCCGTTTTCTGCTTGCGTTCCTCGGCAAAAGAGCGCATGGTCAGCACGGGGATGATGACCACAAGGCCGATGGACACAAAGTTCAGGACATATTCAAAGTTGGCAACGGATGCCTGAATATTGTAAATCATCGCACCCACGCCGACAAAACAGAGCAGCGCCGCGCAGAATAAATAGATCGTCAGCGAATTGAACGCGCTGCGCAGCTCATGCTTGAGAACGGCAATCATTCTTCGCCCGCCTCACTTTCTTGTTCAGATTCTGCGGAATCCAGCGCATCCTCTGCCGCGCCGGACTCCGTGAGTTCAAGGAACACATCCTCCAGATTTGCTTTTTTCGTCCGCATTTCAAAGACCGGCAGGCCCTTGGCCGCAAACGCCATCGTGAGCCTGCCGCAGACGGCTTTGGCATCCTGACCTTCCGCAAGATCAGCCGTCACGCTGCAAACGCCGTCCGCATTTTTGACATCCCAGCCGGAAATACCTTCCGCCTGTGCAAGGATGCTTTCGGCATCCGCTTTGTCAGACTCCACCTGGAATGTCACGCCGCTGGACGAAAGCAGTACCTTTTCCAGATTCTCCGGCGTATCGAACGCGACGAGTTTGCCCTTGGAGATGATAAGCACCTGCTCACACACGGCCTGCACCTCGGAAAGAATATGGGAACTGAGGATGACCGTATGGGTTTTACCCAGTTCTTTAATGAAATCGCGTATCTCAATGATCTGGATCGGATCAAGACCGACGGTGGGTTCGTCCAGAATGATGACCTGCGGCTTGCCCAAAAGTGCCTGTGCGATCCCGACACGCTGACGGTAACCCTTGGAGAGCGTCCCAATCAGCCGGTCGCGCACATTCTCAATGCCCGCGCTCTGTACGGCGCTGTCGATCTCCTCACGCAGCTCTTTTCCGCGCAGTCCTTTTGCTTCGCCTACGAAGGTCAGATACTCCTGCGGCGTTTCATTGGGATACAGCGGCGGCTGTTCCGGGAGATAGCCAATCAGCTTTTTGGCCGCCTCCGGCTGCTCCAAAATGTCAAAGCCGCCGATCTTCACGGTGCCGTCTGTCGGGGAAAGACATCCCGTCATAATGTTCATCGTGGTCGATTTTCCCGCGCCGTTCGGCCCCAAGAAGCCGTACACATGACCATCCTGAATTTCAAAGGACAGATCATTCACCGCCAGAAAATCGCCGTAATACTTGGTTAGGTGCGAAACCTGAATCATCTGCTATACCTCCTTGCCCTGTTATGCCAGGTATCTCAAAAATCGTAGCGGATGGACTTGAAATGAGCTTGAAAAAGAAAGAATATGCCGCTGACTTTATATAAAAGCCAGCGGCATATTCTCAGTATTTCAAATTTATAAGCGGTGATTGCGTCAGGTTTCTCCCAAACAGTAATCAGTTACGATGCCATGATCCGTAGATAGAATCAACCAGTTATCATTCATAGAACGAACTCCCAACCAATAGACCAGGGTAGAATCCGTTGGGTAGTATTGTTGATTTTGCTTGAATGATGTGATCTCATTGTTATCCTCTTGCCCTAATAGCTGAATAACGTCAGCTTCATCCATACCTATCAGTTCGTATTTCTCCAACATATCGTCAACCATTTTGTAGCGGGTATCTTGGTGCAGCGTCCACTTCTCCTTTGAGAATGTATGCTGATATTTAGAGATTCCGTATAAAGCTGCAATCAAAAGTAGTAGCGCAGCAAAGATTGAGCCGATAAGGATGACACTTCTTTTAACTCTCAGAAGCGTTCGACGGTATTCTTCTTCGGTCATTGGGAACTCCCTCCGTTCAGATAATTTGTGATTGTATTGCTTTCAAAGCAGCACTTGAAATGTGATCATATTGCCTGTTTGCTTTGCAGAAATTTTCCCGCCGTGAGCCTCCGCCGTGGCTTTTGCGATAGAAAGGCCGATGCCCGTCCCGCTTACAGTATTGGAATGGGATTCATCCGCACGGTAAAAGCGGTCAAACAGGCGGCCGACATCGGTGCATTGTGTCCCGTCCACGGTGTTGGAGACGGCGATTTCCACCTTTTTTCCGCTGCGCCGGGCGGTCAGGGAAATGCCGCCGCCGTCGGGAGAATATTTGAGGGCGTTGTCCAGCAGGATAGAAACCATTTGCTGGATCGCCGCACGGTCACCGGTCACGGTCAGCCCATCCGCAATATCCTGTGTGTATGTTTTTCCCTTTGCCTGCAAAAGAGAGACAAACGGCTCGCTGATCTCCCAGAGCGCGTCGCTGAGAGAAAATTCCGTGCGAACCGGGAACGGATCTTCTTCATCCAGCCGGGAGAGGGTCACAAGATTGGTGATGAGCTTTGCAAGCCGCCCGGACTGCACCTGAATGTTATGCACCCATTCGTCCCCGTCATGCTCCATAGCCAACACATCCGCGCTGGTGGAGATGGCAGTCAGCGGTGTTTTCAGCTCATGGCTGGCGTTGGTGATGAATTGCTTCTGTGCCTCCATGTTTTTCAGGTACGGCGTAATGGCTCTCCGGGAAAAGAGTACAACGAGGCCGAACACCACCACAAGGCAAAGCCCCGCGATGGCCAACGTGATCCACAGCAGCGATTTCATCGCTTGCAGCTCCCGCTCGGAGTTCAGAAACAAAACCGCCGTTTTTCCGCCTTCACTGCTGACCAGATAGCGGTAGCCATTTTCGTAGCCGTGCGTTTTCCCATGGGCAAGTACGTTGTCTGCGTAGGCTTCCGCGTCAGCTTCGGAAATGGAGGCAATATAGTTTTGATTGATGCGCTCCACCGTACCATTCTCCGCCAAATGTACGGAGAAAAATCGGATCATATACGGCACTTCCGGTGAAAATCTGTCCATGCTGTCAAACGGAGGCGCCGTTTCTCCGTCCGGAGCATCAGTACCTTTCTGATCCACTTCCAGAAGGCGGCTGAGCGTTGCATCCTGCTGACCGGTCATGCTGCAATAGTTCCAGACATTCACAAAGCACAGCAGGATCAGGACGACCGAGGTAAATGCCGCCATTGCTGCGCCGATAAAGCGCCAGCGCATTTTTTTCAGCATCGCATGTCCTCCAGCGCATAGCCTGCACCGCGAATCGTCCTGATCTCAATATCCGCGCCGACTTGCTTGAGCTTTCTCCGTAAAAATCCAATATATGTCCATACCACATCCATATCCGCTTCGCTGTCAAGCCCCCATATCTTCTCCATCAGGTGTTCCGATGAAAACACCTGATGCGGATGACGCAGAAATAGTTCCGCAAGCTGATACTCCTTGTTATTCAGCCGAACTTCATTTGACGGTGTGCGGAGAATATACTGCCCCCGGTCAAGCGTAACATTTCCAAAGCTGAGTTCGGACGGCGTGTAGGCGCTGCTGCGCCGAGTCAGGGCGCGGACGCGGGCAAGAAACTCACTGGCTGCAAACGGCTTGGGAAGGTAATCGTCCGCACCGGCGTCCAGCCCGGCCACCCGGTCGGCCACCTCCGCCTTTGCTGTCAGAAACAGGGCCGGTGTGGTGTTTCCTGACCTGCGGGCGGCTTTTAGGACCTCGATTCCATCTTTTCCCGGCATCATAATATCCAGCACCAGCGCATCATAGGTCGTTGCCTGAATATAGTCCAGCGCATCGTTCCCGTTATGCACCATATCCACAGCGTATTTGTTCTTTTCCAGCATGACCTTCAGCGCACGGGCGATGGTCACTTCATCTTCTGCAATCAGGATACGCATGGCACATCCCTCCAATCTGCGCCTATTCTTGCACAGCAAGTCAAAATGAGCTTGAAATCTCTATTATGATAGCAGAAGATTGTGACCAAATAAAGTGTCGATGCGATGCAGAAGTTCACAAATTTCTTACATACTTTTTCGAGTTCATTTCAGGAAGCAGCGATATCCTGCAAAGCAGAAACACGCAGTAACTCATTCATGGCTATAGCAAAAGAAAGCGTGCTGACGGTTACTGTCCACCGTAGCAATGTGCTGAAAGCGGCAGACTAACAGTAATCACCGCTGAGCGGTGTTGAATATAAAAATCGGCACCTGCTTTTGAGGCGGGTGCCGATTTCTGTTACCCTATAATGCGCTTGAATTTTTGGCGTAAGTGGCGTAAGTTTGGCGTAAATCCGCTTTTGCGCA
>OIZA01001013.1_pt1 | contig 11063 bp, 9 predicted proteins | sample 1588381 | NCBI WGS metagenome assembly OIZA01 (sample SAMN03283277) | human gut metagenome | biome: human-associated habitat; material: feces | host: Homo sapiens | place: Peru | collected 2012 | reverse complement strand
TAAATCCGCTAAATGGATCATTACTTTAGTAATATTAGGAATAGTTTCTTCTGTCCATCCTCCGACAGCGTCTACAACAACGTCAAATTGAGAAACTTCTTTTTTTGTTAATTCTAAAGCATCTTTTTGTACATAATTTTGTAAATGAAGTGAATTTTCTCCTTTTCCTAATCCAGTAACTTCTAAGCCTCTACTTAAAGCGATTTTTGCCACTAAAGAACCAACTCTTCCATTTACGCCAACAATCAATAATTTCATTTTATTTTCCTCCTTGTGCAACTTTTAAGCACAACTTTATTGTACGCAAATGTATCAAATAAAAAAGTACGCACTTTAAAGTGGTATAGTTACCAAAAAGATACTTAGAAAGTATTCACATAAAATATTTAAATACCTTAGTCTTTTTAAATCGCAAAAGTATTGGCTATCATTTATTATTTTTTACAATCTTATTTATGTCAGCTTTTTTCATCAACAATATAAGATTATCTAAATTTTCTAATTACTTTAACCTTTTTATATCCATAAAAAAACGCTCCTAGAAATGAGCGTTTTCACCTAGTAAATAAAGATTTGAATTAATTGTTCATTCCATAGCACTTTATTTTGAAAACTTTTTTCCAAAATTCTTCTCTTTTTATGATATCTTCTTTTTTGGTTTTTATATCAAAAATCTCTAATACTGTATAGGTGAAATTATCAATAATGTAATTTGCGCCTTTATGTTTTAGTTCTTCAAATGTTATATTTCCACCAGTTAAATTGTTAACATTTGCATATTGTGCCCATCTTTGCCAAATTCCTTCTGTTTTGCCATAAGCAGAGCCTATATAAATCTTTCCTGTAGACGAGTCTATTATAGAATATACACCTTTTACATTAGATAAAGCACTTTTCCATTCAGGTGCTTCATTTCTAATAATTGATTGAAGTTCTGAGTGTGTTAATAATATGTTATTATATCCAGGAAATGAACCAAGTTTTGTTGATGGAGCCAATTCATATATTTCTGGATTTAAATCACGTTGTATATGTTCAAACCATCTATTATAAAGATTTCTACCGATTGGTGTCTCTAGTTTAATAATTAACCGTTTTCTAAATTCAATAAAATTATTTAATAAAGTTAACTCATAGCCGACTTGATCATAAACTTCTGGAATTAATTTTTTTATCCGATAAAAGCCACCAAAAATATAATAGTTCGGTCCATATGGATAATATTGAGCAAATGCCAATAGATAATCTGCACTATTAAGATTATTATTAGCTTGCTTTTTTTTATAAGCATTCATTTCAATCCATTGATCACTATCGTCTCTTAGATAATCCCATGCTGGTTCATTAGAATTTCCATTATTCATATTGAACTTAACTTTAATTTTTCCTTTAGGCATATCTTTAAAAAAATCTTCAAATTTAATCATTTAATCACCTACTTTTTAATTATTTTTTGAAGCATATGCATCATCTGATATAAGGTTTTTGAGTTATCCATTTCAATGCCCAAATCAATTAGTGCTTGTTTTATTATTTGTTTCTTTGACGGATTAGAAAAACTTATGATTTCTTTCCCAGTCTCATGTTCAAAAATACCAAGAGAACCATCAGGATTTGTTTTAGAATCGTAGACTTTACCTGTCAAACTAGAACTAAAAGTTATTTCCTTAAAATGATGTCGATTCATCGGTAGATTAAGGACCTCTTCCGCATTTTCTTCTTCTGCTTTTTCTTCAGCCGTCGCCGTCCATAAATGAAGTCTATCCAATGTTCCACTAATCTCTGCCATTGCTTCAAAAATTTGATAAGCTGTTGTAGGCTCCATTACAAAAAACTCGCGAACCCTAGCTTTTCCATTTATTTCTTCTTGGCAACGAAGTGTAGGGTTTAATTTATCAATAATCCCATGAATTTTTAAATCTTCCAAACGTTCATCAACTTCATAAGTTGCATAAATTCTAAAAGAATATGGTAAACCTGGATTATTATTAAGTATTTTTACTCTGGATTCCACATCGTCTGCATATCCAATTTTTACAAGTTGTGGGAATGATGGATTTGTTAATATATATATTACACCTTTTTTATTATTCATACTGTATTACTCCTATTTATAAAAAGTTTGCTTTATTATGGTTGAACCAAAGAGCATTAATCATTTAAAAGAATTCAAATAAAATATTTAATTATTTTAACATAGTTTTTATTAATTTAATTATTGATGTAAATGATATTTGCTCAATTGTTAATGAGAAATATCACTAACAAAACTTTTATGCACTTTTTTAAATTTACTTTTCTTTCAATCTATAGTTTGTTCAATCCATCTAATCCAACTAATAACTGTTTGTGCTCTTCGATGGCAAACTCTATCATTACATTCAGGATGATATTCTTTAATTAGCATTGCTATATCTTCGACGGTTCTTTCTCCGTAGAGCTTTTGATAGATAAATGTTTTTCTAAACACTGGATCTCCTAATATAGCCGTGATAAACTCAGCTTTTTGCATTGATGAATTCATACTTCTTAATTTTCTTCCAAACTCAGTAAATACCTTTTTTCTATCTTTTGTTTCAATTATACCAAAATAGCAAGCTGCTGAAAGGTAATAGGAAACCTGTCTTGTGGAGACATTTCCAAGACACTCTTTCATTTCATCAAAATCAGACAAATCACTCTCATTTAAAATATTGATTATAGAATATATTTTTTCTATATCATCAGCTTGAGGAAAAGGTACATGTTTATCCATAAATAATTACCTCCTTTACTGCTTGTCTCTTTCTGCCATCGCAGTTTATCATTCTACTAGCAAAAATATGTTTAATTTTATACCATCTATCAGAAAACAGTGCGTTTACGAAAGAGGTATCGTTATTGCTTATAATAACATGGCAGCCCCTTTTTATTAATTTATCACATATTCGTTTTAGTCTTTTTAGATCGCCTCTAGAAAAGCCTTTCTTTGTGTAAGAAATAAATCCAGATTCTTCATAATCATAAGGAGGATCAAAATAAACTACATCTCCTGCTTTGGCGCTTTTTACCGCTTTTTCAAAGTCCATACAAACAATTTTAACTTTGTTTGATTTTAAATACTCACTGAGTTTAATTATTTTTTCTTCAAATACAATTTCAGGATGAACATATCTCCCATAAGGTACATTGAAAAATCCTTTTGAATTCACTCGATAAAGACCGTTATAACATACGCGGTTTAAATAAATTGTTCTGGCTGCTTTTTCAACTAAGCTTAAAGAATTAAAAATTTCCATTCGATCTAAATTTCTTATTTCATAATAATAATCATGGCAATTATGCTCTTTATGCATTTTTAATAATTCTATTAGTTCTTTCGGGTTATCTCTAATTTGAAGATAAACATTAATTAATTCCTCGTTAATGTCGCTTATTATTGCGCAAGGATTTAAAATATCAAAAGAAAGAGCTCCTCCTCCAATAAATGGTTCGTATAAGCAATGATTTCTTAATTCTTCTTCATTAATAAATAATTTAATCTCTGTAAGTAATTTTCTTTTGCCGCCAGCCCATTTCATGATAGGCTCCATTATTCATCACCTACCATTTTTTCATATAACGCTTTAATTTGACTAAAATCATTTCCTGTTATTTTATTTCCATTATTGATCCTTGAATTACAAGTATTAATTGTATCAAGCAATGAGGCAACAAAAACTTTGGTATAAGAAGGATCAAATTTAGTAAAATATTCTTTAAAATAAGAGGACCAATTTCGTTCTGTAGTAATCATCTTCTTAAAATCATTAAAATCAATTACATCCCATACACAAACCGAGCCTTCTATTCCGTTTCTATCATTGTAATTATTTTTAGAATTTATTCTTGCTGTTAATTCATTTTCATGTTGTTCTGATAATACTTTTCTCATCCATTTGTGAGATTCATTACCAAATTTTTCTTTTAAATAATCAATCAGTCTTTTTTTAATAAGCGCAATCATAGGTTTTACATCATCTCTGTAATCTTTATAATTGTTTTCATAATAATTTTCAATATCTCCATTAGTAAAAGAATGATCCATCTCAAACATTTTCATTTGAATATAATCCCTATATATTTTTGTTGGAGCACCTGCCCCCTTTTCACTTAAAATTTGCCTTCTTTCTTCCGATTTTAATTCACTCAAGACAATTAAAAGTACTGTAATATGGTCTTCACATTTTGTAAATAAAGCATTCATATTTGATATGCATGAAGGATCTGCTTTGTATGCAATGCCAATAATATCACTAAGGATTTGAATGTAAGCTGCCACTATATTATTTTTCACAAAAAAAGAATCATCCAAAGACCATTCACTATAAAATTCCTTTTCAATTCGAGATAAATATTTAACTATAATTGGGTAAATTTTTTCGAAAGTATCAGGGTTATTATCGCTATCAAAGATACCTTTTGAAGTAATTTGCCCATTACCTTTTAATTTGTTAAAAAAACAAGTTTTACGAAGAGCAATTTTAATACTTTCAATTGTTATACAGCATCTTTTTGTTCCTGAATCTTCGCCAATAACAACCCTTTCTTTTAAAGGCGAATGAGGATCTTCTCCTAATCTTTTAGCAATTTTTCCTAGTAATGCTTCTTGTGCACGTTTTCTATCACTAGAGTCATAGTAAACTTCAATTTCTAAGATATTTCTTAATGCTTTAGGAACTGCTTTTTGATTTAAATTAATCTCCATAAATAATTTCAATTGCCTAACTTTATCTAAATTCTCAAAAGCGACAATTGGAATAGAATTTGTGCTTGCATATTTGCTATCAGAATATCCATACAATCTATGTTGCCCATCAATTATATAGGCTGATTGATATGTTTGAGGAAGCAAAAGCAAACCAACTTTTGCCAAATCATTTTGATTAAAATATTGTGGAGCCGGTCGAAAAACCAAAGGATTTTTACTGTCAATCGAAATAATAATTGAATTCGGAAAAAAATTCCCATTATCAATAAATTTGCGGACACTTAATAGCCTTTCTTTTTTTATTAGCCGTTGATATGAAGGAAGTAAATCTTCATAGTCGTTATTTGCATTAGTTTTATGTAAAACGTATCCTATTTTCAGCAAAGACTCTGGAGACATTACAAAGGAATAGTATGTTAGACCTCCCATTTTTCCCTTAATAGCCGGTATTTCCATATCCATAGCAGAAATCTTTTGCCCAGCAAATATTTGTCCTAATAATTGATATTTAGCTGCCTTCCCTAAATGTTCTACAAGGGCTTTATAATATAAAATTGCCGAATAATCAAAATATATGATGTCATTTTCCTTCATTCGATTTTTATCTTGCATATTAACTATATAATTTTTAGTAGCAAAAATGCATCTACATTTCACACCTGGAAATTTGCTACAAATTACACTTCTTACTTTTTGAAAAAAAGCTGGAATTTCGTTAATATCTTGTTGAAAATTTCTACTTTTACCATATTTTTCTGACTCTTTACATTCAATAAGCAAGCATGTTTCATCATCAATTGCAACAACATCTATTTGTTTAGATAGATGATTATCTGGTGAATATACTATAGAAAATTTATTGTTCTTATTCATGTATTTGAAGCCCATTTTATAAAAAATCATCCAAACTTCGTCTTCAAATGCTTCACCTTGCTCTTTTGGTATAGTCATTATTGTCGTTTTTTTCTTTGATTTTTTTATAGAATATCCTTTTTTCACATAACCAGCTATTTCAATGTTTTTAACTGTAATTTCGTGATTTTCTTTTCCGCGTAATTTTGCTGTATCATCTAATTCCTTATCACTAACAATTAGTTCCCATTGCGTTTCAGTCTTTACTGGCATATTAATCTTCCTCCTAATTCAATTTATCATTGTATTACTAGTTTCCCATGTTTCCTTTTGGTCTATTGTTAAACAATCAGAGAAACATTTATAAATAAATTAACTTTAAGTTAAAAAAATTTTTTAGATTTTTAACAACAATTTCATTGTTTCTTCTAAAAAATTTATTAAATCTTTACAATATATAAATATCATTTTTTTATTAAAATGTCAATTTTAACATAAAATTATTTATCTGTACTATAACTATAAGTATATTTCCCTTCACCTTTTACTATAGCATCAACTGTTCCTATTTCATCTGGGTCTCCTATCATACAAGGCCAACACGGTGAAAGCTGTATACCATTAGTTGAATTTATCCAAGAATCTCGGTTTAATATAATTTCATTTTGGTTGGTTTCTATGAGTTGAATCAAATCAACTCCTTCTTCAAATTTGTTTTTATCCGATATAATAAATGCAAAAGGATGAAAATATAAACATGTTACAACAGTTTGCTCTGGGCAAATATAATTCCTGTGCATATCTTTATTAAAGTAAACTATTGGAAATGCGTCTTTTATTGTAAAAATTGCATTATATGGATAATAAAATAAATACATTGAGATACGCTTGGGGGTTATATTTTTTAAAATGAATTCTCTCATTTCCTTATCAAATACACACGATGAATATTCACTTGTTGCTAAAACGTGACCAAAAACACATTTTACAATTTTTTCAACATTCCCATTCCATTTGATGTTTTTATCATTCGAAGCAATTACATAATTGTAAAATGCTTTTAGGCAGTCATCCAAGTTCCTTCCTAAAATGGAATTATTGCATTGTGAACAAATATATTCGAAATGGACACCATTTTGAGTTTCCTTTTGTTCTATTTTCTCATAACTATTCATAAAAAAGTAATGTGTTATTTTTTTACCTTTGTTTCCACAACATTTGGGAGGAACATGGTCTGAAGAAGGAATGTCATATTTTCCGCAGATGGGACATTTTTTCTTTTTAATTTTTATTTTTTTCATATTTTATTTTCGAACAATTCTTTCTATGAATTTTTTTATTTTTAGAGATTCATCTATTTTGGAGACGGATATTAAAACTAATTGCTTTAAATCCTCTAGTCTTATGTTAAAATGTCTTGATTCGTAATGAGAAAAATCATTTCCAATCCATGCAGCACGTACTAAAAGATCTTTAACTTCGCCATCTGGAAAATAGGTGTTAACAACCTGTGATAGTTGCATCTTTTTTATATTTTCTTTTTTAGCTTCATCATTTTCTTTGCCTATAGCATAGTCTTTTATTAAAAATTCAAAAGCCTTTCTATAACCTAACCCAACAACTTCCGTCAATCCAACTTGCTCAGCTCTATAAGCATCATTAAAAATTTTTACAAAACTTGGGCTTAATTCATTAATTTCATTTGAAAACTCTTTGCTTACTCCTGTCCCTCCTAATGTTTCAAAAGGAGAAATTGGGCTACCTAACATAGCATCACAAATACTTACTTGTAAATTGTATTTGCAAACAATTAATTGTTGACAAACAGGACACTTATATAAGACACATAAAACTTTTTCAGAATAAAAATCGGCAATAAAAGATTTGCAATATATCAAGTCTACACCTTTGTTACAATAATTGCATTCAGATGGTTTATAAACTAATATGCTATCATTTTTATTTATTTTTATGATTTGTTCAAGCATAAATTCACCTCTAATCAACATCATTTTTAACAACTTACCTTGTGATTTTTAAAAGTTTTGAGTATAAATAATTATAAATCTCTTCATTAGTTGCTAAGTCTATCAACATTACGCTTCCCATTCGTGACGCTTCTTTCATTAGTTCACGGCAATAATATTGTGTCATTTGTATTCCGGTATTTTTTGTAAAGTCTTTTTGTACTCTAAAATACTCAAGGGACACACTTTTCAACATTCCTATATTTCTATATGCAATATTTCTATATGCTTCTCCGTGCTTTAATGCATATCTTGTTATCTCAAATTTATCTTCTAACGAATCGTCATAAGTAACTTCTACGTAAAAATAAAATCTTGATATAATTCCTAGTAACAAATCACGTCTAGAATTGCCTGAAAGCCACCAGTTTTTCAAAATATCCTTAGTGAACTTAATTGAATGGATGGCTTGTTTATATGCTTTTTCAAATGTAATCCACGCCCAAAATCTATTATTGCATAAAATATACCGTGGCAATTCTTTAAGTGAATTATATAATTTTACAGAGTTATCAAAAGCAACTTTTTCATATTCCAAATCATCATCCAATTGTAAATCTTCTATGATATATTTTTTCTCTTCAAATGGCTCAAATCCTAAATAATCTTTTAACCACATGCAATCAGAAGGGTGTTTGATTATTTGTTCATACACTTCATCTATATTCTTTTGCAGGGTTTTATAAGCTTCTTCTGTCATTAATTTAATATTAATCTGCATCGTCATTTCCTCCAAAAGTAATAGTTAAATTAAAAATATCGTCTAATGCTTTCGTTACTGGATAATTCATTAATTTTTGAACTTCCAAATATGCATTCATCGTTAGAAATTCTTCATCTGTTAGTTCATGTCCATTTATGTTTTTATAGGAAACAAGAAATGCATTAAACCAAGAATAATCCATTCTTAATTGATCAAGTAAAAAGGCTTTTTTCCCTAAATCTTGAATCGCATAAACAAGAGCCGGAATTGCTAAAACGGAAAAATACAAATTTTGAAATTTACCGATTCTTTTTGTTTTTTCATATGTGTTCCACTGCTCTTCAGGTAAGTAAATAATAACTTTAGACGAATCATAATCAATTCGCATGGTTTCATCTTTTATTGTTTTATCTTTAATAACAACAAATATTGAAGATTTTTTTGTGTCCTCATTTTCATCAAACTCAATTTTGTTAGTAAAGCCATCATCGACAGCTAAAATATCATTTTTTTCAATACTAAATGAATAATCTTCATAATCATCTAAAAAATCTTTACATGAATAATCATCAATGTTTTGGGTTGCAACAACATAAGCTGATACAGTAACTTTTCCATTTAAATCAGAAATAGGAATAATAATTTTAGAAGGCTCTAAGGGTATTGTGTAATGATGCCTAAACATTGTACTCGCACATTCAACTACAATTACGATTTGCGCTTTTTCTTCTTTAATCAATTGAATTAGAAATTCACTTGTAATCTCACATTTTAAATCTTGAAGAGAATAAGTCTCTTCTGTAACCATTTCCTCATATTCCAAAGCAAAAGTGGAACTTTTAAATTGAGAATACAAACGATCGTTATTCAAAATGGGGTATGGAAATAATCTTTTACCTATACGCATACACTTTTACCTCCCCACTAAACATTTCTTCTTGATCAGTAACAATTTCTATCTTAAATTTCTCTCCATGCTTGATAGAAAATTTAACAAGTCTATCTTCTTCTATTTCGCCATCATTACCATTTATTAGGCATTTTTCAATTTTAACTGGATATCGAGATCCTGAATCATCCATTAAATTCAATTCAAGACGGACGTCATCTTCGTCAAAATCAGAAACAAAGGTAACAGCATATTTTCTTTCTTTTTTATTTAAGCAAAAGAATCTATATGACATACCTCTTAACTCGGCATGTTTTACTAAAATGTGACCATCATCACCACTTTTTCCTGTTCCCTGATTCTTACCAGGTCTAACATTTCCGCCAGATCCTTCGTTATGGCCTTCAGGGGCAAGTATTATCTCCCCTTCGTCAGATGTTTCGCCAATATCAAGTTCAATTCCATCGCCATTTTCATCTGGTACACTTGCATTTATATTGACCTCTTTTGGCTTAATCTTTTTCTTTAATATAGATGGCTTCTCTGTGACTCTTTTTTTCTTTTCTTCAGCTGGCTTTTTCCCAAGTTCATTATCGATTCCAGGTATATAATCTCCAGCCCCTTCAATATCAGTCTTTGTGTTATCACTTGAGGCAAGATGATCAGTTATTATTTTTCTAATATTTTCTAAAAGCTCATCATATATTCCCTTTACTTCTTGACGCTCTGACGGATCTTCTATTCTATTGAATTCCCAGTTTGTATGTTGTGGGTTTTCGACATTTCTCAAAATTGAATTCAGATTATTATTTTCAATGATGCACATAGCACTACACGGCAACGTTGATATTTTTTGTAAATCTTTAATCTTCATGTAAGGATATCTAATCATGACACAACCATTCGTAGCCATATCTTCATGTTCGGAATCAAATTCTATTAAAAACAATTTTGCTTCACCGAAGCCATCAATTGTAATAATATCTTCGAATCGGTGTTCTTCATCCGTTAAGAGCAAAAATTGAGATATGATATTTTTCCTATCTCTTTTATTTATCAAATCTTCTGAAAAAACGATGCTTTTTAAAGTTTCAGAGTTTATTTTTATTTCATCAATTTCAACTTCTAAAGCTTTAAAAACAATTGCGCTCATGAAACTATCTAATATCTTCGTAATGATATCTTTCTTCCATCCCATTGGTTCCTTGAAGCCAATAATGAAAACATCGCTACCATATTCATTAAATTTCCTAGAAAATGAAGAATCTAATTTGAATTGTCCGCTAATAGGTTCATTCATGTCAGACGATCCAAAATAACCAATTCCCTGTGTTTTTTCAGTAGTATTTGGCATTTTAGCAGAGCACAATTTGCATATTCCTTCATATCCAAATTCCCCTTTTTCTGTCAATGTGGAATAAAAAACTGTATTAAAATGTGATGTTACAAAGGTTGCAAACTTGCCAATTCCTTTTGATCCACCTGATGTGGAACTTTTATCTGAAATTCCAGAGCCATGTACAAGGTATCTCCATGGTGATTTATCATCACCAGAAACTCCAACCAAACCGGTCGTATTAAAATCACTTATTCTTAAGCATTGGATCGTATCCATTTCAATTTGCGATTTCATTTCCCTTAATTGAGAAAAAATCTTTTTGTTAGATTGCCATGTTTCAATACAATCATCAATTTGTGATGAAATAACATCAATATCTGGTATTTCAGATCTATTTACAGAAAAAGATTTAAATACAATCTTCACTGGTTCACTTACACCAAAGCGTTTAGCATCAATTGAGTTTTGGCATAATTCCCTTGCAAGAGATGAAATAGCATCTTTTTTAAACGTCTCCATATCCG
>OIZA01001010.1_pt1 | contig 11098 bp, 11 predicted proteins | sample 1588381 | NCBI WGS metagenome assembly OIZA01 (sample SAMN03283277) | human gut metagenome | biome: human-associated habitat; material: feces | host: Homo sapiens | place: Peru | collected 2012 | reverse complement strand
GCAAACCGCGCCCGCCGGTCCATGGCATGGACGTCCTGCCCGTCAAAGAGCACCTGTCCGCCGGTCCTGCTGTACAGGCCTGCGCAGGTGCGGCCGCAGGTAGTCTTGCCGCAGCCGGATTCTCCCACCAGTCCCAGGGTCTCCCCCCGGGCAATGGAAAAGCTTACGCCGTCCACCGCCCGCAGCACACGGTTCCGGCCCATGGGAAAATACTTTTTCAGATCCCGCACCTCTAAAATGGGTGTGCTCACAGGGCTTCCTCCTTTCCCGCCTTACGGGGGCAGTCCGGATGAGCCAGCCAGCAGGCGCCTTCGTGGCCGGGCTCAAAGGCAAAGTATTCCGGCATCTCCCGCCGGCATATCTTCATGCACCGGCTGCACCGGGGGGCAAAGGGACACCCCTCCGGCGGATCGATCAGGCTGGGCGGCGCCCCTTCGATGGGTTCCAGCTCCTGCCCGCATTCCAGATCCATCCGGGGTGCACAGCGAAGCAGCGCCCGGGTATAGGGGTGTCTGGGCGCATAAAAGATCTGCTCCGCTTCCCCCGCTTCCAGCAGCTTGCCGCCGTACATGACCAGCACTCTTTTGGCCATGCCTGCCACCACGCCCAGGTCATGGGTAATGAGCAGAATAGCCATGCCCATCTCCTTCTGCAGGCTCCGCAGAATATCCAGTATCTGGGCCTGCGTGGTCACATCCAGTGCGGTGGTAGGCTCATCGGCAATCAGAATATCCGGCTTGCAGGCCAGCGCCAGAGCGATCATGGCCCGCTGGCGCATCCCGCCGGAAAACTCATGGGGATACTGATCCCAGCGCTGCTCCGGATCCGGCAGCCCCACGGCCCCCAGCAGGCGCACCGCCTCTTTACGGGCCTGTGCACGGGTACACACACGGTGATTGATCAGGTTTTCGGCGATCTGCCGGCCTACTTTCATGGTGGGATTCAGGCTGGTCAGCGCATCCTGAAAGATAATGCCGCACCGGCCGCCCCGAAAGGCCTCCCACTCTTTCTTCTTATAAGTAAATATGTCCCGGCCCTGAAACAGGATGCGGCTGCCGGGGCAAACCACGCCCCCGGTCTGTTCCGTTAGTCCCAGTATGGCCCGGGCCGTAACGGATTTTCCGCAGCCGGATTCCCCCACAATGGCCAGTGTCTCTCCGGGCTCCAAAGAGAAGGATACGTCCCGAACGGCCTGAACGGTGCCTGCATAGGTAGGAAATTCCACCTGCAGGTGCTCCACTTGCAGCAACGGTTCCATATGGCCCTCCTATTTCATCAGCCGGGGTTCCAGAATGCTCCGGAGCACATCCCCCAGATAGTTGAAGCTCAGCACCGTAAGCAGGATCAGCAGCCCCGGATACACGGCCAGCAAAGGCCGGGTCATGATATATGCCTGGGCATTCTGCAGCATGCTGCCCCAGGATGCCTGAGGCACCTGCACCCCAAAGCCAAGATAACTCAAAGAGCTTTCCATCAGGATGGCCCGGGCAATATTCAGGCTGCTGGCCACCAGCACCGGCGAGAGGATGTTGGGAATGATATGGGTAAACAGTATCCGCACTCGCCCCGCTCCCAGATTTCTGGCAGCAGTCACATAATCCCGTTCCTTTACGGAAAGGGTTTCCGCCCGGACGATCCGGGCCACGCCCATCCATGAAAAAATGCCTATGGTAAACACCAGCGTAAACACCCCGGCGGGGATCATGCTGTTAAGGATAAGGATCAGCAGCATGGAGGGAATGGACATGAGGATATCCAGGATACGCATCATGCAGGTATCCACCTTTCCCCCGGCAAAGCCGCTGACTGTGCCGTACAGGGTGCCGATAAGGATAGACAGCAGCATGGAAAACACGCCCACCGCCATGGATACCCTTCCGCCGTACAGGCAGCGGGTAAAGTAATCCCGGCCCAAATGATCCGTACCGAACCAGTGTGCCGAAGAAGGCTGGGCAAACTTTTCCATCATGTTGGTCTTGTTGGGATCCTGCGGCGCCAGAAAGGCAAAAAGGGAAGCCAGCGTCAGCACCAGCAAAAAGCATACGCACAGGCAGGCCAGCCGGTTCTGCTTCAGCCCCCGAAGCAGCCTGCTTCCCAGACTGTAGGCCACCGGCGGCCGGGAGGGTGCTTTTTCGTATACATCGGGCAGGAACCAGTCCGGCTCCGGCACTCTGTTTGCTTTGGACAGGGGATCGCTCATCTGCGTGCCTCCTTTATGGCGGATTGAATGCGGGGATCCACCACGGTATACAGAATATCCGCCAGGAAGTTCCCCACGATAAGCACGGCGCAGGCCAGCATGGTGATGCCCATGATCACGGGATAATCCCGGCTGGTCACGGAGCTGACCCCCAGCTTGCCCAACCCCGGCCAGCCGAACACGGATTCCACAATGAAGGAGCCCGTCACCAGACTTACCAGATTCATGCCCACCAGCGTGATGATGGGCAGCAGACAGTTCTTGAGCACATGGCCAAAGACGATGCGTATCCGGGGCGTGCCCTTGGAAATGGCCGTAAGCACATACTCCTCCCCCATCTCCCGGATGGTGTTGGAGCGGATATAGCGAGTAAATACGGCCACGTGGCTCATGCCTGTAATAAAAACGGGCATAAGGGCGTGACGCACCAGATCCAGAAAGGAGTTATCATTCAGGCTGTGCATGCCGGAAGCCGGAAGCCACCCCAGCGTCAGAGAAAAAAGCAGGATCAGCAGTATGCCCACCCAGAAATTTGGGATGGAAATGCCAATATAGGAAATGAGGCTGATAATATGATCGGCGGTCTTGTTCTTTTTCACGCCGCTCCACAGGCCCAGGGGAATGGCCACAAGAAGGGAAAAAAGCAAGGACGTACCCATGAGCGCCGCCGTAGCGGGAAGTTTTTCGCAGATCTGTTTAAAGACGCTGCGATGATTGGTAATGGAATACCCCCAGTTGCCGTGAAGGATATTACTGCCCCATTTCCTGTATTGGCTGAGAATGCTGCCGTTGAGCCCCAGCTCCTCCCGCAGCTCTTCGATATCCTCGTTGGACATCTCCGGCCGCACATAGGACATGAGAATGTCCCCGGGAGCCACTTTGATGATCACAAAGGACGCAAAGGAAACGATCAGCAGCACCAGCAGCATTTGCAGCAGCCGCCTGAAAAGAAATCTTGCCATATGTGTCCTCCTTCAATGTATGTCCTCCGGGACGGGCCCGGGGGTTTCCCGGGCCCATACCCGCATGTTGGATCACTTAACAGCGTAAATGCGCATCCAGTCCTCAAAGAGGGGGCTGAGGGTGATCTCCATAAGCCCGCGCAGATGCTTATCGGCCACGATGCCGATCTGGGGGTAAGACAGCCGGTACATGGCAAAGTCCTGATCGGTCACATCGTCCAGCTGGGCGTAGATCTCGGCGCGCTTGCTCTCATCCAGCGTCTCTTCACCGGCTACCCACAGGGCCAGTGCTTCATCGCTGGCGCAGTAGTTGGCGGCCAGCATGTTGCCCTTCTTAAACATGAAGGAGGGGCCGGAGTTATCGCCGGAGGTGGGGTAGTTCTTCAGACCCATATCCCAATCGCCTTCCTGTGCATAGAAGAAGATCTGGTTGTAGCCTGCGGTATCCAGTCCCTGCACCTCAACCTGAATGCCGATGGCGGCCAGCTGTTCCTGAATGATAATGGCGCAGTTGGCAAGGCTGGAGTAGTTGGAATCGTAGATCAGCTTCAGCGGCCGGCTGAAAAGGTTGGCTTCGGCGGCCAGCGTTTTGGCTTTTTCCACATCCTGTACATAGGAGGGACGGTCGGGATTGTAATACAGGTTGCCGGGGGAGTAGATGGAATTGGCGATCTTGGCCAGGTTGCTGCCGGCGGCGCCGTATACGATCTCCTCCTGATTCAGTGCATAAGTGATGGCCTGGCGGGCCACGATGTTGCTCATCAGGTCACTGTTGGCATTGAAAGCCATATAGTTGACCCGGTTCTCGCCATACAGATAAACGGTGCTGTTTTCGTCCTTCTGATAGTTTTCCAGCTGCAGATCATCCTCAATGCGCTTAAAACTCAGCTCGCCGCTCTTGTAGGCAACCTCACGGGCATTGTCGTCCGGAAGGATCTTAAAGACGATGGTATCAAAGTGGGCCTTGCCGGCAAAGTAATCGTCAAAGCGCTCCACTACGATGGATTCGCCCTTGTTCCACTCCTTGAGCTTGTAAGGGCCGCTGCCGATGCCCAGCTCGTTGAGCTCGGTAGTCTTGATCTCCTCCAGGGGCACATCCTTATACAGGTGATAAGGCAGCATCTGGGCAGCGCCGATCTTCTGCCAGTAGGTGGCGCTGGCAGTAGGCAGAAGGATGCGCACCGTGCGCTCGTCTACCTTCTCAAAGGTGATCTCCTCGCCGTTGATCTTGGCATAGGATTTATAATACTGGGGGAAGAACATCAGATCGTCTGCGGTGATGGGCTCTCCGTCGTGCCACTTGATGTCGTCCCGCAGGGTGATAGTGACTTCCTTACCGTCATCGCTCTTCTCTACCTTCTCGGCCAGATAGTAGCGGATGCCATCGGCGCCCACCTTATACAATGGGTTGTACAGCGCACGGAACACGGTCTCTCCCTCGGTAGTGCCCTGGCCGGCATATGCGCTGAGATTCTGCACATCTGCGGCAATGGGGTATACAAAGGTGCCGCCCTCGGCGATCTCTTCCCCGGCGGGCTTTTCAGCTTCGGCGGGAGCCTCGGTCTCGGTCTTGGCAGCGTCCTCACCGGTCTTCTCCTCAGTGGCGGGAGCGTTGGTGGGGTCGTTAGCGGCAGGTTCGTTGGTCTGGCCGTTCTGACAGGCTGCGAACACGCTCAAAAGCATGCACACTGCCAGCAGCAGGGCCCAGAGTTTGGTCTTGGTCATTGTTTTACCAGCCTTTCTTTTCGTTTCTGTTGTTGTATTCTAAACGCATTGAGCTTAGATACCGCTTGCTCTATGGGCATGGATATCTCCAGTACCGAAAGCCCCGCCTGCGCCATGATCCCGTAAGGCCGGGGTCCGATGCGGCTGACCATAAGATACTGGCAATCCCCCAGCAGGGCGCCCACTTCATACAGGAACCGGGGGTCGTGGCCCATGCCTTCCCCTTCCGGAAGCGCCACGGTGCGCTGTTCCGCCACATGCCATGCCCCGGTGGTATCCTCCGCCTCCAGAATGGTAAACAGGCGGCACCGGCCGAAGTGGCCGTCGATATGCACCCCGTCAGAGGTGGCGGCAGCAATACGGTACAGCATGTTACTTTACAAGATGGGTGGCCATCTCCACCTGGGTCAGCTGCTCAGACCAGGATGCGGCCCAGTCTCTCAGCTCCTCCACCGTCATGGGTGCCGGTACCCGGGAAACCTCATGTTCGGCGATCTTTTTGGCCAGCCGCATATACACCTGGGCCTGCTCGGAATCGGGAGCGGCTTCAATGGTGGTCTTGCCCAGCAGCTCCGCCTGGGTAACGGTAACGCTCCGGGGCACATACTCTACGATATTGGTCTGGGTCCGGCGGGCAAAGTCGTCCAGAATATCCTTGGAATACCCTGCATTCACAGAATTGCCGATAACGCCGCCGAAAAGCGCACCGCCGGAATTGGAGTATTTCTGGATGCCCCGCATAAGGTTGTTGGAGGCGTAGATGCTCATAAAGTCGGAGCTGGACACGGTGAACACGTGTTCGGCAATGCCTTCCCGGATGGGCACGGCAAAGCCGCCGCAGACCACGTCGCCCAACACATCATAAATCACAAAATCCAGATCCAGTTCTTCATAGATCCGCTGCTGCTTCATCAGCTGCACGGAGGCTGTGATGCCCCGGCCTGCGCAGCCTACGCCGGGAGCGGGGCCGCCGGCTTCCACGCAGTACACGCCGTTAAAGCCTTCAAAGATCACATCCCGTGCATTCAGCCGTGAATTGGAACGGAGGGTATCCAGAATGGTGGGGATATACTTGCCGTCCCGCAGGGTGTTGGTGGAATCGCTCTTGGGGTCGCAGCCGAACTGCATGACCTTGTAGCCCATTTTGGACAGCGCTGCGGAAATGTTGGAGGTAGTGGTGGATTTTCCTATGCCGCCCTTGCCGTAGATGGCGATCTGCTTAAGTTTTTTAGCCATTGTTTTCTCCTTACTGTATGGTCAAAAGTTGCTGTGCGCTGCGGCATTGATGCGGGCAGCGGCGTTCACGGCAAAGATACTGCCGTAGGCCTCCTCCAGAAAATGGAGCCCGCCCCGGTATCCTGCAAAGGAACTGGTCATGACCACCTTGCCGGACATAGGCACCGCAATGGGGCACCAGCGGGTGCGGATCTCGGCGGCCAGTTTCTTTTCCCAGGCGCTGCCCATAAGCAGCACCTTTCCCGGGCGGTACTTCTGCCCCCGGAAGGCATCGTGGATCCTGCCCCCGTCCACCTCAAAATGCACATTGCCGTCAAAGCGGTCGTCTATCTCATGGAAGCAGTCCCGCACCAGCTGCTGATACTGGGGCGGAGTGTTTTCCGTGATCCATACGCTCTTGGGATCATACCCCAGCTCGTCCACCAGATGGGCGGCGCAGCCCAGGGCATAGGTGGATTCAGACACCAGGTGCACCTGATTGGGCAGCATAATGTTGGATTCGCACAAAAAGCCCGCTATGTTGGAGAAGAAGTCGTAATATATCCGCTCTTCCTCTTCTATGAAGCGTTCCACCTGGGCCATATCCAGCCTGGCATATGCCGCCAGCGCCCGGATGAACCGTGAGGTATGCTCCGCACCCATGGGGAAGATGGGATAATGAAAATAGGGCGTGCCGTACATTTCTTCGCAGAGCTTTACCGTATCCAGATATACCCAGGGGCCAATGCACAGGTTAAACTCTGCATTAGGGATATCCTTCCATTCACTGACGCCCCTGCTGTAGGGGCCAAAGAAGCAGTTTACTTCAAACCCCAGCGCTCCCAGAATACGCTTCAGTTCCAGAATATCCCCCCGCCAGTAGGGATGCATCAGCGGGATGGAGCAGAACAGGTTTACCAGCCCCTTGCGTACCTGCGGCTTTACCTGCCCCACAAACTGGCGGATAATGGCATCTACCACCCACTTGTGGCCCATAATGTTGTTGCCCTTGAAGCCGGCGGTCTCCACGCTGACGATGGGATAGCCCTGTTCCTGAAACTCCCGGACTACCTGGGCGGTATCGTCCCCCACGATGTCGGCAGTACAGCCCGTCATGACTACAAAGATATCCGCATCCATGACCTTCAGCGCGCCTTCGATGGTAGAACGCAGCAGATCCTCTCCGCCGTAAACCACCTCTGCCTCGCTGCTGTTGGTGCAGGGGATGGTCTGCCCTGCAATGTGCCCGCCCAGCTGCATGCCGGAACCGCTTGTAAGCAGCGAACCGCATTTTTCACAGCAGCCGGGGCCGGCATGGATAATGGGGCAGGCCCGGGGAATGGCAATGACGGAGCGCATGGCTCCCAGTGCGCAGGTAAAACGCCGCTGCTCAATGTAATCGCAGCTGGTCTGAAGATCTATCTGCATCAGAAATCCTCCTGCTCCGTCTCAAAATAATAAGGATCCTGCTCCAGCCACCATTGGGTGTAAGGGAGCTTTACGTGCTTTTTGATGTTCTGAATCAGTTTTTTGGCGTTGATGGCATCGGTAATGCACTGGCCAAGGTGCAGCACTCCGTCATACAGTGCACTGGAGTTGGCCTCGTCAATACTGATCACGGGCACGCCCATCTGGGCGCCCAGTGTGCCGATGCCTCCGTGGCGGACGATGAGGATATCCACGTCCAGATCCCGCATGATGTTCACCGCCTGATAGGGCTGCCGGTTGCACACGTTAAAATGAGGGATCACGCCGATGTTGTCCTGCAGCCGGGCCAGCGTATTCAGCCGCTCATCCTCGCTGTCGTTTTTCTGATCATGGTGGAAAGTGGTGACGCCCACCACCTCCATGCCCAGATCATGGGCAATGGCCGCCATGTTGTGGGCGTAAGCCGCTCCGGCAAACACATATACCCGCTTGCCCCCCAGACTCCGGCGATAGTTTTCCAGTTCCGGTGCGATGCGGGCCCGCTCCTGGGCAATGATCTCCTCCGCCTGCTGCTCATGGTGGGTCAGCCGGCCGATCTCCCGAAGCCACTGGTCCGACCAGGCAAGGCCGTAAGGAGGCGGGCTTTTGACCTCCGGCACGCCAAAGGCCTGTTCCAGCCCCTGGCAGATATAGGCGCCTAAAGTTTCGCAGATATGGGTGGAACAGGCGGCCTCGCTCATATGCTCCAGCTGCCCCACTACGGAGTTGGGTACCAGATAGTTCACCCGCAGACCCATGCGCTTGAGCACGCCTGAAAAGGAATCCCTGCCCATAAAGTTGAACAGGTTTACCAGATCCTCCTGCTTCTTTTCCGGCTGCTTCACCAGCTTGCGCATGATGCCGTGGAAAGCGGCATCAAAGCCCGTAGTCCAGATCCTGGATTTGAATCCTTCGCAGTAAATGGGCACGATGGGCACCCCCAGCTCCTCCTCCATCTCGTTGGCCACGCCTTCGATATCGTCTCCGATAATGCCGGAAGCGCAGGAGGCGGTAATAAAGATGGCCTTGGGCTCAAAACGCCGGTAGGCCTCCCGAATGGTTTCCCTGAGCTTGTCTACGGCGCCGAACACCGTATCCCGTTCGGTAATGTTGGTGGACATGGCGCATACGCCGTTAAGCACCCGGCCGGAGCTGATGGGTCGGTTATAAATGGAATAGCCTGCGAAATCCGTAAAGCAGCCGATGGGTGCGTGGTTGATCATAACCGCATCCCGCACGCCGCTGGCCATAATGGTGGCCGCAAAATTGGAACAGCTGCCGCACTGGCTGAAGCTTCTGTGGCCGCAGCCCAGGGCACAGCAGGCAGATTTTTCTATCAGATCGTTGGAATCTCCGTGATAGCTGAGCAGGGAGCCTACGCGCTTTTCCCGTACTGCCACTTCGGGTGCATCCAGATTAATGGGGATCGCCATGGGTATATATCCTTTCCGTTGGAATCATGTTCAGGTGTGTACCGCCGAAAATACCGTTAACCGTGCGAAAATGTCTCCTGCAAAAGCCGTTTTTGATACAGCTGTTTGGAGCAGTCGCTTTTGCCAGGTATCCCTGCTGCATCTGCCCGGCAGTGCTGGCAATGGCGAAACACCTCCACATAGGGCTCCGCCTTGCGCCTGGCCCCATCGATCTGCTCGCAGCAGGGGGCGGGAATATGCGCAAATTTATGCTGAGGGATCAGGGGAATGATGTTGTAGCGCAGCACCCCCAACCGGCCTACGGTCCGGGCAACGGCTTCGATATGATCATCGTTGATGCCGGGAATGAGCACCGTGTTCACCTTCAAGGCCACACCGGCCCCGGCCATGCGCTCAAGACCGCGGAGCTGATTCTCAATAAGCAGCTGTGCCCCTTCTATTCCTGTATAGCGGCGGCCGTGATACCAGACATTGGCGCAGATCTCCTTCTGGATCTCCGGGTCCACGGCGTTGACCGTAACGGTAAGGGTGTCTATCCCCACCTCCAGCAGCTCTTCCGCCCGTTCGTCCAGCAGCAGTCCATTGGTGCTCATGCACCTCAGCAGCCCCGGAAACTCCTTTTTGATCCGCCGGAAGGTTTCCAGCGCATGATCCGTAGCCAGCGTATCCCCCGGCCCGGCAATGCCGGCCACCGAGATCTCCGGGCATAATTCCACACCGCGGCGCACCACTTCCACCGCTTCCTCCGGGGAGATCACCTGTGCGGTGACCCCGGGCCGGTCCTCATTCTCGTTCAGGCTGCGTACGCAGAAGTTGCAGGATATGTTGCAGACCGGACACACCGGCAGATGGATCCTGCCCCTGTTTCTGGCTGCTCCAAAGCATGGATGCCGGGCAAAAACTTGCTCCTTAGTTGCCATTGTCTCCCTGTATTGCATTCATTTGGAATGCATAAAAAAGCAAATAAATCGTGTTTTTTCAAACCAGAGCCGACTATATCATCCGGCCCTGTCTCCGTCCAATCTATTTTACAATTACATATTTCCTTAAAATCGCTTTTCCGAATCTGACAGCTGTTATTTCATTCTTTATGTTGAAAAACCATATTTCAAACCGATTTCATGCCGATTTCATTGGAATTATGCATTATACCTCCTGCTTTGCTGCAAATACTGAAAGCTATTACATTCCGCTGCATTTTCAAAATAAATTGTTATGTTGGTTCAAGCATAGCAATATCCTTCGTTTTTTGTGCATCTTTCTCTTTTATATACATAAGACGATAGTCCCAAGTTCAGGCGGAGAAAATAAAAAAGCCCCGCCTAAAGGCGGAGCCCGTGAAGGGGAGGCATTCACTAAGATCCTGCTTGAAAAACCGAAATCAATGTTTGAGAAAACCGAAAAGACCCTTTTTCTCGTAGGGTTCCTGACGAATATCCGTCACTTCATATCCGGTGCCCTCCAGCGCCTTTTCTACGGCAGAGGACTCCAGGGGTTCGTCGCTGATCAGCACAGCCTGCCCCTTACTGTGGGAGGCGGTAACTTTCTTTACCGGCAGGTGGTTGCGAAAGGCGTCGCTCACATGGGCTTCGCACATACCGCACATCATGCCATCAATACTTACTGTTGTTTTTACCATACCCGAGCTCCTTTCTTTTCTTCAGGCCGTGCAGCCCAACTCCTGCTGGAGCTGAGGCAGCCGGTCGCTCATCTGGGCCAGCACAGCGCAGGCGGCGCTGCGGCAGCACTCCTCATCCAGCCCCAAAGCCTCCTGCAGTCTGGCATACAAGGGTTCGCAGCAACTGGCATACAGCCGGGCCGCCTGCTCCCCCTCCTCCGTCAGATATACGCTGGAGTAGCGCTTTTTCTGGGCCAGACCCATGCGGCACAGGCTTTCTATCATAGCGTGGGCACTGGGTTTGGTTACCCCCAGCCGTTCTGCCACATCCACACACCGGGCTCCCTGGCCCTGGGCGCAAAGGGCATGCACAGCCAGCAGATAGCGAATGGAGGCGGCGGTCATATTTCTTTCCGTGTTGTGCATATCTGGCCTCCGTTAAAGCAGGGGGGAGGTGCGGAGAGCCGCCCTCCCCCGG
>OIZA01001009.1_pt1 | contig 11099 bp, 12 predicted proteins | sample 1588381 | NCBI WGS metagenome assembly OIZA01 (sample SAMN03283277) | human gut metagenome | biome: human-associated habitat; material: feces | host: Homo sapiens | place: Peru | collected 2012 | reverse complement strand
GCACAGACCACCGCAGGCACGCTTTCGCTACCTTCCGCACGCAGCGGCACATAAGTTCCCACGGTACGGGAACTAAGTGCCGGCGGCTCCAGAGTGCGCTGCTTGTGGCCATGTGCATTCCGTGCAACTGTTATAAGAAATTTGTGGGTTTTAAATTACCTTATAATTATGCATTACTTATGATTATCTCTACTGCGTCATTACTTACACACGTAAAAATAAAGGGGAAAATACGATGTATCAGTCATTTGAGGAAATTCGAGAGATAGAGAAAGCTACTGGGAAAACATTCTGGGAGATTGTCCGGGATGCCGACTGCCGGGAACTGGAGATCACCGCGGAGGAAGCCTTCAATCGCATGGCGGACAGATATGAAGCAATGCGCAGCGCGGACACCTCCTATAGTCCGTCCCTCACCTCCTCGAGCGGACTCACAGGCGGAGACGGCGAAAAAATTGCTGCCGCCAGACAGGCGGGAACACTGCTCTGCGGCCCCTTTATCGGGCTTGTCATGGAGAAGGCGGTAAAGATGGGCGAATCCAACGCCTGTATGCGGCGCATCGTCGCTGCCCCGACTGCCGGCTCCTGCGGTGTTCTTCCCGCCGTACTCCTCTCGCTGGAGACGGAACGGAACTACCCTGTCACGGAGATGGTTAAGGCTCTGTATACCGCGGCAGGCATCGGCGGAATTATCGCGCAGCGCGCCTCCGTGTCTGGTGCGGCAGGAGGCTGTCAGGCAGAGATCGGTGCAGCGTCTGCCATGGCTGCCGGCGGTGTCGCCTACCTCCTCGGCGGCGACAGCGAGGTCATAGCCCATGCAGCCGCCCTTGCCATGAAGAATCTGCTCGGACTTGCCTGTGATCCCGTGGCGGGGCTCGTCGAGGTTCCCTGCGTCAAGCGCAACGTGATCGGTGCCGTCAACGCACTGACAAGCGCAGATCTCGCAGTCTCCGGCATCCGCAGCCGGATTCCGCCCGACGAAGTCTTTGACGCGATGAGAAGCATCGGACGCATCATGCCCGAAGAGCTCAAAGAGACCGGCAGGGGCGGTCTCGCCGCGACTCCCACCGGTCTCTCTTATAAGGAAGCTCTGAAAGGCTTCTGATCCCTTCCTCTCTACTCCTGCTCCGCCTTCAGCCACGTCTGGTAAAGCTCGACCTGATCGGCGATACATTTCCATGTGCTGGAGGAACCCGCGGTGACGCAGATGTACTCCCTGCCGCTGCCGTCCGCCGCAAGGCTTGCCGCGCAGCTCTTCGACTGTACGACATATCCGGTCTTTGCACAGATGACCTCCCCGTGCGTGTCCCTGTCCTCGATACGGCGCAGGAACCAGTTCGAGAGCAGCAGCCCCTCCGGGTGCTGCTCTGTCGGCGCAGTATTGTAGGTATGTGCTGACAACACCTCCCGGCAGAACGGATTATCCGCCGCCATCTTAAGGATTACTCCAATATCATAGACGGTGCTGTAATGCTCCGCGTCATATAACCCCACACAATTTGTGACATGGGAGCTGTCCGACAGTCCCAGCTGTTCCAGCTTCTGATTCATCAGCTCCACAAAGCCCTCATGCGTCTCTGCAACATACATGGCAAGTCCCAGCGCCGCATCAGCGCCCGAGGGCAGGATCGTCCCGTAGAACAGATCCCTGACCGTCACTTCCTCTCCCACATCGAAACCGACATTGCTGCAGTCATTTACAAAGCTGTAATCCGTGATCTGGATGGTTATGGTAAACTTTTCATCCAGAACAGGATTCGACTCCCAGTCCTCCCCACCGATACCGAGCGCATCCGCCGCCGTGAGCACCGTGAGCACCTTCGTCATGGATGCCGGGCTGATCCGCGTCTTTGCGCCCTTCTGGGCCAGAATCTTGTTGTCCGCGACATCAATTACCACACCATACTCGCTGATGATACTGTCAGAGAAGCCGGTTGTCGTCGCAGTGCTGACCGCCTGATACGTCTCCGGCTGCGGCTTCTCCGTCGGGAACGGCCCGTATGCCTCGCTGCTCCCCGCACTGCTCTCCGATGCGCCATCATTCCCCGCAGGATTGCTCTTCGTGGTATCGCCATTTTCCGCCGTGCCACTCTCCGGGCTATCTTCCTCTCCCGCCGTATCGCTCTCCGGGCTATCTTCCTCTCCCGCTGTGCCGCTCTCCTGAGATGCCACCTGCCCCACAGGCGACGCGGAACTCTCCTCTCCGTCCCTGCCGCGCCTGCTGCTCCCGGCGATTCTCACCACAATCACAACAACAATCAGCAAAAAGACTGCTGCCGCCGGGATCACACACTTCTGCAGCAGCTCCGCCTGCCGCTTCTGCCGCTTCATTTCCTCTATCCGTTTTCTTCGTCTCAGACTCCGCTCCTCATCGGACTCCACTCTGTTTTCCTCACTCATATATCTGCTCTGATACCCTTCTGTTTATTTTAGTCCTCACCCACAATGCGGTCGCGCAAAATATCCTTCACATTCCCATGCAGCTTCTCCGTCAGCCCCAGATAGGTCTTCTTCTCCTCCTCGCTGAACCTGCGGAAGCGCACCGCCTCAAAATCCTTCTCTGCCAGCTCCAGATCCCGCAGCACCGGCTCCGCCTCTGGCAGAAGCTCAAACCGCCAGCCCCCGCGCTTCGCCGCCTTTGTCTCCTGCTTCTGCTTCGCCGCCCGCTTTGCCTCCCTGACAACCTTGATCGGCTCCCTGCGCAGCATCTGTCTTTTCTCCAACTTCTGCAAAGCTGCGCCCACGCTTCTCTTTGTTATGCCGATCAGATCGGAGAGCTGCCCGATCTCCGTCACAACAAAGCTCTGCTTCAGATACAGCAGAACCAGAACCTCTCCGAGCGTCAGTCCGTTCTTGATCGCAACGACCTCGCAATAGCGCTCCCAGAGCTTGCGATACCGGTAGAAATCCATTGCAACGCCATCCTCCTCCACAGCCTCCGGCAGTGCAAAGGATTGTCTTTCCTCCCCGAGCTTTACACTGCCCGGCAGAATGGACGGGCCGACAAAGCCGTCGCGCGCCGCCATCAGGAAAAACTTATAGACATGGAGCCTGATGTCATCATAGCTCTCCTCGTCATAAATTTCCTTATAGAACTGGTTATAATACTCAAACACATTCAGCTTCATGCGGATGGTATTATTGATGCTGCTGCCCTGACTGCTTACGAGGCTGCCCTTCGTGCGCACATAATAATAGACCGGTGCCTGCAGCGCATAAATGCTCCGGCAATGCCGGATGTATTCCAGATTAAAAATAAAGTCCTCGCACCAGCTGATCTCCGGGTCCATTCTCAGCCGGTTTTTCTCGATGATGGAGCGTTTAAAAAGCTTGTTCCACAGCACACCGTAATAGAAGTCCGCAGGGTTCTCCATCATCTGCGCCGCGAACTCCTGTCTGGTCAGCAGCCCCTCCTTCTCAATATCTCCCTTGTGAGAAAGATTTTCTCCCGCGACACGGTAAAAATCTGCAATTACCATGTCGCAGCCACTGTTCTCGGCACTGCGCACAAAGAGCTTTGTCGCCTCGGGTGTCAGCCAGTCATCGCTGTCCAGAAACTGGATATATTCTCCCTTCGCCTCTGCCAACGCACGGTTTCTGCTGTCCGAAACCCCTGTGTTCTCCTTGTGGATAACACGCACTCTCGCATCCTTCTGGGCAAAGCTGTCACACAGCCCGGCAGAGCCATCACTGCTGCCATCATTTACCAGCAGCAGTTCAAAATTCGTATATTCCTGATTCATGACGCTGTTAATGCAGCGTGCAAGATAAGCTTCCGCATTATAGACCGGCACGATGATCGAAACCAAAGGCTCCCTGTCCTCCCCCATGCCGGAATTTTCTTTCTCAAATCCCATATTGTCTCCTGAAACGCTTCTCGCGCTCCCCATACACCATATAAAAATCCTCGCCACTGCCCGGCTGCTCCAGATAGAAGCCCGTCAGCAGCGCCATATTGAGCTGTCTGGCAAGCTGACCGTCCTCCTGACCCTTCACAGCCTCCTCCACATCCTTTAACAGCCTGTGCCAGCTGCACACAAAATCATGATTTGCCGCCTGCTCCGGCGTGTCGATCCACCTGCTGACCTTGACCTTAGAACGGTTTGTGCCGACACACTCTCCTGTTTGCAGAAAGTACCGGAAATCATCGTTCTCGTAATAGCGCCCCAGCGGAAAAAGTCTGCACACACCCGGTCTGTAGGCATGGATGCTGCACCTTCCCCCCGCGTTCAGGAAGCCGCATGCCTCCTCTTCGCCGGACATGCGCAGGTTCGGCAGGATACAGCCGTCTACCACATTCAGCTCTACCCTGCCCTCTGCCAACAGGTCCTGCAGGCTCTTCCCCGTCCCTGCACACAGTCTCCATGCATCAAACGGATCAAGAATGACCGAATTTCCCATTCCGGTACAACACTTGTGGCAGCCCTGACACCCATGGCAATCTGCCTTCACCATGTCATTCAGACCGTACAGCCGTCCATCTGAAATTTCATCCAGACTGACATTTCGCCTCATAATACCTCCCCAACTCCTTGACTGTCATAGTCATTTGCACAAACGCTGATACTCCTCCTCCGTGATCGGAATAATGCCGCCGTGGCGTTTTTTTGTGACACCCATGTCAAATTGCGTGTCGTTTAATACCGTAAAAGCTCCTGTTTTCAGGCTTTTTGTCACAAGAGGCAGATAACCCTTTCCGGTGGCAAACCTGTCAGCAATAAGACACCATTCCTCCCGGTCGTTGAATTTAAAGATTTCCGGCCCTTCCACGCCGTAAAGCCCCGACATAGTTTCGGACGGTATTTCCTTAAAGTCTTCCGGTTTCAGAGTCTTTGCAAAATCAACAACAATATTCTTCGTCGTCTCATCCTTCGTGTAGCGGTAATATCCCTCTTCCGTGCGGATAATCGTGCTGTCAATCACATGGTTTTCCTTTTCCAAAAAGAGGAAGGGATCGCCAAAGGTCTGAAAATCCTTCGTGTAGGCTGCATAGATCCTCTGCTTGCGCTCGACCATGGATGCCCAGAACACGAGAATGGCATCCTCGCGCTCATCATAGATTGCCTCCGGAGCCCAGACGCAGCCTGCACCCTCCACACCAATCGTATGTGCTTTGGGACCCTTCCATGACACCAGATCCTTCCAGTGCAGTCCGTCACGGCTGACCGAGAAATAAATCTGCTCTCCATCCTTCTGTTCTCCTATAAAATGTGCAAAAAGGTACGCTGAATATTCCATACTACTTTCTCTCTTTCCATAAATTTATTTTCACACTTTCATGCTCTGCACGCATCCCCGAACCTGCCCGGTAATTTCCAGTATAGCACAGCGTCCCTGTGACCGCCAGAACAGATTCTATGTTTTTTCGGATTGTATGTTTTTTTCCGTGCTTTATTATGGATGGACGCAAAGAGGGCTGCACATTCTCCGCTGTGCAGCCCTCTTTGCGTCAGGCATACGGTTATTTCTGCATGCCGATCTTCTGCATATATTTTATGTAATACTGGCTTGTACTGTTGACCCCTGCGATCACTCCCACGCCGAGCAGTCCCAGAATCCCAACTCCGACCGGAGCGGTGACTATCAGAACAATCCAGCATACCAGCATCATGATCCCCTTAAGCCCGCCGAGATGTGTCAGATACCACGGCCCCCAAAGCAGAAAGGCCGCCATATTGAACTTTCCCCGATAGCTTCCATTGCCCTCGTATATCTTACTGAATTCCTCCCTGTAATACGGCTTCAGATCATTAAAAAGCGTCACATTCTGAATCGGCGCCTGCTGATAGGGCTGTATGGAGGTTTGTTCAGATACCTCCTGTAGCTGCGGCTGCAGTTGCGGCTGAACCTTCTCCACTGCCTGACCTTCCACCGGTGTGCCGCACCTTCTGCAGACAGTCTCACCCTCCTGAAGCATTGCCCCACACTCATTACAGTAAGTTGCCATTTTTGCGTTCCTCCTCTACGTTTACTGTTCTATTTTTCTTCCGCATTCCATACACATGAACTGCCCTTCCGGCACCTGTGCCCCGCAAATACACTGCTTCATTGCCTTCGGCGCAACGTTCACCGCCGCATTATTCATTGCCTGAGGCGGTACATTGGGCTGCATCATTACGGGATTCTGCTGCATATCCCTTCCGCAGACATTACAGAATCTTGCATTCTTCTCCACCTGATTTCCACAAGTGCAGGTAACCATGCCATTGTTCACGCGCGCGCCACAGTGGGGACAAAACTTGTCCATCTGCGTCAGCACTGCGCCGCAGATACAGGTCGTCCGATTCCCCGCCTGCAATTCCACAGCCTGCTTCTGCGCCTGAAGCTCCCTTACCTCGTTATCCAGAACCTGCAGCTTCTCAAAATAGCCCGCCAGCTCCGGCATATCCAGCTTCCCGGCCATATGCAGGTCATAGACTTCCATACCTATATAGCCATACAGCTTGGATTTGGCATTCATTTTTTCCTCAATGCATTTACCGATCGACTTGGGCTGGGCGCTCTGCATTACTGCATTGCCCGCATTGCCCACTATACTCTTGGCCTTCTCAAAGAAATTATTTCCTGCCATTTTATTTCACCTCTCTTATTTTATACTGTCTTTCTGATACTCTCCCAGCGATTGCACAGCGCCGCAAACTCCTCGCCCTCAGACCGCACCTGCATGGCTTCCGGAATCTCCGTCTTATCCAGAACCATGATAAGAATCTCCTGACACGCCTGTTCCGCATCCGCCCGGATGCTTTCGCAGTTCTGCACTATCGTTCCCACGAAATCAGCCTCCTGTAAAAATTTCTCCATTTCCGGAGTCAGATACCCTGCCACCTCGTCGCAGAATCCGTTTTTGCATTTCTTTAGAATAAAAGGAATATAGAGCGCCACATACAGCACAAGTATCAGCGCCCATACCGGCTTTGGCAGACCGAGCAGCATATCCAGTACCGGATTTCCGCCGCCGTCATCCCCTCCCGAAATCTTGTTCTTAATGATCTCCATGCCCTCAGAGATGACCTGATTTGTTATTTCAGTGGCTGTCTCATTGTCTGACACCGTGATCTCGATGGGCGCCTCCTCCTTTTGACCGATACCGGAGATCACACTGGACGCCAGCGCCAGCACGAGCACTCCCAGCCACGGCGCCAGAATACCGAGAAGTCTCTTCCAGAATAATTTCTTTTTACTTTTATCCAGCTTCGGGAGCAGCGTGGCTGCCCAACGACCGATTGCCTTCTGTTCTCCCGCTATCTTTGCAGCCGTTGACTGAATGCGGCGTTTTATCAGATCGCCCCTGTTGTCGTAAGCCACCCAGAATTCCCTCTGGGACACATGTACCTTTTTGTCCTTTATCTTGGTCAGTATCGCTCTGATTTTGGTAAGCATCTGATCACAGTCCTGACAGAGCGCGTCGGCATATGTGCTCAGGGAATGGGAAAGTCTCATATTATATTTTGTCTCGACCTGATTACAAAAGCTCTGAAATCTCCCCGCATTCCCGATCTCCTTATAATGTGCTCTGGTATGCTGGATTTCACGAAGCCCTCTCTCCAGCTCCAGAACAGCCTGTGACTGCTCGTTGCTGCAGATCTGGCTCCTTTCCCGGGCATCTGCCAGACCATTGTCGATGATCTCCTTAATGCGGTCTGTCACATCCTCCATAGACACCGTATCTGCCATTCCCTGCATGGGAACGATTTCCGTCTCCCCGGACTCTTGATACTTCTTCCTCATATGTTTCAGAAGTGGCTCCACCTCGAGCAAAATCTGCTCCAGCGATTGTTCATCCGCGTTCTCCGTGTCTTCCCGCAGCTCCCGGATGGAATCCAGAACCCGCAGCGGCAGGTTCCTTTCCATTCCAAACTGCTCCAGACTGTTTAAAAAGGCAATGGCGCTACTCTGCTTCGTACTCCAAGACATTTTCTTCCCTTCCCTCCATTGTATTCAGGTTCAATGCATCCGCCTCCATCCGGGCTTCCCTGTCGCGCTTCAACTGCCCGATCTGCTCCATCAGATCCTGCACTGTCTGAAGCTTTGATTCCAGTAACGGAATATTTCTGCTGTCGATATTCACCGCCATGCGGAAATCCTTGAAGCTGTTGTCCATGCTGCGCACTTCCCTGTCAAAGATCTCCGTCACAGTCTGCATTACCTGCTCGGTCATCTCTTCTTTGATCTGCGCAACCTCCTGCTTAAACTCCGCCACACATTCATCGTAGACAGCCCACATATCATTCGCTGCTCCGGCCTTTGCCATCTTTTTAGCGATTTTGGAAATGACAACCGCCCCGATGATAGCTCCAACTACCGGCCATAGAACCGCTCCCAGTGCTGTCGCCACCGCAGAGCCTGCGGTAGCTGCCGCCGTCGCTGCTGCCGCCGTCCCAGCCGCTGCCGTTCCCGCAGCCAGCGCACCGTGTGCCAGAACGGCGGCGATAGCTGTGCCTACGCCTCCTAGTCCTGCGCCTACTGCGCCTCCTGTAATCAGCCCCTTCTTCGACTTTTTCTGTATCGCCGCATCATACTCTCCGCGCGCCTTCCAGACATCCATAAAAAGCTTTTCCGAAGCCCCTGCCAATTTCTCATAGAACTGGCTCAGATCCGCCATCATGGTATCTGACTCATACAGCATTTCCTTTTTGCTCTTCGCAAGGCTTCCGTAAAACTGATCCTCGGCGTCCAGCAGATTCTGCCGCTTCCGGAAGAAACCTGTGGCTTCCTCGAAAACATCCTGCAGATCCGCACAGTACTTCCGCACCGCATCCTGGGTTGTCGCTGAGATTTGCTCATTCATGATATTTCTGTAGTTTTCATTGACCGCCCCCAGATAAGCCTCCACCTCCGACGGACCTCCGGGACATCTCTCCCTGATCTTCAACGGATCCATCTTGGAAATGATTTCTGCCTGATATGCGTCAATCTGGGTTGCAATGATATTTCGCAGTTCTCCCTTGAGCCTGTTTACCACACTCTCATTGCGGGACAGAAAGCCGTCCACCTCTGTATTAATATTTTCCAGAATAACCTTGTCCGACTCATACTGCTTCTTGCGCAGGGAAAAGGAACTTCCCAGAGCGGTCAGCATTCCCTCCAGATGCTGCATATTCTGCTGCTGTTTCGTGAGCGTCGGTGTCTCCCCCAGAATCTGTTCCCGAATATAGCGCTTGAGTTCCTCCACACCCGCACCACTGCCTGAACCAATAGAAAAAATCGGAGCATCGATGCCTTCCTCCGACATATATCGCTGTAGCTTTATCCGATTGTCCTTTATCGTCTGTTCGTCTGCCAGATCGCACCTTGTCATGACAAAGACCATTTTCTCAGGGCTTGTCTCCGCCAGAAAATCCCACACATGAAGGCTGCGGATTTTAAGTGCATCAAACACCACAAAGAGCACATCGCTCTTTTGAATAAAGGCTCTGACCTTTTCGATGCATTCCTTGCTTTCCAGCGTATCAAGTCCCTGCGTATCCACGACAGAAATCCCCTTCATCGCCTCCATTGTCACAAAATGACGCACATAGTAGGAAGCGACCTGCAGCTCCGCCTCCTGTGCCCCGCCCTTGGTCTCACGAATACCCATAGTCGATTGTGCCATTTCATTTTCACAGACAGCACCACCAAACAGCCTGTTCAGAAAAGCGGTCTTACCGACTCCCGCATCCCCAACCGCAACAAAGGTCATTGCCTCAGAGATCTTTTGCAGAAAAGTTTTTACCATCTCCTTTTCTTCTGTGGCATCACTATCCTTCAATAACTCTCCAACAGATTGCAGGAGGTTCTGTGCCAAACCCTTGTCCTCAAATTGAAACGGTAAGTTTTTCTCCTCCATCTTTCATTTCCCCTCGCTCTATTGTCACTGCTACTCATACAGAATGCATATACTCTTTCATCCCTCAATATAATACAGAACAAATTGTTCTTTGTCAAGTTTACTCAGAATATTATGTTCTGTTTTATTTCAAGCGTAACAATAAATTGTATAATCAAACTAAATAGGAAGTAGGAGAAAAACATGGCATTTGGGGATAGATTAAGAGAATTGAGGCGGAGTAAGAACATGACGCAGAAAGAGCTCAGTAAGGCATTGTTTATCTCCGAGCGCGTCATCAGCTATTATGAAAAAAATGAGCGTTTTCCCAACGATGCCATGACCCTGATACGCATTGCCGAATATTTTGGAGTATCTGTTGATTACCTGTTGGAAATGCCGAACCGTGAAAAGGAAGCCCCTCTGAATTGTTCCGGCTACACGCAGGATCTGATGCAGCTTATCCAGTTATATAACGCTGCGGATATGCACGAAAAAGGACGCATCCTACAGTTTGCCATTGATTTGAATGATAAAGATCTGCATAAAAAATAGCTCGGAAAAACCGAGCTATTTTTTACAAGGTTGCAAAACCGGTCCATATTTTCTCTGCATGTTTTCCAGTACCTCGGGATTCTCCAGCTGTACTATCTTGTCCCCATCTCCCCCAGCTGTCATTTTTGAAATCAACGCCAGCAACAGATTTCTTCCTTCTTCTCTTCCTTCTTCTCTTCCTTCTTCTCTTCCTTCTTCTCTTCCTTCCGCTCTTCCCTCTTCCCTGACATCATCATCATGCAATAACTCTTTCATGTACTCCGACCTCCACTCTTCATTCTTCCGAACTCTACCTACGGCTTCCTCTATCTTCCGTGTCAGCGCACTTTCAGCTCTTCCCGTCCTGATATAATCATACAACTCTTTCAGATGCTCCGGCACCTCTTCGGAGCTGCTGACACAGTTATAAAAAATTTTCTCCGTGCCATCCCGCAGGCACAGCTCCTGATTCTCCTCGGCAACTCCAGCTTCTCTGCCGCCTGATGATTCAGATTCTGCATCTCCGCATCATAGATGTGGTTCTGATCTCTCGTATACACATCCAGACGGATCGGCTTGCCATCCGTTGTATACCGGAATTGCCGCTCCGTCTGGACCTCTTCCAGTTCTCCTACGGAATGATCCAACAGGCACTCCAAGACCTCCCGGCAAAGCTTCTTGTCTTCCATCACCTTACCAAACATAAAATCATCCGCAATCGTCAGTTCCTCATACCTTTTTGCCATTCGTACTCTCCTCA
>OIZA01001005.1_pt1 | contig 11170 bp, 10 predicted proteins | sample 1588381 | NCBI WGS metagenome assembly OIZA01 (sample SAMN03283277) | human gut metagenome | biome: human-associated habitat; material: feces | host: Homo sapiens | place: Peru | collected 2012 | reverse complement strand
AGCCATATCACTTTCGGAGGTATCAGCCCAGAAATCACATTAAGACCGCACCAAGTAAACGCTATTGCTCATATCCTTTACGGCGGCAATACGCTCCTTGCCCACAAGGTAGGCGCAGGCAAGACCTTTGAAATGGTAGCGGCTGCACAGGAAAGCAAACGGCTCGGACTATGCCAGAAATCAATGTTTGTCGTTCCCAATCACCTTGTCGGTCAGTGGGCTTCCGAATATCTGCGGCTCTATCCGAGCGCCAATATCCTTGTTACGACCAAGCAGGATTTTGAAACGGGCAACCGCAAGAAATTCTGCGGGCGCATTGCTACGGGCGACTACGATGCGGTCATTATCGGGCACAGTCAGTTTGAAAAAATCCCGATGAGCGTGGAACGACAGAAAATGCAGTTGGAAAAGCAGCTCTTTGATATAGAACGTGGTATCGAAGATGTGCAGGCTTCCAAAGGCGAACAATTCACGGTCAAGCAGCTTATGAAAACCCGCAAGAGTATCAAAGCAAAGCTCGACAAGCTCAATGATACCAAGCGCAAGGATACGGTAATCGACTTTGAACAGCTCGGCGTTGACCGCCTGTTCATTGACGAGAGCCATTTTTACAAGAATTTATACCTCTACACCAAGATGCGCAGAGTGGGCGGCATTGCCCAGACCGAAGCCCAGAAGTCAAGCGACCTCTTTATGAAGTGCCGCTATCTGGACGAAATCACGGGCAACCGAGGAACGATTTTCGCAACAGGTACACCCGTCAGCAATTCTATGGTGGAGTTATACTCGGTGCAGAGATATTTGCAGTACGACACTCTGGTACGGAATAGCTTGCAGCATTTTGACAGTTGGGCTTCTACTTTCGGAGAAACCATAACGGCGTTGGAGCTTGCCCCAGAGGGGTCAAGTTACCGCCCGAAAACAAGGTTTGCCAAGTTTCACAACCTGCCAGAGCTGATGCAGATGTTCCGTGAGGTAGCCGACATTCAGACCGCCGATATGCTGAAGCTCCCCGTGCCAAAGGTCAATTATCGCAATATCAAGGTCGCTCCGAGCGAAATTCAAACGGAAATGGTCGCTTCCCTCGCAAAGAGAGCCGAGAAAGTCCGTGACAGACTTGTAGAGCCGTATATCGACAATATGCTGAAAATTACAAATGACGGGCGAAAATTGGCACTCGACCAAAGGCTTATCGACCCGATGCTGCCAGACTTTGAAAACAGTAAGGTCAACGCCTGCGTGGATAATGTGTACCGTATCTGGGCGGAAAACGCCGACACACGGGCGACGCAGCTTGTATTCTGCGACCTGTCAACGCCCAAAAACGACGGCACTTTCAATGTGTACGACGATATACGAACAAAGTTGACCGACAGGGGTATCCCTGCGGAGCAGATACGCTTTATTCACGAAGCGACTACCGACGCACAGAAAAAGGAGCTGTTTGCAAAGGTCAGAAGCGGCGAAGTGCGTGTTCTTTTAGGCTCTACTCCGAAAATGGGTGCAGGTACGAATGTGCAGGACAGGCTCAAAGCCATTCATAATTTGGACTGTCCGTGGCGACCGAGCGACCTTGAACAGCGGCAAGGGCGCATTGAACGGCAAGGCAATATGTTCCCAGAGGTTGAGGTCTATCGCTATGTTACCGAGCAGACCTTTGACGCCTACCTCTATCAGTTGGTAGAGAGCAAGCAGAAATTTATCAGCCAGATAATGACGAGCAAAAGCCCCGTCCGTTCTGCCGAAGATGTGGACGAGGTTGCCCTGTCCTTTGCCGAGGTTAAAATGCTTGCTACGGGCGATGAGCGTTTCAAAGAAAAAATGGACTTGGATATACAGGTATCAAAGCTCCGTGTACTGAAACAAAGCTATCTTTCCGAGCATTACGACCTTGAGGACAGGATACTCAAATTCTATCCCCAGACCATAAAGGAGTATGAAGAACGCATTGCGAGCTACGAAAGTGACAAGGCTCTTGCCGAGCAGCACAAGCCGCAGGGTGAGAACAAGTTCTGTCCAATGACCATAAAAGGCGTGACCCTTACCGAGAAAGCAGCCGCAGGCGAAATGCTCCTTGCCGTATGCAAGGAAAATACTCTTGCAAATCCCGTGGAAATCGGCAGCTACCGTGGTTTCAGAATGGAGGTTTATTATGATACGCTCAACACCCATTACTGCCTAAACCTTTGCGGAAAAGCAAAGCACAAGGTGGAGTTAGGCAGCGATGCACTCGGCAATCTGACCCGAATTGAAAATGAACTTGCGAAAATCCCTGTAAAATTGGATGTCGCAAAGACAAAACGGACGGAAACCGTCGAGCAGCTACAAACTGCAAAAGCAGAGGTTGAAAAGCCTTTCGCCTTTGAAGATGAGCTGCGGGAAAAGACGGAACGGCTGAACGCTCTCAATATCGAGCTTAATCTGAATGAGAAAGACCGTTCCGTTATGGATACTGAGCCAGACCAGAGCGAGGAACAACCCGAAAGAAAATGTGCAAATCGAGAGAGATAATGCTGTTTGTATATTTGTAATGACCTTTTTGGGGAAGTATAATAGGTACAAGAAGTATTAAATCGGAGGTGAAAACCGTGCTTGATAATTTCAAATTTGAAACCTTTGTCGATGCGCACAGCAATATTTTCGAGGAATATCTAAGCTCCGTCATATCCAAGCTGAGAGAAACCAATTCCGAATACCGTTCCATAGAGGAAAAGATAGAGAGCCTTTACAGGCAGTATCCGAAAGTAATGGCGGTGTTCGATACGGAGAAATCAAGTGATTTATCTGAGCAGGAATGTACGGTGCTGATAGAAATTCTGGAGCTTCGGGCGAGGCTCTGCGATATGCAGCAGGAAGCTATTTATTTCCGAGGCTGCTATGACAGCGTGGGGTATCTGAAAAAGGCAGGCATTTTATAACCGAGAACGGCGGCATTGGCGAAAAGCTGATGCCGCTTTTACATAGCCGCAAGGGTGGAAAAGCTCTTAAAAAAATGGTATAATAATAAAAAAGGAGGGCGTTAGGTATGGTAACAGATGAAAAGCAAAAAATATGTGATGCCATTTTTCATTACATAACAAAAGAGTTGGAGGCTTGGATTGACGCTCAAATTTTCGCTAAGACAGCCTTTCCCGAATTAGGCGAACTATATTATACCAATATTCTAAATAATGTCGAAAATGCTGATACGACCTTATTAAATGCAGTGATAAAAGCATTAAAGCCAAGAGATATAGAATGCAATACACAGGAAGATTATTATGTTGCGCTGTGTAAAGTATTGCATTTTAAGAGATTACCATATATAGAGTTAGCAAATGTTGAAAGAGAATACAATGAGATATTTGTTCAAAAATTTGATATGGTAATGCTAAAATATCAAGCAGCAATAAATAGAATTGATGCGGAACTCACACAAACAAAGCAGTCTATTGATACAATTAAAAGAGCTAAACCAAGTTACTCTTTTATGAGAGATATTTCTACAGAGGAACAAAAGCTTTATGAACTTAGCTCAAAATGTAACTCTTTAAGAACACGAAAGGAAATGCTGATATTTGTAAAAGATTATGTTTCTTCAAAGCTATCTGAGTTTTGTGATTTGCAAGATGTGCAATGCGTTGAAAATGCAAAAAAGAAAGAAGCGTTGAAACTAAGTAAACAAGACAGCTACGGTGCTGACATTTCTTTTTCGTCATATCGTGATTATGTAGATATAGCAGAAGATGATATAGATAGACCATATGCTTTATTCTATAAGGTTAAGATGTATGTGATTTTGGAGAACGCAAGAAAAAAGTATCAATATTCTTGCTATACGAAATCGGATGATGAGGCGTTGGAAGATTATAAAGGCTGCATTCAGCAAATTCCTAAAATTGATGACTTGCATTCATATAAAAACACTAATCCAACAAGTTACAATGCTGCTTTAGAGAAGTTGATTGTGGATTATAAACTGTTAGAAGATTTGAAAGACAAGTTGGTATCAAGTGTTTGCTTGAGAGAACGAAAGCCTGTTTTACTAAAAGCAATAGAATTATATGAACAAGGCGAATATGAAACATTTAATAATATTTTGCCAATACAGATAGAAGGAATGTTTGCAGACTATTTGCAAGACACAACAATTTTTTTGCGATTTTCAAAAATGGAACTTTATTTGAACGCCGTTTTGAAAGAGAAAATTCAACATTTACAAGAAGTTAAAAGTGACATCTATCCAGAAGCAGTTGAATATTTTATGTTTTATTTTAATAATGTGATTCGCAATAAGATTGCGCACGGAAGGTATAAGGGGAATCAAGACGAGCAAATTCAAGACGAGATTTTCGCAAAAGAACTGATATTAGATATGGGAATGTTAGTACATATGTTATCCAGAAAGAGTGAAACAGAAAAAATGTATCGCTTTGTTCACGGATACAAAAAACATTATGAGCAAGTAATACGCTCGTCCGATGAGCATCAATGTTTTGGGGCTTTATTCAATGATATGATTGGCGAAAAAACAATAGCTGACTACGATACTATTGAACGGTATAGACCTATTCAAGTTGCATATTGGTTGATAAACCCGTATTACGAAAAGATTTATGAACAGGTAGATGATAAAAAGGATTTGTTGGAATTACGAAATGAATTTTTAAGCAAGGAGTTTTGGAACTATGTTTTGCAAAGGCTGAATTGTGTTATTAGCCAAGGCTATGACTATTTGGGAATAAATATGGAATTCTTATCAGTAGTCAGAGGCTTATTTAGCTGCAATATAAGCACAGAAGTTAAACAGGTTTTGCAGAAAGTAAATGCAGCATTATCAAGAATAAAAGATATGCAACAACAGAATTAGAAATGAGTTATACATAGCCGAGTGGTTTTCACTTAACGAAAATCACTCGGTTTTTTTATTTCTGGAGGTGATTTGATTGAATGAAAAGCAGCAGACCCTATGTGCAGCTTGACCCTGCGGTTATCGAACAGGCACGGCAAATGGACTTGCTCTCCTATCTCAGAGCTTATGAGCCGAACAATTTGGTGCGTGTCGGCGGCAGCGTTTACTGCACCAGAGAACACGACAGCTTAAAAATTTCTAACGGCAAATGGTTTTGGTGGTCGAGAGGTATCGGCGGCGTTTCCGCCCTTGACTATCTTATCAAGGTCAAGGATTACGGATTTGTCGAAGCCGTCGAAGCTCTGACGGGCGGTGCGGTTGAATGGACACCGCCGCAAACGCCGAAAAAAGACGAGCCGAAAGTTCTGCTATTGCCACCGAAGAACAAGGATTGCAGCCGAGTAATGCAGTATCTTTTCGGACGAGGTATAGATTATCAGCTCATACAGGAGTGCATTGCAGACGGTACGATTTACGAAAGTGCCGATTATCACAATGCCGTTTTTGTAGGCAATGATAAAAGCGGAACGCCAAAGTATGCCGCCTTGCGCAGCACGCTCGGCAGTCCCTTTAAGCAGGACGCTTCGGGAAGTGACAAGCGATATTCGTTCCGACTGCTTGCGAAAGAGCCGATAAACACGGTGCATTTATTTGAAGCAGCCATTGATTTACTGTCCTATGCGACCTACCTTAAATGCGAGGGCAAGGACTATCGGACACAAAATCTGCTCTCTTTGTCGGGTGTATATCAGCCCAAAAAGGAGCTGAGCGAGAGCAAAGTTCCCATTGCGCTGTCCACTTATCTCAAAGAAAATCCGCAGGTCAAGACCGTTGTTTTGCATCTTGACAATGACAAAACAGGCAGGCTGTGTACTGCCGCCTTAACCGAATTACTGAAAAAGGACTATGAAATCGTTGATTCTCCGCCGCCTGTCGGCAAGGATGTCAACGATTTTTTAATGTCCTATCTGGGGCTTTCAAGGCAAAAGCCCGTCCGTGAAAGGAGTGATATCCGTTGATTGTGTAACAGTTTTTTGAAAAAAAGACAGCCAAACAGACCCCAAATTTAAGAACGAAAGTGAGGAAATGACGATTGAAAAACTATGATGTGACCCTTACCGCCCACTATGAAAAGACCGTTTCCGTTTGCGCCGACAGCCCCGAACAGGCGGCGGAGAAAGTCAAAATCATTCTCTTTGATACCGACCTTATCGAGTTTTCCGATGAGGATTTTGTCTGCGGCGAAGCCGATATTACCGAGCATAGCGAGGACGGTCTTGACGATACCGATGAGGAAGAATTGTCCGAAGAAGATGATTGTTCGGACTGTCCGTATTTCTGCCCCGTGTGCGGAGAATGTCTGTATGAGGACGGGTGCGAAGAATGATATGTCTTACCAAGCACTGAATTTGGCTAACCAAATTCGCTTGTTAGGGGGCTGCCCCTAATACCCCGTAAAAACAGAAAGGAGTTTGAGAATGAGTGAGTTTATATTTTTCATCATCGGCATAATGCTCGGCGGGCTGACGGGCGTTGCGATTATGTGCTGTTTGCAGATAAACCGTCTGTCCGAGAGAGAGGAAGTGAAAAATGCGAAAACGAAATGTGCAGATACTTTTCCGTCTGACTGAGGAAGAAGCCGAGCAGCTTAACGAGCTTGTGCGAAAATCGGGTCGCTCAAAAGAAGCATTCCTCAGAGAAACGGTAAAGGGCTACCGTCTATGTGAGAAGCCCGACCCAGAGTTCTATAAAATGATGCGGGAGCTGTCGGCTATCGGCAACCGTATCAATCAGCTTGCGGTCAAGGCAAACGCCCTCGGCTTTATCGACACGCCGATGCTCCGAGAGGAAGCGAGGAAATGGCACGAGTTTCAAATCGAAATTCGCAAGAGGTATCTGCTGCCCTGCAAGGTATCTTAATGGCGGTCTGTGAGATATGGGATGTGCGTGGCAGGCTCGACCACCCGATTGACTACGCAGAAAATCCCGAAAAAACCGCCAACCCCAAATACATCGAAGCTGATTTACAGGCGATGGTCGATGTAATGGAGTACGCCACCAATAAGGATAAGACCGAACAGCGTTTCTTTGTCACGGGCGTAAACTGCGACCCGACTACCGCAAGAGATGAAATGATGATTGCTAAATCCCAATGGAACGACAGAAGCGAGATTGTCTGTTATCACGGATTCCAAAGCTTCAAGTCTGGCGAGGTTACGCCAGAACAGGCGCACGAGGTCGGGGTTAGACTTGCCGAGAGAATGTGGGGCGACAGATTTCAAGTCATTGTTGCCACCCACCTCAACACCGAGTGCCTGCATAACCACTTTGTAGTAAACTCCGTTTCCTTTGCGGACGGCAAGCACTATCACGACAACAAGGCAAATTTGCGCCTGCTTCGTCAGCACTCCGATGAGCTTTGCCGTGAGTATGCTCTGTCCGTTATTGAACACCCAAGCGGCAAGAAAAAGCCCTATGCCCTTTACCAAGCGGAAAAGCAAGGGCGACCCACAAGAGATAATGTTGCACGGCAAGCAGTTGATGAAGCCATTGCAAAATCCTACACGCTGAAAGACTTTGACCGCATTATGGCAGATATGGGCTACCGTGTGAGCTTTGACCCTAATCGCAAGTATTGGACGATTATCGGAAAAGGCTGGCAAAGACCGAAGCGGCTCTATAAGCTCGGAGAGGATTATACCAACGACAGAATAACGGAGCGTATCAGCCAGAACTCTTATGCCGTAAGGTTTGACCGATTTACCGACACACCGAAGCAGGTCAAGGTCTATCGGGTCAAGGGGTCGCTTTCGGATATTAAGAAAATCGGCGGCTTGCGGGGACTGTATCTTCATTACTGCTACAAGCTCGGTATCCTGCCGAAGAACAAAAAACAGAATTACGCTCGGCTTCATTATCTGTTAAAGGACGACCTTATGAAAATGGAAGCTATAGCAAAAGAAACAAGGCTGCTTTGTCGGAATCACATTGATACGGCACAGCAGCTTTTGTCATACAAAGGCTCGTTGGAAACGGAAGTGTCCGCCTTGCTTGAAAAGCGCAAGGAGCTTTACTCCAAATCCCGTTCCGCAAAGGACGAGGACACCAAATCACAGGTCAAGGCAGAGCTATCCGATATTTCCAAACGCCTTAGTATTCTGCGAAAGGAGGTTAAACTTTGCGAGGGTATCGCCGCCCGTAGCGACACCCTTAAAGAAAAACTCGCAGCTATACGGGCAGATGAACAAGAACAGCAAAGAAAGGAGCTGACAAAGAATGAACACAGGCGGCGAAGCGGCAGAACAAATCGTCCGAATGAGCTTGGAGGGCTTTGAGGTCGCTGCAAAAATCACAGGCGCAGGAGCGAAAAATATCGCCATCCTGCTGTATTCCATTCTGAAAGAAGAAAAGAAAACCAAAGGCAAGGCACGGCTTTCCTCAATGCTGCGCTCTGGAAAAGAGCTGAAGGTCTTTACCGTGAAAAACGACGACCTCAAAACATTCACGCAGGAAGCCAAAAAATACGGCGTTCTTTATTGCGTCCTTGCAGACCGCAAGAATAACGACCCTAATGCAGAGGTCGATGTTATCGCCCGTGCGGAGGACGCATCGAAAATCAGCCGTATCGTGGAGCGCTTCCACCTTGCATCGGTGGACACCGCTTCTATCGTAACCGAAGCGGAGAAATCCAAAGACGAAAAGAACGGACAGCCAGAGCCAGAAATCACAACACCCGAAAAGGCAGAAAAGGACAAGCTGCTTGATGAGCTTATGGGTAAGCCTGTCGGCAAGGAGGAAAACGCCCCAAACCCCTCGGTGGCAAAGACCGAAAAATCCCCTCAGTCCGAGCCTATCTCAGAGAAGCAAAGCAAATCCGCAGAGGGGGCTACTATGACTAAAGAGAAACCTTCTGTCAAAGAGGAACTGCGGAAAATCAAGGAGAGCCGCAAAGAACAGGAAGCGGACAAAGGCACTTCCGCCCTGGACAAAAGCGGAGCTTCCGACAGGGCTAAGAGTGCCAACGGCAAGACCGAACACAAACAGCCCCAGAGAAAAAAGAAACACAAAAAATCCAAAGAAGCGAGGTAAACAAGTATGAGTATCTATGATGTATTCAGCGGCGGCAGCAAGCCGTTTGACAAAGAACAATGGGCTGCCCAGAAGCAGGCACAGCGCAAAGAAGCCTATGAGCTGATTGACAACACCTGCTCCGAAATGATGAGTAGCGGCGACAGCTTCCGTCAGTATCTTGATGTGCAGGGACGGTTTGACCGCTATTCAGTAAACAATGCCATTCTGGTATCGGCACAGATGCCAGAAGCAACGCAGCTTAAAGAAAAAGCCGCTTGGAAGCAGAGCCGTGTCTATGTGAATAAGGACGCACAGAAAGTCGTTATCCTTGAGCCGAGCAAGGAGTACACCCGTGAGGACGGCTCTAAGGCGGTCGGCTACAACGCCAAAGAGGTCTATGACATTTCCGAAACCTCTGCAAAGGACAGACAGGAAGCACAGGAAAAGAAATCTATGCGTGAGCTTGTGTCGGCACTCATTGACGCAAGCCCCGTGCCTTTTGTACCTGTTGCAGACCTTGAAATGCCTGCCTACTACGACAGCGAACAGCAGAGCATTTTTATCCGCACGGGTCTTAACGAGGAACAGCTTTTCGTGAGTATGGCAAAGGAAGTGTCAGCGGCGGTTTTTGACTTTAAGCATAACGAAAGCCGAGAAGCGTCCGAGTTCAAATCCTACTGCGTGGCGTATATGGTAAGCTCCCGCTACGGCGTTGACACCAGAGGTTTTAATTTTTCCAGACTTCCGAAAGAGCTTGCGGAAACGGATACGCAGGCTTTCAAGGGAGAGCTTGGCTCTATGCGTGATGTTCTGGGTGAAATCCAGAGCGAAATGTATAAGAGTATGGAAAAGAACAAGCCTGCCAAAAGCAAGGAGCTGGAACGATAAACGGAGGTACAGCCTATGAGAGAAGAACGATACCATATCGCACTTGATAAGTACGATAAAAATATCGTTATCAATGCGCTCAACACCCTGCGTACACGGCAGTTACAGGAGGAACGCCCCACCGAGCCTGTTGACGAGCTGATTAGCAAGGTAGCACACGCCCCGACAAAGAAATTCAAGGTCGTGCATTGCAGGTGCAATGAGGAACGATAACGACAAAAAGACGAGCCTAATCCTTTCCGCCTGCGGCGTCGTTCCTGTCGTGTGGCTTGCTCTGCTGACCGCCCCTTATGTGGGCGGCGGCATTGTAGAAATCATCCGAGGAGTGACCGATGCTATGGGAAGTCCCTTTGCCATAACCGTATGTGAGGACAGCGTAAAGACTGTCCTTATTTTTTTAGCCGCATACGGTATGGCTATCGGCATTTATTTCTCCACACGCAGGAACTACCGCAGGCGTGAGGAACACGGCTCTGCAAAATGGGGCAACGCCGATGCGCTGAACAAAAAGTATCGGGATAAAGACCCGTCCGAGAACAAGCTGCTGACCCAGAATGTCCGCATTGGTCTGGACGGGAAAAAGCACCGCCGAAATCTCAATATCTTAGTCTGCGGCGGCTCTGGTGCAGGCAAAACACGCTTTTTCTGTAAGCCTAACGCTATGCAATGCAACACCTCTTTTGTGGTGCTTGACCCAAAGGGTGAAATCGTCCGTGACATCGGCGGTTTGTTGGAGAGCAAGGGCTATGAGGTGCGTGTCCTTGACCTAATCAATATGCACCGCAGCCATTGCTACAATCCCTTTGTGTATCTGCGCAACGACAACGATGTGCAGCGTTTGGTAACGAATCTGTTTAAGGCAACTACGCCAAAAGGCTCACAGTCGCAAGACCCGTTCTGGGATACGGCGGCAAGTATGCTGCTTCTTGCATTGGTGTTTTATCTCAAATACGAAGCTCCGCCCGACGAGCAGAATTTCCCTATGGTTATGGAGCTGCTTCGTGCAGGCGAAGTCCGTGAGGACGACGACAGCTATGTAAGCCCACTGGACGAGCTGTTTGACCGTCTGGAAATGGTAAACCCAGAGCATATCGCCCTCAAGTATTACAGGGATTATCACTCTGGCTCTGCTAAGACCTTAAAGAGTATTCAAATCACGCTTGCCGCAAGGCTTGAAAAATTCAATCTGGAGAGCCTTGCAGGGCTTACCGCCACCGATGAGCTTGACCTGCCGAGTCTGGGAGAAAAGAAAGTCGCTTTGTTTGCTTTGATACCCGACAATGATACGAGCTTTAACTTCCTTGTCAGTATCCTTTATAC
>OIZA01001004.1_pt1 | contig 11225 bp, 9 predicted proteins | sample 1588381 | NCBI WGS metagenome assembly OIZA01 (sample SAMN03283277) | human gut metagenome | biome: human-associated habitat; material: feces | host: Homo sapiens | place: Peru | collected 2012 | reverse complement strand
ATTTTAGGTAAATTTTTTCCACAAAATTTAAACAATCCGCCATAAATTTGGCTAGCTCAAATTTATAATGTCAGCAAAGTGCAAATTCAGCACCTTTTAAAAACTATTAAATTTTAGAATAATATATATATATATATATAAGCCTTTCAAAAGCAAAAATATAAATTTTAAGAATAATTTAAGATAAAAATGCTAAAATGTCGATTGTGTAAAAACACAAATCTAATCACAAAGGAGGACAATGAAAAGGTTCTTTTTGTTAGTGCTTGCTTGCGTGAGCTTTTCGTTTGGCGAGCAAGTGTATAGCGACAAGGTGCTTTCGCTTTATTTTGACAAAAATGACGCAAAGCCTGTCGGTAGGTTGCTACCCACAAATGCCTTTGAGGTGCTAAAAACGGAGGGCGACAAGGTGCTGCTTAAAATCAGCGGCTTTGTAAATCCCGCCGCACCAAGCGTGCTTTACTACAACGATAGCCAGCGCGTTATGGTGGCAGCTTTTGGCAAAAACACCCCGCCAAAACTTTTAGGCGTTGTCAAAGGACAAGGCAGCAAGTGGGACAAGGCAAGCATAGAAGTGTGGGCTGAGAAGGGCGAATTTGTGGCAAACACAGACGAAATGTTTGTTCGGGCAAAAAACACTTATATGGAAAACTGCGGCATTTGCCACACTGCTCACAAAGAAAACGAATTTGGAGCAAATCAATGGCAAGCGACTTTTAACGCTATGCTTTCACGCACAGGCATAGCCAAAGAAGATAGCTGGCTTATCATCGAGTATTTACAAAAACACTCAAAAGACATACAAAAACCATAAAGGAGAAAAAATGCAAAACAGCAGACGAAAATTCTTAAAAACAGCAGCAGGGCTAAGCGTGGCACTGCCTTTGATGCCAGCACTTACAGCGTGCGGCGGAGTGGCTTCATCAGCTATGAGTTCGGGGCTTGTGCAAAACGGCTCTATCATCACAGCGGCTCACTGGGGCATTTTAAAGCTCACCATTGAAAATGGTAGAGTTGTAAAAAGCGAGCCTTGGCAAAAATTCCAAAAGACGGACAATCCGCTTTGGTATTACACCCAAGATATGATTTACAAATCTCGCGTGCGCCACGCTTATGTGCGAAAATCCTATCTTGCAAACCCCGACAAGCCAAAGCCTGAGCTTCGTGGCAAAGAGGAATTCGTGCAAGTGCCTTATGAAGATGCCATTAAACTTGCGGCAAAAGAGCTTTTAAAAACTCGTCAGCAAAAGGGCAGCAACGCTATTTGCGCTGGAAGTTATGGCTGGAAATCCACAGGCAATTTTCACAACGCTCGCGTGCTTTTACACCGCTTTATGAATGTAACGGGCGGTTTTGTGGGCGTTACGGGGGATTACTCCACAGGCGCAAGCCAAGTGATAATGCCTTATGTGGTAGGCTCTATCGAAGTTTATGAGCAACAAACTTCGTGGGACAACATTTTAGCAAATTCAAAAAATGTCGTTATTTGGGGTGCTGACCCGCTAGCGACCTTGCGTATCGCTTGGACTACTGATGACCAAAGGGCGATGAGTTACTTTGAAGAGCTACAAAAAAAGGCGCAAGCCAAAGAAATCAAAGTGATTTGCATAGACCCTATTCGCACGCAAACGGCTAAATTTTTGAGCGCTGATTTAATCCAACCACGCCCAAATACCGATGTGGCGATGATGATGGGTATGGCAAGCCACTTAATCGCTCGAAAGAAAGTTAATCGCAACTTTATCAACACCTACACCACAGGCTTTGACAAATTTGAAGCCTATCTTAACGGCAAGGGTAGCGATAAAGTCAAAAAAACTCCACAATGGGCGAGCAAAATTTGCGGCGTGAGCGAAAAGACGATTAAGGATTTAGCTGAAACGCTTTATGATAACCCTACGATGATAATGAGCGGCTGGGGTATGCAAAGAGCGCACCACGGCGAGCAACCGCACTGGATGCTTGTAACCCTTGCTTGTATGCTTGGGCAAATCGGCACAAAGGGCGGCGGCTTTGGGCTTAGCTATCACTACTCAGGCGGCGGCGTGCCTACTTGCAAGGGCGGCGTAGTCGGCGGTATCACGGCTGGACCTGTTGGAATTTGGAAAGATGGTAAATTTCAAGGTATGCCAAAACAAACAGTCGCGCTTGGGGGTGCTGAATGGCTACAAGATGCGTCAAGTTTTTCTTTCCCGCTTGCAAGAATAGCTGAGGCGCTTTTAAATCCGGGCAAAACCCTACACACCAACGGCAAAACCATCAAATACCCCGATATGGACTTGATTTGGTGGAGCGGCGGCAACCCGCTTGTGCATCATCAAGACACTAACACAAATGTCAAAGCGTGGCGCAAACCCCGCACGGTGATAGTGAATGAAATTTACTGGACACCGACAGCTAAAATGGCGGACATTGTCTTCCCTGTTACAAGTCCTTATGAGCGAGATGACATAACTATGGGTTCTGACTACTCAAACCGCTACATAGTGCCGATGAAAGCAGCCGTTGCGCCTGTTGATGAGAGTAAAGACGACTACACTATCTTCGCTGACTTGTGTAAAGAGTATGGAGATGGCGTTTATAAAGCCTTTACTGACGGAGGCAAAAAGCCTATGGACTTCATCAAAGACTACTACAACGGGGCTTTGAAACAAACACAAGCCTTTGGCGAGGCTTACGCTACGCCTATGCCAAGTTTTGAGGACTTTTGGGCGAAAAATCAGCCGTTTGAATTTGAAGCCACAGCCGAAAGTATAGACTTCGTGCGCTTTGCGAGCTTTGTTGAAGACCCGATTTTAAACGCTTTGGGAACAGAATCAGGGTTGATTGAGATTTATTCTAAAAAAATCGAAAGCTACAAATACAACGACTGCAAGCCACACCCAACTTGGTTTGAGCCTGCTGAGTGGCTTGGCAAGGCAAGCAAGGCTGCGCCTTTTCATTTGCTGACAAATCACCCAGAAAACCGCTTGCACTCTCAAATGTGCCACACTTCTTTGCGCGAAAAATACGCCGTGCAAGGTAGAGAACCCATACTCATCAACACCAAAGACGCCAAAAAACTAGGCATCAAAAGTGGCGATGTCGTGCGCGTGTTTAACAAACGCGGACAAGTGCTAGCAGGTGCAGTGGTGAGCGATGACATAATGCAAGGCGTTGTGAGACTTTGCGAGGGCGGCTGGTATGACCCTGATGAAAAAGGGCTTTGCAAATACGGCAACGCAAATGTGCTGACTATGGATATACCAACTTCCAAGCTAGCAAATGGCAACTGCGCTCACACAGGGCTTGTCAATATCGAAAAATTCAAAGGCACATTGCCAGAAGTAACCGCATTTAGCGCACCAAAAGGGGCGGTTTGATTTATTGTTAAATTCGCCTTTGTGTATGCAATGCGCGTGATTGGCGAAATTTCCAAAGGCACGCACCACAAGTGCGCTAAGCTTTGAAAATTTCGCCAAAACAAGCACAGCCAAACGGCAAACTGCTAGAATTTTGACTTTTGAGAGTTAAAACAAAAGCCAAATTTAGGCGTAAAATTTACGCCATTATGAAGTTAGTTTTGCGCTTTTTATAGCGCATAAATTTAAGCAAGGTAGCGCACAAGCTACCTTGCCCTTAATGCAACAAGAAAGGAAAAAAGATGAGTGTTGATAGACGAAAATTCTTAAAAGGCATAGGCTTGTCTTCATTAGCCCTTAGCTGTCCTGCGACTTTGGGCGCACTTTCTACTGAAAAGCTAAAAGGCTCACACGCCTTTGTGCCAAGTATCTGCGAAATGTGCAGCACAAGGTGCGCTATACAAGCAAGGGTTGATGATAACGGCAAGGTTTTCATCACGGGTAATCCCTACTCCAAAGGCACAGGCGCAGCCGTTTGCGCTCGTGGGGGTGCTGGGGTAAATCAGCTCAAAGACCCAAGCAGACTTGTCCGCCCCATAATGCGAGTAGGCGAAAAGGGCGAAAACAAATGGAAAGAAATCTCGTGGAGCGAAGCGTATGAGTATATCGCCGCAAAACTAAACGACATAAAAGCCAAGCACGGCGCGCAAAGTGTAGCCTTTGCTTCAAAAAGTGGCTTTGAATCCGCCTTTTTAAACCAACTTGCCTACGCTTATGGCAGCCCAAATATCTTTGACCACGGCAGCACCTGTCCATCAGGCTATGCCACAGCCTTAAAAAGCGTATTTGGAGCAGGAAATTTAGCAAGAGACTTTGCTAATGCTAAATTTATGCTTAATTTTGGGCATAATGTCTTTGAAGGCATAGTCATAAGCTACGCTCGTGGCATAGCTACCGCCTTGCAAAAGGGCTGTAAAGTTGTGTCCTTAGACCCAAGATTTTCCGTGCTTTCATCAAAGGCAAGCCAGTGGATACCCATAAAGCCCGGCGGCGATACAGCCTTTATGCTCGCTTTCGTGCATACGCTCATTTATGAAGAGCTTTACAACAAAAAATTTGTCGAAAAATACACCATAGGCTTTGACAAGCTCAAAGAAAGCGTGCGCGAATTCACGCCTGAGGCTATGTCAGCGCATTGTGATGTGCCAGCAAAAACCATCGTGTCCCTTGCAAAAGAGTGCGCTAAGGCTGCTCCTGCGGCGATTATTGACTTTGGACACCGCTCCACTTACACGCCAGAAGAAATAGAATTTCGCCGTGCCATAGCCATAGCAAACGCGCTCATAGGCAACATTGAAGCAAAGGGCGGGCTGTTTTTCCCAAAAGGTGCAAGCCTTTACAACAAACTTGCAGGCGAAAAAATCGCCCCTGAAATCAAAGGCAGCGCCTTGCCAAAGATAGACGCCCCAAAAGCACCACGCATTGACGGAGTAGATATAAAGGGCGGAGAATTCAGCAAAATCGCTAAAACTCGCGGAATTTATGGCAAATTCCTTGACGCTGCGCTTGATGGCAAGCCTTACAAGTTGCACGGCATTGTGATGACGCGCTCAAATCCCGTGATGACTATCAACGACTCAAACAAGGTTGCTGAGGCTTTAAAGGCGCTTGATTTGGTTGTTTGCATTGATGTGTATTTATCAGACACCGCTCAATATGCTGACATAGTGCTGCCTGAAAGCACTTATTTGGAGAGAGATGAACAATTTGTCGGCAAAAACAGCAAAAATCCGGGCTATCAAGTGCGTCAAAAAGCCGTTGAAACCATAGGCGACACAAAGCCCGTGTATCAAATAATGAAAGAACTAGCTGATAAAATGGGACTTAGCGAAGCCTTTCCTTACAAGGATATGACAGATTATCGCTTTAAACAAGCCGCAAACGAGCCAGAGGCTATGGCTGAAATTTTGGATAAGGGGCTTGTAAGCTATGGAATTCCGCTTTTAGCAAGAGACAAGGCAAGCGTGGAGCAGTTTTTAGCAAAATATCCAAATTCAAAGGAATTCATCGATGAGGACTTTGAGCTAGCCAAAGTGCTTGAATGCAAAACCACAAGCGGTAAAATCGAGCTTTTTGACGAGGAACTTGAAGTAGCTTGCGGACGCGGAGGATTGCATTATAATGACCCTAAAATGAAACAAAATGATGAATTTTATTTCATTCAAGGCAAGGTTGCCGTGCATACAAACGGACACACCGCAAATGTGCCTTGGCTTAACGAACTGATGAGCGATAATGCCGTTTGGATAAACGATAAAATCGCCAGAAGTTTAAATTTAAAGAAAAACGACCGCGTTAAAATCACCAGCAAAGTGGGCGAGCAAATCGCTACGGTGCTGCCGACAAAGGGCATAAGAGAGGATACTCTTTTTGGGTATTTTGGCTTTGGACACACAAGCGCGACTCAAAAACTCTCTTTCAACAAAGGTGTTAATGCAAGTGCGCTTTTATCACACTCTATCTCGCCTGTATCTGGCACTGATGTGCATACCATAGGCGTTAAGATAGCAAAAATTTAGGAGGATACTATGCCAAAATATGCAATGATTTACGATGCGCAAAAGTGCATAGGCTGTCAAAGCTGCACCATAGCCTGTAAAAGCGAAAACAATGTCCCTGAGGGCTTTTTTCGCTTGCAAGTGAAAATCAAAGGTCCCTTTGGCACTTCGCCAAATTTGCACTTTAAATTTGAGCGACACTCTTGCGAAATGTGCGAAAACACGCCTTGTGTGAGCGTATGTCCGACAAAGGCTTCTTTTGTCGATGAAAACGGCATTGTGGATATAGACCACGATAAATGCGTGGGCTGTTTATACTGCGTAGCGGCTTGTCCTTACAAGGCTCGCTATGTAAATCCCATCACCAAAACGCCTGATAAGTGCAATTTTTGCAAGCACACGCATTTGAAAATCTCAGGCGAACCAGCTTGCGTGAGCGTGTGTCCTACCGATGCGCTTGTATTTGGGGATTTAAACGCTCCAAATGATAGCATTCATCAAATTTTAGCGCAAAAACCGCATTTTACACGCAAGGCACATTTAGGAACAAAACCAAAACTTTTTGTTTTACCAGAAAACAAAGGAGGAATCAGCTATGAATGAGATTTGGGGAAGTTACGAGCTAGGGCTTGTTTGGGGTTGGGCGATTGCCCTTTATCTTTTTTTAGCAGGACTTTCATCAGGGGCGATGATGTGCGCTTTAAGCGTTGAATGGCTTAATCCAAACAAAAAAAAGCCTTGGGACGCCTTTGTAGAAGCGGGCGTGCTTATCGCGCCTGTGGCTATTGTCGTGGGCTTGCTGATACTTGTTTTTGATTTGACAAAGCCTTTGAGCTTTTATCAGCTTTTTATCCACTACAACGCAAGTTCTGTAATGTCGCTTGGGGTGATTTTGCTGTTTTTATACACGCCTTTATGTGTGATTTATGCGATTTTGCGTTTTAGAAGCACGCTTGAAAATGGCTTTTTGGGCGCGCTCATTAAAAAATGTGCTACAATTTTGGACTTTTTAGAAAGCAAATCCTTGTGGCTTGGAAGATTTATCTTTGTGCTTGCCGCTGGTGTGGGCGTTTATACGGGCTTTTTGCTTTCAGCCATTCAAACCTATCCGCTTTTTAATAGCCCTATTTTGCCGATACTCTTTTTGGCAAGTGGAATTTCAAGTGGGATTGCTGCTTGTATTTTCTTTGGAATTTTGTGCTTTTCAAAGGACATTTCAAAGGACAACACCAAAACGCTTCTTATGGCTGATTTGCGTGTCATACCCATAGAATTGCTTTTGCTTTGTGCCTTGTTTTTGGGGCTTTATTTTCAAGGCGGCGATAAGGCTATCATCGCAGTGGCAAGCCTAAGCAGTGGTTCGTGGGCTTTTGTCTTTTGGCTTGGTGTCATCGGGCTTGGTATCGCTACGCCTACGCTTATTGCCTTAACGGCACTGAAAAACCACGCTTACAAGGTGAATTTTATCTTGCTCAACTCACTTGCCGTGATGATAGGCGTGTTTGCCCTGCGTATGTTTATACTTTATGCTGGACAACTCTTATCATAGCTTAAAGCCTTGTCTCTTTGGGCAAGGCTTTAAATTTATCTTTAAAACAGCACAAAATTAAAAGCCATTTACGCCGTTTTGCTATAAATTCCACAAAAATTTGCTAAATTTAAGGGCAATCAATGCAAGGCTTTATCTTACACACACAGCGCGTGCGTGATGAGGATTTAATCGTTTATATTTTAAGCCAAAAGGGCGTTCATAAGTGCTACCGCTTTTACGGACTACGGCACGGCTTGATTTTGAGCGGTTATAAAATCGACTTTGAGCTAGAACACAGCCTCTCGTTTTTGCCACGCCTTAAAGATACCTTGCATTTGGGCTTTTCGTGGATTTTAGATAGGGACAAAATGCTGGTGTGGCAAGAGTTTGTGCGCCTTGTGTATAGGCATTTAAAAGATGTAGAAAGCTGCGAGAGCTTTTATTTTGAGCTGCTTGATGAGTGCATAAGGCGTTTTGAAAAGCAAAATCCACTACGCGTCATCATCGATGCTTACGCGAATTTGCTTGAATTTGAAGGGAGGTTGCATAAGGATTTTACTTGCTTTGCCTGCGATGAGCGCATAAGTGGGGAAATTACCTTGTTAAGAGCCTTTTTACCAGCGCACAAGGGTTGTGGTGTGGGCTTTGAATTGAGCGAAAAAAAGCTTAAAATTTTCTATGAGAGCAAGAACTGCTCGTGCTTTGATGATGATGAGATAAAAAATTTATTTGAGCTTGTAAAACTTGGGCTTTAATGTGCTATAATAGCGTTTTTCAAAGGGAGTAAAATGCAAAGGATAGTCATAAAGGTAGGTTCTACGAGCATTAGCGACAAGGAAAGCCTAAATTTAGAGCGAATGCGCGCACTTGTATCGCTTATAAATGAGCTTATGCGGGAAAATGAAGTGATTTTAGTTAGCTCAGCCGCCATTTCAGCAGGACGAGCCAAACTTGACATAGACAGAAAAGACCCGCTCAACCGCCAAGTGCTATCTACCATAGGACAGCCTTATTTGATGAGTGCTTATAATGAAATTTTAGCCCGTTTTAATAGACTTGGCGGGCAGGTTTTGCTCACAGGGGCGGATTTAAACTCTCAAAAAGCCATAGAACACACAAAAAGAGTTGTTGAAGCGATGATAAGGCTTGGAATTTTGCCCATCATCAACGAAAATGACGCGCTTTCTTGCGATGAGATTATCTTTGGCGACAACGACACGCTTTCAGCCAAAGCCACGCTACATTTTGATGCGGATATGCTTGTGATTTTAAGCGACATAGACGGCTTTTATGACAAAAATCCTGCTGAATTTAAGGACGCAAAGCGTTTTGAGCGGGTTTGTTTCATCGAGCCAAATTTACTTAAAGGCGAGGCAAAAGCAGGCAGCGAACACGGCACAGGCGGGATTGTAACCAAGCTTCGAGCAGCTGATATGCTTTTGAAGGCTGGAAAAAAAATGTTTCTCACAAGTGGCTTTGATTTAAGCGTGGCGCGAGCGTTTTTGCTTGAAAAAAAACAAAGGGGCGGCACGATTTTTACTCAAAATTAGAAATTTTCGCTATAATTTTACTCTAACTTTTTGAAATCAAACAAAGGGCATTAAAATGGAAAAAATCGGCGATATCATCGAGTCCATAGCGAACGAGAAAAATTTAAAGCTCGAAGCTGTAAGGGAAAAGGTCATCAAAGCACTCACAAACACTGCTAAAAAGATATATGGCGAGCAGTATGAGTTTTTTGTCGAGCCTAAAAATCTGCAACTTTTTCAAAAGATACTCATCATCAGCGATGATGACGAGCGGCTTAGCGAGGACAATGAGCATTTCATCGCTTTGAGCAAGGCGCGCGAGGAAGCCCCTGATGTCGAAGTAGGCGATGAGCTGACTTATGAAGTGGTGCTTGAAAATTTGGGGCGCACAGCAGTTAATACCTTGCACAAAGAGCTAGAATACAACATTCAGCAGCTGCTTGAAGAGACGATTTTTGAGAAATACCAAAAAATGACAGGGCAAATGGTCTTTGGAAGTGTGGTGCGCGTGGATAGCGAGGATAACACCTTTGTGGAGATTGATGAAATTCGCGCCTTTTTGCCCCGCAAAAACCGCATAAAGGGCGAGAAATTCAAGGTTGGCGATGTGCTCAAAGCCGTCATTCGCCGCGTATATACCGACAAAAACGGCATTAGAATGGAGCTTTCGCGCACGAGTCCTAAATTTTTAATCGCCTTGCTTGAAGCTGAGGTGCCTGAGATAAAAGACGGGTATGTGGAGGTTTTTGCAGCGGCTAGAATCCCCGGAGAACGCGCTAAAATCGTGCTAAAATCACATAGCGCAAATGTCGATGCAGTGGGCGCAACCGTAGGGCAAAAAGGCGTGCGGATAAACGCGGTAAGCAAGGAACTACACAACGAAAATATCGATTGTATAGAGTTTTGCGAAGAGCCAGCCTTGCTCATCACCCGCGCACTCGCCCCTGCGATGATAAGCTCTGTGCGGATTGAGCGCATAGACAAGGCGCAGGGCGCTGAAAATTTAAGCTTAGCGGGCGCAAAAGATGAAAAATCGCAAGATGATTTGAATTTGGGCGAAAATTTGGCGAATTTAGACGGCAAAAGCGACTTAAATTTGCAAGATTTAGCAAAATCAAAAAACAAGGCTAACACCCCCGAAAAAAAGGCTATCGTAACGCTCAATACCGAGCAAAAAAGCAAAGCCATAGGCAAGGGCGGGATTAACATTCGCCTAGCTTCGATGCTTACGGGCTTTGAGATAGAGCTTAAAGAGCTTGGTGGCGAAAAAAGCGAGATTTCAAGCGAAGAGGCGATGAAAAATTTGCAAAATCTTTTCAAAGACTAGCGAGTAAATTTTTAAGCAAATTTTCCTTGTGGCTTTTTGCGAAAATGTTAAATTTTAAAGCCTTTTAAAAATAAAATTTGCAAATTTTTCAAAAATTTGCGTGGCAACCTAAAAATCTTAAAATTTGTCATACTGACTTGTCTTATCATACCAAGCACTCTTTGTGCCATAAATTTTGTCATACTGACTTTTTTCTTGTCATACTGAACTTTGCGTAGCAAAGTGAAGTATCTCAAAATCCTTGTCATATCGCCTTGCCTTGTCATACTGAGCGAAGCGAAGTATCCATAAATTTAAAGTGCAAATTTGCATTTTAAAGCGTGGATTTTTTGCCTTAAATTTAAAGTGTATCTTAAATTTCTATGGATTTTTCGCCTTTTTGCAAAAGGCTCAAAATGACAAATCAACCTTGTCATACTGAGGCGTTAGCCGAAGTATCCACACAAAACACGAAGAACGGACTACTAATATAGAATTTGTGGATTTTTCGCTATCGCTCAAAATGACAGCAGTGGTGTGGATTTTTTTGCTGTGGCTACGCCTTGCAACCCGCCTAGTCGCTACGCTCAAAATGACAAATGTTTGAGATTTTTTGCTTTGCACCTTGCAAGCCGTTTTTTCTAAAAAACAGCGTAGCGAGCCAAAAAACACTAAATTTCAAAACCTTTAAATGAAATTTGCAAATTTTTTAAAAATTTTTCTCAAAATTTTGGTAAAAATTCAGCTTAAAAAGGCTATAATCTACAAATCAATTTTAGAGAATTCAAAAAAGGACGAGCCTGTGAGAGCAAATTTTGCGACTTTTGTTAATGCTTTGTGTCATCTTAACGCAACGCCTTTGAGCGTAGCGGTGCTTGCGCTTTGTGCTTGTGGGCGAAACGGACAAAGCAAAAATGGGAGCAGTGTTTGGGCGGGGGACTTCTCTCTCTCTCTCTCTCT
>OIZA01001002.1_pt1 | contig 11242 bp, 8 predicted proteins | sample 1588381 | NCBI WGS metagenome assembly OIZA01 (sample SAMN03283277) | human gut metagenome | biome: human-associated habitat; material: feces | host: Homo sapiens | place: Peru | collected 2012 | reverse complement strand
TATCCCAGCCATTCACCCCGCCCGCTTTTTGATAAGGGCGTTGAAAAAGGGCTTAGCAAGGTAAATTTCACAGCCACAAAAGCAAGATAAAAGGCACGAAATTTAGCCCCACGCAAAAAAGGGCGAGTCTTTTAGAAAAAATGCTTAAAAACGCAAGGACAAGATAACCCAAAAAAGCCCACAACGGCAAAGCTAAATCCGCCCCATAAAGTTTAAAAGCGAAAAATTCAAGCAACGGCGCGTCTAAAAGCCAGCCAAAGCCTAGCAAATGCAGCATTAAAGCCAAAGGATAAAACAGCACAAAAACCGCGCTTAAAAAAATGGCTAAAATTTGCTGAAAAGAAACAAGCGGAAAAAAGTGCAGCACAGGCAAAATCATCGCAAAAAAGGTCCAAATGTTTAGGCAAAGGACATTGAAAAAGTTGCCCCAAAAGCCAGCTCGCCACGCTTTGCCAAAGTGGTGCAAATACAAAAAAATAAAAAACACGCCCATCACCGAAAACAAAAAACCCACGCTAAATAAAAGCTGCGGAAAGAGCGCAAGGCAGAGTAACACGCTGAAAAAAAGGTTGATGAAAGAGAGAATTTTGACATTTTTGATGAGCAAATAAAAGCCCCAAAGTGCCATTACAAGCGAGCGCACAAAGCTTGGCACGAAGCCGAGTAAATAAGCATAGCACAGCAAAAAAGCAAAAATCAGCACGCTCAAATCAAACCTAGCGTTGCGATAAGGGAAAAATCGGCGTTGAAAAAAGCCATAAAGTGGCATCAGCGCGAAAAAGGCAAGCGAAAAAATAAGGGCGATATGATAGCCGCTAATAGCGATGAGATGGGCGATGCCGTAAAAATTCACATCCACTCGCAACTCACGCGAAACGGGCAGGGCAAAAAAGAGCGCGCCGTAAAATTCTTGTATCTTTTCGTTTTGGTGCTGACTTAAAAAGTATGAGATGATAGCGTTTCGCGGGCTTTTTGTGCTATCAATCACGCTTAAATCATAGCTTGGCATATAAAAATTTTTGCTTAGATAATCCTTAAATCTCACCTTTGTGGTAATCACGCGTAAATTTAGGCTTTGATGACGATAAATTTGCGCTTCACTCTTTGTCGTGGTGTAAAAGCTAAAATCCTTGCCAGCAAGCTTTAAAACGCGGTATTTGCGCCCTTTTTTGCCTAGCTTTTCGTAGCTTTGCAGCACGCGCACGCTTTCTAAACTTTGGTGTTTTTGCTCTTTAAAATCCTTAAATTTAAGCCACTCTAAACTCACATTAAAGGCAAAAATACAAAGACAAAGCGCAAAAAACACAAAGAATTCTTTGTAATTTCGCCAAAGTTTATCTCGCAAAAACGCCCCAAAAAAATAGCGCAAATTTTCGCGCAAAAAGGCTAAATTCAAAGCACGAGCTAAACTCATCATCAAGCCTTGATGAGTTAAAATAGCTCATCGACTTTTTGCAAAATTTGCCCTAAATCTCCGCTTTCAAAGGCTTTTACCACGCTAGTGCCGACTATCGCGCCATCGGCTACTTTTTTACACGCCAGCACATCAGCGTGCGTTTTCACGCCAAAGCCAGCAAAAACGGGCAAATTCGTGTGCTTTTTTATGCGTTTTACTAAATTTTCAAGCTTGCCTTGCGCCATTTGGTTGCCTCCTGTAATGCCAACGCTTGCAAGCGCATACACAAAGCCACTTGCACGGCTTAAAATCTTTTTAAGCCTTTCCTCGCTTGTGGTTACGCTTACAAGCGGGATAAGAGCGATATTTGCCCTTTGACACTCCTTAAAAAGCTCCTCATTTTCCTCATAAGGCAGCTCAGGCACGATAAGCCCGCTAATGCCCACGCTTTTAGCCTTTGCCACGAATTTTTTAAGCCCATAAGAAAAGATGAGATTATAATACACCAAAAACACCAGCGTTTTGGTGGTTTTTACACTCTTTAAAAGCTCAAACACCTTGTGAATGTCCGCTCCGCCGCTCAAAGCCTTGCAAACAGCCTCAAAAATCACTTCTCCATCGGCTATGGGGTCAGAGTATGGGATACCGATTTCCAAAATGTCGATTTTACTCTCATCAAGGCGTGCCAAAAATTCGCTAGTTAGCGTTAAATTTGGATACCCAGCTACTATGTAAGCGACATTTGCCTTGTCTTTAAACTCAAAATTAGCCATAAATTCGTCCTTTCTCATAGCCTTGTATAGTGTGCATATCTTTATCTCCACGCCCTGAGACATTTACCACTACCACAGAGCCTTTTTTAAGGCGCAGTTTTTCCAAATACGCCAAAGCGTGCGCGCTTTCTATCGCAGGGACTATGCCTTCTTTTTCGCAAAGTAGCTTTAAAGCGTTGATACACTCATCATCACTTACCGCATAATACTCCACTCTTTTACTCTCGCACAAGTGAGCGTGAATGGGACCAACGCCCGGATAATCAAGCCCCGCCGATATACTATGCACGCTTAAAATGTTGCCAAGCTCATCTTGTAAAACCTTTGTTTTCATTCCGTGTATGATGCCATCTCGCCCCTTTGTGAGCGTAGCAGCGTGATAAGGCGTATCTGCACCAAGCCCACCCGCTTCTACACCGATGAGACGAACTTTTTTGTCCTTTAAAAACTCATAAAAAGCACCGATGGCGTTTGACCCGCCACCCACGCAAGCGATGATTATATCAGGCTTTACGCCAAATTTTTTAAGCTGTTTTTTAAGCTCTTTGCTTATCACGCTTTGAAAATGCTCCACAATTTGCGGGTAAGGATAAGGACCAACGACTGAACCGATGACATAAAACACGCTTTCTATCTGCGCTACCCACGCTTGAATAGCTGCTGTCGTGGCTTCTTTGAGCGTTTTTAAGCCTGTTTCTATCTCACGCACCTTTGCCCCAAGCAACTTCATCTTATAGACATTTAAAGCCTGTCTTTGTGCGTCTATCGCGCCCATAAACACTTCACATTCTAGCCCCAAAAGTGCCGCAGCCGTTGCAGTAGCAAGTCCGTGCTGTCCAGCACCTGTCTCGGCGATGACTTTCTTTTTGCCCATATATTTGGCTAAAAGTGCTTGTGCTAGGGCGTTGTTGATTTTGTGCGCGCCCGTGTGGTTTAAATCCTCGCGTTTAAGATAAATCTCAAAACCATAATGCGCGCTTAAATTTTTCGCATAATAAAGTGGCGAAGGACGCCCCACATAGTGCGTTAAAAGCTCATTTAGCTCACTTTTAAAGTCCTTTGAAAAAGCGATTTTTTTATAAGCCTTTTCTAGCTCATAAAGCGCACTCATCGCCGTTTCAGGCACAAACTGCCCACCAAATTTACCGTAATACCTTTTCATTTTGCCCCTTTTTTGATATGCGCATAAAGCCGTATATATAAAATCTTATTGTATTATTTTTTAGTTTAAAAGTCAAAATTTGACTAAATTTCAAAGCATAAACCAAAATAAAGCCAAATTCTGCTACAATCAAGCTTAAATTTATCAAGGCAAAGTAAAATGAGTTTTTACCCAAAAGATTTAAAAGAAGAAGCACTCAAACAAAGAGTGGCGAATGATTTTTTCGCTAAATTTTCTTATGAGCCATTAGAAAGAGTGGATTTTGCTTTAAAAAACAAAGGCGAGGCGCTAGATATTATCTATCTTTTGTGGGCTGAGGCAAAAAAAGGCAATGAAGCAAGCGTTGATGAAAGTTTAGTCCAGCTCATCTTAACCATAGGCACACAAAAACTTCACAAAAGCTACAATACACCTGAATTTTTAGGCGCATTTTACACGCCTAAAATTTGGGTGCAAAAAGCACAAGACTACCTTCAAAGCGCACTTGGCAAGGGTTGGCAAGATGAGTATTATATTTGGGACTGTGCGGCTGGGACTGGAAATTTGCTCAAAGGGCTTACAAATTCAGCGCAAATTTATGCTTCTACGCTTGATTTAAGTGATGTTTTGATAATGAAAGAACTTTGTAAAATAGACAAAAACGACAAAACTAAAACGCCCGAACAAAGGCTTAATTTGCTTGATAAGAACATTTTTGCTTTTGACTTTTTAAATGATGATTTTTCAACCTTGCCACAAACTTTACAAGAGATTTTAAAAGACGAGAAAAAGCGCGAAAAGCTGATAATTTTTATCAATCCGCCTTATGCGGAGGCGGCAAGTGCTAAACAAGTTACAGGGACAGGAGCAAATAAGGCGCAAGTGGCACTTAATAATCTAAAAATTGAACCATATAAAAATTTATACGGTAAAGCAAGTAATGAACTTTTTGCACAATTTTTTATGAGAATTTATGAAGAAATTAAAGGTTGTAAGCTTGCACAATTTTCAAAGTTGAAAATTGTGCAAGCTTCAAATTTTATAAAATTTAGAGAAAGATTTAAAGCTAAATTTTTAAAAGGCTTTGTGTGTCCTGCAAATACATTTGACAATGTCAAAGGACAATTTCCTATCGGTTTTTTGATTTGGGACACAAAAATAAAATCAAATTTAAAAGAAATTCAAGTTGATATTTTCGAGCAAGATGGCGAATTTTTAGGACATAAAACAATTTCAGCACAAAATCAAAACGACAGGGTTATCAATGATTGGTATAGTAATTTTTATGATAAAAATGGTAATGAAATTGGCGTTATGAATACAAGGGGCAATGACTTCCAAAACCAAAATTATATTAGAATAACTAGCATAAACAATTTTAATCATACAAACATTATTACAATAAGCAATCTAATTCCGTCTTGCATATATTTTTCCGTTCGCCACGCCATAGAAGCTTCGTGGCTTAATGATAGAGACAGTTTCTTTACCCAAATGATAAATGGCAAGAGGACAGCGAATTTCAAAATGATTGTTTAGCCTTTACGCTTTTTCACGGACAAAACCGCATTTCTTGTCATACTGAGCGCAGCGAAGTATCTCAAAAAAACCATAAAGAGATTTTTCGCTCCGCTCAAAATGACAAAAATGATAAAAGCATAAATCATTTTATCCCCTTTAACGCTAGTGAAGTGGCGGATGGCTCTTTTTTAAGTGATTTTATGTATAAATTTATAAATGGTAAATTCGGCGACTACACTTGTCATACTGAGCTTTCGCAAGAAAGCGAAGTATCCATAAAATCAAAGTGTGGATATTTCGCTAACGCTCAATATGACAAGAAAAATAAGGCTCAAAATGACGGCATTTTGCCTTTTGATAAAAAAGAAATCAATTTACCCACCAAAAAAAGCTTTATCCCCGATAAACCCCTAGAATTTAGCAAGGAAGCAAAAGCCGTCTTTGATGCGGGGCGTGAAATTTGGCGGTATTATCATCAAAACGCAAGGCAAAATGACTACAAGGAAAATGCAAGTTTATACGACATAAAAGAGCATTTTCAAGGGCGAAACGAAAAAGGAAGGATGAACACAAGAAGTGATGATGAAACTTACAACGGCTTAATGGCGACCTTGCGCCTTGCTTTAAAAGATTTAGCCACAAAAATCACGCCAAAAATTTATGAGTATGGCTTTTTGAGAGAATGAGCCATAAAAGCTTGTAAATTTAGGCTTTAACTTTGTTGAGTTTTGCTAAAATTTCGCTTATTAAAGCCGTGTCTTTAATGCCCACAGCCTTTTCAACGCGTGAATTTAAGTCCAAAATGCTAGGCTTTTGCCCTAAGGCGTTCGTGGCGTTAAGTGCGGCGGCGACATTGTCCGCTCCAAGTCCGCCTGCTAGGGCAAATTCTTTATCATAATCTTTAAGTAAATCCCACTTAAACGCTACGCCGTTGCCCCCTTTTAAAGCGCCTTTGGTGTCAAAAAGCACTAAATCAGCGTTGATTTGAGTGGGCATTTGCAACTTTTCGCCCACGCTTACTACCTGCCACACGCTTAAATTTAGCCCTTTCAAACGCTCAAAAAGGCTTTTTGAAATGCTTTTTTGAATTTGCACGCCGTTTAAATTTGCATTTTGGGCTGAATTTATGATGAATTCATCGCTCTCATCAACGAAAACGCCGATGGCTTTTTTGGCATTTTTTTGGATAAGTTCGCTTAAATTTTTTGCTAAATTTTCGCTTACTTGCCTTGGGCTAGGCGCAAAGATAAGCCCCATAAAATCGACATTTAAGCGCGCTACTTGCGCCGCATTTTGCTCATCTTTTATCCCGCAAATTTTAATCCTTATCATAGCCTTGCACCTTGCTTTGATAAGCGTTGAAAAAGTCTATCACCTTGCCTGAATGTATGGCTTCAAGCACTATGTCCTTTGCCGCAGCTGGCGTAGGAACGCGGTTTGCGGTATAAAGGGCAAACATAGCATTCAGCACCACTATGTCAAATTTCGCGCCCTTTTGCTTGCCGCTTAGCGTGTCAAGCAGTATTTTAGCGTTTTGCTTCGCATCGCCGCCCACGATTTCGCTGTGAAAGGCGCGTTTAAAGCCAAATTGTTCGGGCGAAATTGTGTAGTTAAAGATTTGCCCGTCTTTTAGCTCGTAAATGCTCGTCTCATCGCAAATGCTTATCTCGTCCATTCCGTCATTGCCCCGCACCACAAGAGCGTGCTTGCGCCCTAAATTTCGCAACACTTCTATCAAAAGCCTATGCACAGGCGCGTGATAGTTGCCCATAAGCTGATATTTTAGGCTCAAATTTGGGTGCAAAAGGGGTCCAAGCACATTAAAAACCGTGCGAACGCCGAGTTTAGCGCGCACTTCTTTTACTTCGCCCACAAGAGAGTGGAAAAATGGGGCGTGGAAAAAGGTAAGCCCTTGTTCATCAAGCACTTTTACTTGCTTTGCTATGCTGTCAAAGGCTGGAATTTTAAGCGCGCCAAGCACATCAGAGCTGCCACTTGCGCTTGAAATGGCGCGGTTGCCGTGTTTAGCTACCTTTACGCCAAGTGCGCCTAGTATAAATGCCGTAGTTGTAGAGACATTGATACTTTTAAAGCCGTCTCCACCCGTGCCGACAATGTCTATCATCTCGCTTTCATCGTTAAAAGTCTGTGAATACTTCAAAATGTTACTCACAAGGGCGGACAAAGAGCGTTCATCAAGGGATTTTTCAGTGATTAGCACAAGCAAAGCCCCAAGCTGCACCGCTTCATACTCGCGGCTAGCGATGATTTGGCAAATTTGAGCAAAGTCATCGGTGTTTAAGCCTTGATTGTCTTGTAGCTTTGTGATGAAACCTGTAAGCGTAGGCTTTTCACTCGCTTTTTGGCTCGTTTGTCCCTTAAATTTAAGGAAATTCTCAAAAATTTTAAGCCCATACTCGCTAAAATAGCTTTCAGGGTGAAACTGCACCCCAAAATAAGGCAAATCCTTGTGTCTCATCGCCATTAAAACCTTGTCCTTTGTGTAAGCTAGGGCTTCAAGCTCGCGTGGCAAATCCACAACTTCAAGCGAATGATAACGCATAACGCTAAAATCCTTTGGAAACTCCCTAAAAAGCTCACTTTGCGCTATGAGCGAAATTTGTGAGCTTGTCGCGTGCGCCACTTCTTTAAGCCTTTGAATTTTCGCCCCAAAACAAAGCCCCAAAGCCTGATGCCCTAAACAAATGCCAAGCACAGGCACATTTAACCTAGCCTTAAAAATTTCAAGGCAAATGCCGCTATCTTTTGGGTGCTTTGGACCGGGGCTTAAAATGATAGCGTTTGGGCTTAGCCTTTTTATCTCATCAAGGGTGATTTTGTCGTTTCTATACACGGCGATTTCATCGTTTGTGAGCTGATTAAGCATTGTTTTTATGTTGAAAACAAAGCTGTCGTAATTATCTATCAGCAAAATCATCTTTTATCCTTTAAGCTCTCAAAGGCACTCAGCAAGGACTGCCTTTTAGCGCAAATTTCTTTGTATTCTTTTTCATCTTGTGAGTGCGCGACTATGCCCGCTCCGCTTGCGATGAATGCCTTGCCGCCCACGAAAATGAGTGAGCGAATGAGTATGGCTAAAAGCACTTCTTCGTTAAATCTCAAAAAGCCGATAGCCCCGCCATAAATGCCGCGGTTGAGCCTTTCAAGCTCGTTTATGATTTCTAATGCGCGAATTTTAGGCGCACCGCTTAAAGTGCCTGCGGGGAAAACCGCCATTATAGCGTCAAATATGCTCGCATCATCACGCAAATTTGCCCTCACTTCGCTTACTATGTGCATCACGAATTGATAACTCACTATGGAGAAAGGGTTTTCTACCTTTGTGTTTGTGCCAAACTTGGAAACATCGTTGCGCGCTAAATCCACAAGCATTCTATGCTCGCAAAGTTCTTTTTCATCACTTAAAAGCTCTTTTTTGAGCGCTTCTTTGTCGCTATCCTTGCTTAAATTTCTCGTGCCTGCTATGGGCGCTACGAAGAGTTCTTTGTTTTTTATGCTTAAAACAAGCTCAGGCGATGAACCTACCACTACTCCGTATTTGCAAGGAAAGTGAAACATATAAGGGCTAGGGTTTTGCGCGCTTAACTCTTCGTAAAAGTCAAAGCTATCAATATTTGTCTCAACGCAAAGTTGGCGAGATAGCACCACTTGGAAAATATCCCCACTCAAAAGATACTCTTTTACCCTTTGCACCATAGCCAGAAAGCCTTGCTTTTCTTTTTTTAAATCGCTGATGATGGCAAAGTCATTTTGGGTTTTGCGCGAATTTTGAGCCAAATTTTCGTCTAAAAATTCAAAGTATTTGCTCTCACCAAAGCAATGATACATTTTTGAGTGCTTTTCATATACAAGATACGCCCTTGCATCGGCAAACAAAAAAAGCGGAAATTCATAGCTTTTTTGCTCGCAAACGCCGACATTTTCATAAAGTGAGATAAAGTCCGCTGCAAAGATACCAAAATACCCAGCATACTCGCAAAGGCTTTTTTTAGCGCTTTTTTCGTAAAAACGCGCCTTAAATTCGCTAAAATCCATTTGCGAAGCGTCTAAAAAATCAGGCTCTATGCCGATGATGATTTTGCTTTCATCTTCTGCAAAATAAGAGTGCGGAAAATGAGCTAAAATTTGTCTGTAATACTGCTGTGCCTTACCTGTAAGCATTTTTTAACCTTGTTTTGAATTTTTTGCTTGCTTTGTGCTTTTTGTAAATTTTAGCGTAAATTGAGCATAAAATTTGCGTTAAAAAGCGAAATTGTGGAATTTAAATCCGCCAAGAGTGAAGTGAATTTGAAAGGGTGAAAATCGGCACAGCCACGCAAAGTGGCGCAAAATAGCTGAGTATAAAGTGCATTTTGTCCTTTCTTTAAGTGGCGCACCTTTAAAGTGCCTTTTGACTCCACTCTTTGCGTTTTTTTTGGTTTTAAATGTGAAATGATAAGATAAGTTTTCTTAAATTTGGCTTAAACGAGCGAAATTTAAGAAATTTGCATTTTCGCAAAAGGCATTTTGTGTTTGTGAAAACGGCTCACAATGACAGCTCATCTCTTGTCATTTTGAGCGTTAGCGAAAAATCCTCACCGCTACTGTCATTTTGAGCTTTCGCTAGAAAGCGAAAAATCCACGCCCTAAAAACGCAAACTCGCACTTTAAATTCGTGGATACTTCGCTACGCTCAGTATGACAAGCAAACCTTGCTTTTGGCTTGCTTGGCTCGCTGTCATTTTGAGCCTTGTTTTTCTTGTCATATTGAGCGTTAGCGAAATATCCAAAAAAAGTTAAGAACACGCCTTGTATTTATGGATACTTCGCCAAAGGCTCAGTATGAGAATGCAAATCGGTATGACAAAATTTCGGGTTTTGTGCTTTGTTTTGTGGCAAAAGTTGCTTTGAATTCGTGGATTGCTACGATTTGACTTCGTCAAATCTCGCAATGACGGCTCATCTTGTCATTTGGGATTTTACTCGCAACAAACAAACGACGCTAAAACATAAATTTAAAAATATAAAAACCTAGACGACAAGCTAAAAGCACCCAAACGCAAATTCAAAGACATAAAAAACTACCAAATGATAGCCCAAAAAACACCCAAATACACAAATTAAGAGATTTAAAAGAATAAAAAATTAAAAAATACAAAAATCGTGCCAAAGTATCCAAATTCAAGGTAAATTTGGATACTTCAAAGAAAGAGATAACCCGCTTGAAATGCGATGAATTCAAGTCTTTGCCTAAATTCATCGCTCCAAGCAGGCGAAGTTAGTTTGTTTGCTCCGTTTAAACGAAAGCAAAGCTAGCTCGCTCGGTTTTCAAAGCGAAAATTCACTCAAAGCGAAAGTTCGCCCAACTCTCCAAGCAAAAATTCACTCATCATTCCAAGCAAAAGCCCATTCAAACTTTGCTCATCACTCAAAGTAAAAATTCGTCATTTTCACTCATCGTTCAAAACAAAAGCCTACTCGGTTTCGCTCAGCTTTTAAAGCAAAAATTTGCCTAGCTTCAAAGCAAAAATTCACTCAAAGCGAAAGTTCGCCTAGTTTTCAAAGCAAAATTCGCTCCACGCAAAAACTCGTCATTTGCACCTAGCTTTCAAAGCAACCAAGCAAAAGTCCGCCCAGTGTTTGCCCAGCTTTCAAAGCAAAATTCGCTCATCACTCCAAGCAGGCGAAGTTAGTTTGTTTGTTCCGTTTAAACGAAAGCAAAGCTAGCTCAGTTTCCGCTCAGCTTTAAAAGCTAAAAGTATAGCGCAAGCCCACTTGATAAGGCTGTTGTGCCTTGTAGGTTTGCGTGTAAGAGCCGCCGTCTTCGTAAGTGTCTTTGAGTTCTTTCTTTTGTTGCAGCACACCAAAACGGCTGTAAAGCTCTATGCCGTGGTTTTGGGCGATATTTGTGCGCAAGCCAAAGTTTATCCCCAAGTCAAAGCCGCTTGGCTTAATGTCTGGCATTTTCTCGGTAGCACCTTGCACTTCGACTTTGACGGTGTGGTGCGCATAGCCAAGGCTCAGCCCTAAAAACGCCCCCAAATCCAAGTCGTTGCTTGATATGAAGTTGTAGAGCGCATCAGCGTTTGCGGTGATATTGTAGGAATTCACCTTGATAGTGGTTTTGTAGCCGTCCGCATCGGTTTGGTCCTTTTTGTAGTCCGTGCCTAAATCAAAGCTCGCATAATACCTTGCGCCAAATTCAGGCGTGAAAAATTGCTTGTAACCAGCCACAAAGCCGTAGCGAAAGCCGCCAGCACTGATGGACTTGCTTGGGTCTTTCTCAACCACGCCCCCATTGTTAGACTCGCTTTCCATTTTGAGTTTCAAGCCGCCGTATCCTGCTTGAAGCCCCACAAAAGCTCCGTCCGTCTCAGCTAGCGCACTGCTAGCACCTAAAATCCCAGCCAG
>OIZA01001000.1_pt1 | contig 11260 bp, 13 predicted proteins | sample 1588381 | NCBI WGS metagenome assembly OIZA01 (sample SAMN03283277) | human gut metagenome | biome: human-associated habitat; material: feces | host: Homo sapiens | place: Peru | collected 2012 | reverse complement strand
AAATGCAGTAAAATCGCAGGTTCTCGCTGATATTTCTATTAATCAGCAGACACTAATTAAGATAAACAAATTCACTCCCAGTTTACCACCAGATATCAATAATGTTGCCCATCCCAAATTCCAACTATTTAGCTGTACATTAAAATATGCCCCCCCATGTCCTGCATAATGATGCGCTATAATGCAAATCATTGCAAAAATTCGCAATAATTCTATATTAGACTTTCTCTCCTTCATTTGATACCTTTCTTTTCTTTTGATTTTTTCATTCAATAAAGATCTTCATTATTGTTAAATACTTTGACAGCTTTAAGCTGCTTTCCCAATCTGCTGCAAATGAATTTTCTACTCAACCGTAGAAAACTTGGATATCACAAGATATTGCGTCACGATCAACATAAACATGAATCCAATCTCCATTTACTTCACAATTAATTATTCGACAGGGCTCTTCCTTACATAATATTACTTTTGGATTTTGTATTTTTCCCATAATATTATCCGAATAATCAAACAACAATTCTAATATATCAATACATTTTTAAGAAGGTTTTAACTGTTTTTGCAGGAATTGATATTGTCAGAGACAAACATGATTGTTTTATCACCAACTTTGCTAGCGACATTTAATTGCTTCTGGGCTTATGTCTGGCAAGAACTTATAGTGCTGCCAAATACATATTATATAACACCGAAAAGTTAAATCACAAACTTGTTATCATTTTGATAAAGTAAAGGAATGCCCGGATTTAAAAGCATCTATATCCAGATCTGTTTACATTCTGTTCTCAAAATTTGAAAAACTGGTTTCTACTCTTCATATGATTTCATTTTATAACGCAACACAAACTGCCCCAATAATAATGCAAATCACTCCTATAATTTTCTTTTTTGATATTTTTTCTTTTAAAACCATATAAGATAACACCATTGTCCATATGTAAGTAACTGAAGTCAACGGCAATACAACCGAATAATTCAAATAACGGAGTACCACAATATTTAACAAGGCCGACGCTACATATAGCCCTCCGCCCACATAAAGATTCATATTCATTAGCATTTTTATAAAATTTTCACTAGAAGATGCTCTTTTTAAAAATATAGACGCAATTGCTCCCATCAATGTCATTGCAAGTATCAGAACATAACAAATCATTCTTCATCTCCTCCTGCAATTAATATAACTCCAGTAGTAATAATTATTATTCCAATTACCTTTAGGCAAGATATCTTTTCATGTAACACTAAAATTCCCAGAATAACACTCAATGCATAGTTCGCACTCAACATCGGTTGTAATACAGACACACTCCCAAAACGATATGCTATCAGCATCAAAAGAGCTCCTATTCCATATAAAACGAAACCAGCTAAAAGCCATGCTATTCCCTGCTCCCCAGAAATCTTCCAGAATAATTGACCTACACAGGCAAATACCGCCGCACTAAGCATCATCGCAATACCTTTGCGATTTTTCAAAAATGATTCTTTCAAATTATAACGTCTCCTTTATTAACCGTACCATTTCATCTACATACTTATGACAAATTTCATCAGAAGCCGCTTCTACCATAACCCGTATCACCGGTTCTGTTCCGCTTTCACGAATCAGAATTCTTCCGTCATTGCCAAGCGCCTTTTCAATTTCTTCCTGCTTCTCCTTTACCGCCGCATTCCCTGTGACCGCCTTCTTATCTACCACCCGTACATTTTCAAGTACTTGCGGATACAGTTTCATCTCACTACAAAGCGTGCCAAGAGACTGTTTTTTCTCAAGGATGACCTCCATCAGCATAATTGCAGTCAATATCCCATCTCCTGTCGTTGCATGCTTGCTGAAAATTACATGTCCTGACTGTTCTCCGCCGATTACATACCCATTGGCAACCATTGCCTCATTGACATATTTATCACCAACTGTCGTCTTTTCATAATTGATACCGGACTTGTCTAACGCTTTAAACAGTCCCAGATTTGACATAATAGTTGCTACAACCGTATTCCCCTCAAGTCTGCCATTTTCTTTCAGATATTTACCACATACATAAATAATAAAATCTCCATTTACTTCATTTCCATTCTCATCTACCGCAATACAACGATCTGCATCTCCATCAAAGGCAAAGCCTACATCCAGATTTTTTTCTTTTACAAACTTTTGCAAATTCTCAATATGTGTCGATCCACATCCTGCATTAATATTAGTTCCATCCGGTTCATTTGCTATTACATATGTTTTTGCTCCAAGTGCATCAAACACACTTTTTGCTATATTAAATGTACTTCCATTTGAGCAGTCCAGTCCAACTCGCATATTCTTATAGGAACGTGTTGCAAGCGAAATCAAATAACCAATGTACCGGTTTCTTCCAATTGCATAATCTGTCGCTGTTCCAACATCTTCTCCTGTTGCAAACGGTAATTTCTCTGATTCTCCATCAATATAGCTTTCCATTTTTTCTTCAATTTCCGCAGAAATTTTATGTCCGTTTCCATCCATAACCTTAATTCCATTATCCTGATATGGATTATGACTGGCTGACACCATTATTCCACAATCAAAATCTTCCGTACGCACCACATATGCAACACTTGGCGTCGTCGTTACGTGCAACAGATATGCATCAGAACCTGATGCTGTAATTCCTGCTACCAGCGCATACTCAAACATATAGCTACTTCTTCTTGTATCCTTCCCAATGACAATACGTCCCTTATGTTCCTGATTGTAATACCAGCCCAAAAACCTTCCAATTTTAAAAGCATGTTCTGCTGTAAGCAGTTTTCCCGCTTCCCCACGAAATCCATCTGTTCCAAAGTATTTCATTTTTCTCACCTCTTTATTTCATACTTATCTTTTCATTCTTTTTTTCGGAATAGCATAGCAAACTGTCTCCGTTGGCGTAAACCTATATTGGCGTAAATAATATGTATATTCATTTGGATATATTGTCTCAAGTAAATCCGTTAATCTATAAAAGTCATCTCTTCGATGATATACACACATTGCAATAATTGGGGCATTCTTTTGTATGAGCTCTCTCATACCATTTATCGCATTATATTCAGCCCCTTCAATATCCATTTTTATAAAAGTCACATTCTCTCCTCCGAGAATATTGTCAACTCTGTCTGCTTGAACCTCTTCTCCAAGCTTCTTTTCTCCCATAGTGCTTGAACCTGCATTCTCTTCAAAATACAGGACGGTCTTTTTATCCCACGCAGCGATATTGTGTATCTTAATTTTCTCATTTTCTTTCCCTACTACTTTTCCAAGTTCAACATATACCTTCTTGTCAGCCTCCAGTCCATAATACGCCTCCCATCTGCTATGATATATACGATTATAAGCCCTATATGTATCTCCTGTATATGCTCCTATATCTACAAATCGCTCTGTTGGCAAAAACTCAAACAAATCAGCAGCAAAATACTGTCCAGCCTCATCATCCACACGCGATTGCATATCATATAAATATCTATTGTCTTTTGTAATTTTGTAATTTAGAATATCTATAAATATTTTTCTCGATTTATCATCGACCATCCTATTATAAGCTCTCTGAAAATCATTGATATGATCATAAATAAACTCTTTATCTGTATATTGCAAATTCATAAATGCAAAATTAAATAAATATATGCTATCTCTTTCATATCCATACTTTTCCAGTTGAGCTGCAATCTTATCCCACGCAGATGATGCCACCAAAATGATACAATCTAATCCACATTTCTCTACCAGTCGATCTGGCTGAATAACATATAACTTATCCGTCATGTATGTAGTTTCAAATTTCAAATTATTATTATCTGAAAATGCAATTACCTTGTCTGACATTCCATTTTGATCTAATAAATCATACAAGGTTTTCCCTCCAACTCCAGCGCCAAATATAATAATTCTTTTACTGGCAGCCACTACCTTAAAGCACTCTTGTATCATTGCTTTTGTTCCATCTTCTTTTTCTAACAGTTCCATAATATTTTCCACCGTAATCTACCTCCTCCTTTGAATCTTCTTTTCTCCGCTCAGATATGAATGTACTTTTCTTTCGTAACAGATTTTATCTTCATTGTTTCCTGAAATTTTTTAATTGCCTGCTCCATTCCAGTGTTCCATTTTCGAATCTGTTCCTTATTTACGTTCATCTGCAAATTTTTCTGTGCATAATTACTCTCAACATCATAAGAGTATCCATCCATTCCTGCAACCAACACGTCCTTGATGCCTAACTGCATTAAAAACTCCAGCATCATCATACCTGCATTTTCTTTGACCGCTTCAATACTATTAAAAAGTGATGGATAAGAAATTTTCAAAAAAACATCTTCTGTATCTATATTTGACGTTACTATTGTATGTTGTAAACTATTTGGTGGTAATTCCTGATATCTACGCATATTACTAACAAAAATATAATCCTCACATACATATGGGCATTTAAAATTAACCGAAATAGTCACAATATCTTCTTTTTCTGAATATTTTAATATCTTATTCTCTTCCTCTGCCACACTCTTCCCTGGTGCTATAACTAAAACTCTTTTTCCATTTAATGCATCTCTCAGATTTTGTAAACGTGCCTCATTTACACCACCTTTTGTCATGTACATTGTATACAATTCACCAATATACTGTTCATCATAATATACTCTTTTTTCCTCGGACATTATGGAAAATATCTGATCCATTGCCTCTACTGTCAATGTCTGTTTCTCATTCAAATATATTGCATAATTCGGATGTGCATTATGTTTCGCTGACAAATAGTTTGGTAATGAGTAACCCCAATATTTTTTCTGGTAAAATCCATCTATTATTTCATCAATCAGAGTTAGAAGTGGCGATATCTTATATCTATCCACGAAGCAATTATTTAAGTACTCCAAAAACAATTCTGTATTTAAATTCCCTGCTCCTCGTCCCATTCCCATTACACTGGTATCAATGATTAATTTTCTCGTTCCATTGATATTTACTAACTTCTGTGCATTCGAATAGGCCAACTGCATATTGTTATGGCTATGATATCCAATATAAACTTCTTTTTTTAAATTATGTTCTACCAAGTAATATAATCTTGTTAAATCATGCTCTTTCATCACTCCAAAGCTATCTACTATATAAAAGGCATAAGGCGTTAAATCATTGCATTGTTTTATTAACGAAATAAATTCCTCATCACTATAATTTAAAGTAACCATTGGCTGAACAAACACTTTATATCCTTTTTGCTTTATTTTTCTACAACAGTCAAGTGCTCCATCTATATCCTTTTTATGAAAAGCAATCCTAATTCCATCCACAGATTTTCCATCATACTGTTTTAAATTTTCAACATCATATTCTCCATAATTAATCATGGCTACATATGTGCAATCCGGTGCTTTGTTTCCAATAACATCCTGAATCTGTCCTAATTCTGTAAATTGTGTTTTTTCCCTATCATACTCTACCTTATTAGTAAGAAATCCACATTCCACAATATCCAGTTTCGCATCTACCAATTTTTGTATTATTTTCCTGATATTTTTCCATCCAAATTCCCAGTTATTGCAGTATCCCCCATCACGTAATGTACAATCTAATACTCTAACATGTTCCATCACTTTTCTCCCTGTCTCATATAATTATAGATTGCATCCGCTATTAAAAAGTCCTCTGCTTCATCAATATCTACAGCCTCTATTTCTCCAACTTCAACAATATACGGTTTATTACCTATCCTTCTGCCTTCTTCGCATATCATGTCTTTCTTATAAATATAAAAACCACTCGTTTCTTCATACAAAGGTTCTAAGTCCTGTGTTCTTGGAATATTACTCAGTTCATAGTTGAATGGTCTTCCATTTTTCCATAAAAAATCCTGCAATTTCTTTGCTGCAAATGCTGAATCATAATTTCCATTGATCACTGCATTTAAGCCTTCCTCAATAGACTCCTTTCTGATAAAAGGTGCCGTAGTATGTGTCATCAAATATAAATCTGCATCAACATCCTTTGCAAAACACTGCAATACCTCATTCATCTTTGTCGTATCTAAATCTAATGTCTCACTTCGTTTGAGATACTTTACGCCTGCCGGAAGGTATTTTTGAATCTCCGGATCACTACAATATACATAAACACCGTCTATTCCATTTACTTGAAGTAATGTATCCAAAATATATGTACATAATGGTTTTCCATTCGTAAACGACTTCGTATTTTTTTGTGGTAATCTGCGATTATTCAATTTCATCGGAACAACTGCAACTATTCTCATATCTCTGGTCTCCAATCATTTCTGGCTCACTTTTATCTCAAAACCTCTTCCAATGTAACTCTCGGAAAAACCTCTAGTTTTCCTCCACGTGTTGCATTATAAACCTGCACATTTAACATATCACAATTATATTTTATATCAATAAATGATTTTGTAATAAAATCCCAAGCCTGTTCTATATTTCCCACATTTTGATATGCTTCTTGCATTTCTTTTTTATCTTTAAAATACTCTTTTGAAAAATGCATGGCCTTTGAATCATCAAGTACACTATTACCATTTTCATCTTTTTTCGTTGGCAAGGAATTATCACACCCCAACAAATAGATTTCTTTAAATCCCATATAGACTGCAATATTAATCAATTTACCTGTAATCGTACCATAAAAATGAATTCCTCTCATAATGTCGCTATTGAAAAAGCGGGGCGTTCGTTCCGCTTGAATATATGGATAATATATCACATCTTTTAACTGAATTCCTTTTTGAATATACGCCTGGGCACACACCAATTTCGGAAATCCTGTCAACTGATTAATATCATCTTTCTTCAATGCAATATAGTCCAAATCCGATACCCCCCATAAATCCGGACGCCAATCTGTTGCTTCGAATATATTATAAATTCCTTTTGATGCCAGGCAAAATATTCCTTTCTTCTTCAATTTATCCAAATCTTCAGGCTTCAATGATGGACCATTTCCTATAACAAAACACTTCTCTCCAACATGTGTATCCTTTAATGCAAACAGTTTTTCTCTGTTTCCAGGTGCAATCATTTCTACCTGAGACAATTGTAACTCAGCCATCATATTATCAAATCCAAATGTTCTCATCCATAGTTCATCTTTTTGTTCTGCCTTATATTCTTCAAGCCTGTCGTCACGCATCTTAACCTGATTTGCAACATGCTGATAAATCTCATCGCTAAACGTTTGAAATCTATGATCATTAAATGTTTTATATTCATCTGTGTAGCTAACCAACTGTCTTACCTGATTTGCAATATGATCATATAAAGTATCACTCAACACTTTTACACTTGTGTTTGCTTTTTCCAATTCTTTTTCCGATTTAACGTTTTTTTCCTGCAAAGCTGCTATTTTTTCTTCCAATTTGGATATTCGATACTCACTCTCGTGAAGCTTTTGTTCTAATTCCGATTTTCTCATTTTAACCTCTTCTTCCAAATGTGATCTATACTTTTATATTGCACCGACAGCTATTTCCACTTTAAATCTGAACACTTATATATGTTCTGACCATAAATTAGTCTTCCTGAACAAATATCTTTAATTCCTCTGGTGTTCCAAGCACATGTACCTTATTATAATCAATAATGCTGATTGTAACCTCATATCCACATTCAATCATATAATTATATAATGGTGCTACATACTTTTCATTTTTTTCCAAATGCCCCGCATCTGCATAGTATTCACTATACATTTTTTTATATAATTTTCCTGATGAAAAATAATATGCTCCCAAAGTGCAATTATCTGAAATACGTACCTTTTCCCTTACTTCAGTCACCTTTCCTGTGTCATCTAACTTGGCAAAACTCCAATGATCCCCTTCCGCATGAAAACATGGAATATGTCCATCTCCTTTGATATCCCCAAGCTTCATCTCATATGGTTCTACATAAGTATCAATATTATAGATCATAATCGGTTCCGCCGGATCACATTTATCCAGCCCCAGCATCGCTGTTGTTGCCTGTCCGTCTGTGAGATAATCTATTTCAACAATTTCAATATCTTTCACACCATACTTTTTACATTTATCAAGTATAAAATCGCGTGCGTGATCCTCTTTACGCACAATAAAAACATATTTATCCACAGCCTTATTATAATCCAGCAAACTATCCATCGACCACTCAAATAATGTTTTCCCTTTTGCTTCAATCATATACTTCGGAACCGTGTATCCAGCTTTTCGAAATCTTGAACCAAGCCCTCCCATTGTAATAATAATGTTCATTTTATTCATTATTTTGACTCCTTCCTTGATCCCCTGCAAATTTCATCCAATTCTTCTACTGTATTTGTTAAAAATTCATCCGGTCTGACTGTCCTGTCATCTACATAAAATCCCTTATGTCCCGGCCAAGGCTTTCCATATACGATCTCGTCATATGGAATATCCCACTTTTCCAACCAATCCAACAAAATTCTCGCTGTTTTTTTATTGATAACTCCTATATTTCCATTGTAAGAATTCATGTTTCTGGATGTTAAAAGTGTAATCTTTGCTCCATTATCATGATAATAACGCATTTTTTCTACCACATTCTGATAAGGAACCAAATCTTCATATTTCTCATCTTTCTTTTTTATCGGACAAATTGTACCATCAATATCAAAAACAAATCCATAATCTTTAAACATTTTCTTCAATCTCCTTTAATATATTTACTGCATTTAAAATAAAACCAAATACTTTATGCGGATAGTCAATATGTAACGGAAGCATTGACAAAAACAGAGATGCTTCATACAATCTCACTGACCAGTAATCAAAGCCATTTTCTTCAACTTTTTTCCTGAAAATCTCTTTATATTCACTGTTATCAAATGGTATAGTAAGCACATAATCAAACTTATCATCTATTGTAATATCAAACATTGCATTGTTAAAAAAATCATACCGTCCACAAACAGAATGACTCAGTTTTGCAATATCATAATATGGATTCGTCCACAATTCTTCTTCTGTCAGTGCTCCCTTCGGATCAATAAATTTTAATGTCCTTGTTGATCTGTTATACATTGCATTTGCAAAGCAGGGGTCACCATGCCCAATCGCGCTTACCACCGGATATTCTACTCTTTTTTCGACTTTCTCTTTTAACTCCAAATACCATGCATATATTTCATCAATCGAAGATAAGCTTTCATTGTTGGTCAGCAGATTTTCTATTTTCTTAAACTCAGGAAGCGTTTTTAAATTCTGAATACGCTCATACACCTTGTCAATATATAACGATCTACTTATTTTCTCATATTCTTCTTTCGATACCTGTTTTTTGCTTCTCTCCCCAAAAAAATAAAAATACATGTCCATCAATTGTTCAAATTCTTCATATCCAATTGAACCATGTACCCACTTAATTGCTATATCTGTCATATGAAGCCGTTCCATTGCATAACTCGCCGTATCAGCATCTTCTCTATAATCAAACGGCATAACAAACCAACTTTGCATACTTTCCGGCAGCAAATGATAATATGTATACTCACTCTTAATTTTCTTTTTGTTCGTTGATGATTTTCTAAGTCTATATTCTGTTCCCTGCAAAGAATTAAAATATCTTGAATCAAAATTTCCGGTAATACACTGAATAAAATTACTAATTTCTCCAATATAACTCAAACCTTCAACCGTAAGTTCCTGAAAATTCAGATCCAATAATGCTCTTTTCGTACTCTGCTGCTTTACTGCATTTTTCAAAAAATCTATATACGCCGCCCATGTACTAAACATCAATGCTGGGCACCTGTTCTTTAGCATCAATTGTATGTCATCTTCAATATAATTTATCTTTCTATAGGTCAAGAGCAACTTCGACGCATCTGAAACAATAAAATCTGCAAAACAATGTAATACCTTCACTTCTTCTCGCTTGTCAAAACCATTTCCATGTTGAAGCATCTCTTCTATATCATATAAATTATTGCATTCTATCCACTCTATACAATTCGAAATACCATCAATATTTTCTTTATAAAAATCTTTTAATAATCTTCTTTTGACAACGACATCTCCAAATCCCTTTTTACCGATTACTTCCCTAATAATGTCATTTGGTCGAACTGTATTATCATATATAACAAGTATCCTCATGTTATTTTCCCTCTTTCTTACTGATATCTGTAATACCAAGTGCCACTCCACAAAGCAAAAATAATGTCAAACAAGCCATCATATAGATTACATTATTCGAATTTAATGTTCCTGTTAAAACATCTGACAAATATGTACTGATATCTACTTTCCCTGTAGTACGCGAGAATATCAAAAAATATCCTATCTCAAGCCCCCACGCCAACAAAGATAATAAATACAATATAATAAATCTCCCTTTTACAATTTCATTTATATGACCAAATGCTTTTTTACATATATCAAGAAATTGCAGCCCTTTCAATGTATGCTCTGATGTTTTTCTAAAAACAAGGAAATGATTCCAGTATTGATATAACGGTATAAACAACCAATAAATTACTATCATCAATAGCAAAAATACCGTTAACGCCAAATACGTATATGTAATTTCAAATCCAAACAGAAAACCTGCCAATATCACCATTGTTATCAATGCTAAAGTATCCACAAACCGATCAAAAATAACAATAATATACCCTTCTGCATATGTTCCTATTAGTTCACCTATGCATAGTCCACGATATATCTCACCGCATTTAAAGGGTAAAAGCAAATTTACAGCTGCCGTTTTTATATACTGCCCTAAATATTTTCTGAAACTAAATTTATTTCCAAACAGCACAATATATAAACGTAATGCCTTGATTGCATGTACAAAAACTGCAACCCCAAACACTTGTATGATATAAGCTATTGTTGTATTAAGCTTAAGTTCTTCCGCTGATATTTTTTTTATATTAATCCCTAGAAAGAGCAATACAAGTATTCCAAATAATAGATTAAATACGCAATATAGTTTTTTAGTTTGCACTTTTGATTTCATTTGTATATATTACCTCAGCTTCATACTTAAACAATGGATTATCTCTGTGTTCTGCTTCTACAAATTTTCTTTTATTGATCACATACGAACCAAGCAGTTTCAACACAACAATTGCCTGATTTACCATCTTTACATTTGAAACCTGATCATCCTCACTCCATCTAATTGGGAAAAAAAACATCTTGTGTTTATAATAAGACGCCCCCAGAATCATGCAATAATTAAACATCAAATTATCTTTATATTTTAAATAAAATTTATCTTTAAGCAT
>OIZA01000999.1_pt1 | contig 11295 bp, 8 predicted proteins | sample 1588381 | NCBI WGS metagenome assembly OIZA01 (sample SAMN03283277) | human gut metagenome | biome: human-associated habitat; material: feces | host: Homo sapiens | place: Peru | collected 2012 | reverse complement strand
CTCCTCCAAGATATTGCGATATTACAGCCATTGGCTACGACTTGTATTTATGTAAGACAGATGATATTAGGGGAGAAATATTGAATGGCAAAGGCGTAAGGATTAAATGAATGTAGCTTATGTAGAAAAGATGGATGGCAAGCAACTACGTTTTTGCCATCCATCTTATACGATTGGGAACATTACCTAAATACGATTTTTTTACCATTGCATATATATAAATATCCTTTTTGCGGAATGAGAATCTTTATGCCATTCAAATCGTAATAGGCATCATCTTTTCTATTCGTGAACGTTGGCGATTTTATGCCAGTTTCAATGTTTCTAAGAGATTCTTCACTTATGATAGTCCCTTTATCTGTACATGAAACCAGAGTGCAAAATTCATCATTATTTCCCAAATTGAAATTCGGGATAAATTCATCTTTCCTAACCCCTACGCCTTCTATGATAAGATAATAGCACTCTCCCCCAGAATGGTCAACCATAGAATCAATAACTATTACCCTGCGCCGCATTCCATTTATAGTAGTTATATTCTCTGCAACTACCTGGGCGAGATTGTCAATATAATCACCTTTTTGCAATCCGATGTCAAAAAGCAAAGTAAAAACATTATGTTTTACCTTATATACTTTGCCGCCATCTTCATATGCGACAAATGTTTGACAAGGGTATAGACCATTTTCGTTTTGTACCAATATCTTTTTACAAACAAAGTGATTTACAATGGTATCGCCTGATATCGTTACATTATAATAGCCTGTCGTATCAGTCCTTTCGTATCGATTGACAGTTGCATATCGCCATACTTTTCCTTCTGACAAAACAGGCATGTATGTTTGTGCTGTAGAGACCATAGCTGATAATATCGGCGATTTGGTACCGCCGTAGCGGTCGTATGGTACCGCCAGTTTCACGTTGTCGGATTTTTCATAGCGGTGATGTGGTACCGCACCAAATATCGTTCTTTGACATTTTGGTTCATCAGCGTGTGTAGCGGAGTAGTGGTACCGCTAAAAGTTGGAAATTGAGGGTGGTTGCTACATACTCTATTCTTCCTGCGCAAAAGTCTTGCACGGACGCTTATATTAGTGTCGGAGCGGAACGCATGAGTCCGTTCGTATCTAATGTTAAACGTCTAAACACAAGATTATGTTAAGACAAAGAGAAATTCTTAGCTTGCTCAGTCTAGGGCGGTCACAGAATACCGTCTGTGCCACTCTCCACTGCAGCAAGCGCAATGTCTCGGAGGTCAGCAAGGCTGTCCGTGACACAGGTAAGAGCTACGGAGAATTGCTTGCGCTTTCCGATAGCGAGTTACTCACCGTTCTTTCTCCGCAGAAACAAGTGTTAGCGGAAGATCCTCGCAAGGCCGAACTTGACCGCCTCATGCCAGAGGTGATGGAGCGTCTCAAAGGCAAGCACGCCACCATGCAGTTTGTACATGAGACCTTCTACAAGAAGCTGTGTCCCGACGGCTATGGTTACACCCAGTTCAAACTGCATGTCAGCAGGTATCGTGAATCGCACGACTACTCGTATCACAACGACTATAAGCCTGGTGAGCAGATGCAGATCGACTTTGCCGGTGATGCACTTTATCTTACCGACCGTAAGACGGGCAAACCACAGAAGCTTGCAGTGCTGGTATGTGTGATGCCCTACAGCAACCTCCCCTTCATGATGGCCATGCCAAAGGCTACAACAGAATGGTTCTTTCATGGCTTGAACAAGGCGCTTGAATTCATGGGCGCCCTGCCCAAAGAGGCCAAGAGTGACAACATGAAGCAGTGGGTGGCCAAGTCTGAGCGTTATAGTCTGACACTCTCCGATGGTACTGTGGAATGGGCTACTTACTATGGCATCGAACCCACAGCATGCAGAGTGCGACAACCTCGCGACAAAGGACCCGTGGAGAGTGCCGTCAACCACCTCTACCATTACATCTATGCGCGTATAGAGAATGACACCTTCTATGAGCTGTCAGACATCAATAACCGCATTTGGGAGCTTCTGGACGAGTATTGCGTCCTGCCGTACAAAGGCAGCAGCCGGTGGGAAATCTTCGAGAAGTACGAGCTGCCCAACATGCGTCCTCTGCCTCAGGAAATGTATCGCTTCCGTATGCGTAAGGAGGTAAAACTTGGCGCATCGTACCATGTTTGTGTAGGCTCCGAGCGTCATTTCTATAGCGTGCCTTACAAATATGTAGGTCAGACGGTGAAGGTCATGTGGGACGTGATGTCCGTAGAGATTTATGCCGAAGGGAAACTGGTCTGGACACACGACCGCAAGTATGAACCATACGGGTACACTACCGAGAAGGAACATATGCCTGAGTCACACCTTGCCTACGAGCACAACCGCAGCCAGAACGCGGCAACGCTGATTGACCGTGCTCAGCGTGTGGGACCGTTTACCAAGTGGGCGATAGAGAATATTCTCCAGCGTACCACCTTCCCGCAACAAGCATACGGCACATGCAACGGTGTGCTCTCTCTGGGCCGGACTTACGGCTATGACCGTCTTGAGTCTGCCGCCGCACTCTTGAAGGCGGAGGCTGGCAAGGCTGCATACAAACTGTTGGCCAATATCCTTAGGAACAACAGGGACAAGGCAGCTGCCAACACCATTATATCAACGACCCCTCAAAACGACAATGTGCGTGGCGCATCTGCCTACAGGGGCATTTTCTCACCTAAAGACGGACAGGAATCATGAGCATACAGACAACTATCACTCAATTAAGGGAACTGGGACTGCATGGCATGGCTGAAGCCTTTGAGTCTATGATGAGATTGCCCTTGCAGAAGCGTCCGGGACTTGAAAGAGCCGTGGAGAAGATGATACAGACGGAGCTTTGCATACGAGACAGGAGGCTTGCTGAAAAGCTCCTTAAAACTGCCAAACTCAGATACAAGGTGTTCATTGAGGACATTACCTGCTCAGTGGAACGTAATCTTACGGAAGGCAGGCTCGCTGAGGTGGCAGACTGCAACTTTATACGCAGGGGCGAGAACCTGCTCATCACAGGTCTTACCGGATGCGGAAAGTCATATCTCGCATGTGCTTTGGGGTATCAGGCATGCACTCTTGGGCTGTCCACTCTTTTTCTCAGCATGAACCACTTTGCCGACGAACTGACAAAGGCGCGTCTTGAGGGTACATACCAGAAACTCATCAGGAAGCTCGGAAAGAAAGATCTGCTTATACTCGACGACTTTGGCTTGCAGCCACTCACGCCTGAGGCACGTTTGGCTCTACTTACCCTGCTGGAGGATAGGTATGAGGAGAAATCTGTCATCATCACGTCACAGCTGCCGCTCGACAGATGGTATGACTATATTGCCGAGCCGACTCTTGCCGACGCCATCATGGACAGGCTCATCAACTCATCGGAGCATATCGAGCTTAAAGGTGAGACTCTGCGCCATAACAGAAGACGCAAATAACATCACCTCCATATGCTAACTTAGGGTGCCTTGTAGCACTATCTGCAGGGCACCCTTTAACAGCGTGTATAGCGGACATTTGGTACCGGTACCATCGGACCGATATGAGCGGTACCACGGCTCCGCTCCGCGCGGTACCATACGACCGCTACAACGGTACCATCGGAGCGATATTCTCACATAGCAAACATACAGAATAAAAACGATAGAAGTTTTCTATTTGCCATATCTTTGAAAAATTGAGAGTGGAGAAGCAATAATCGAACTGCCTCTCCACTCGAAAACACACGTTGTTTATTCCTTAATCAATCTGTAGGAATCTGCAAGTTTACCATTTACAAGAAGAGACACAAGATGCATGCCTCTGTCAAGATTAGAAATCGTTGCTGTTACAGAAGGCGAAGTAGATGAAACCTGCAAGGTCTTCTCTTTTGTTCCTGTAAGACTGCTAATGATGATGGTTGCAGACTTATCCAATCCTTCAAGATTTGTAGTTATAGTCACCTGTCCATTAGCAGGATTTGGGGTGCAACTAACTATCTTGTAAGGAGAGGCTGCTTTATTTGAAGCTTCAAATGGAGTGTTTGACAATTCCGCAATCTTGACAGATTGTTCATCCACTGTCGCCTGTAACTGTTGAACTGCTTGAACCAACATCGGAATGATAGCTGTATAGTTGATCATCTTGTGGCCTTCTTCGTCAGTTTTTACAGCATCAGGCAAAACAGCCTCTACTTCTTGGGCAAGGAAGCCATACTGTGTCTGACCTTCTTCTACTGGGCCATTGGCTACAGAAGAACCAGATTCTGTTGCAGCTAAAGTCACCGCAGTTTCAGGTTTCCATGTGTAAGAAACAGGACGCAACTGGAGAACAGCATCCAAACCTGTAGTCAAAGGCTTGATGTTGTCCTTTGCACGAGCGTCGGAATAGTTATACACATTTGCAACCTGAATGCTATTGAATGTACTTGTTGCAGAATTGTAGAACACTACTTGATTGCCTGTTCCTGCAAGTCGTGGGTTTGCAGGAGAAATGTCCAATTGGAAGAAGTTGTTAGTCTTACAAGTCCAATACATTCCCAGCCATTTGTTTACAGTCAATCCCAAGTAGTTGTGCTTAGGAGCATTGTTGATGTTGAGGTTACCACTTGAATACGTAATCTGCGCATTCATACCCATAGGCAGCAATGTGAATATTGCCAATGCTGCGCTCTTAAGGAAGAACTTTTTCATTTTGTTTGTATAGTTATTGATTTGACATTTTGAATTCAGTTTCACTGTTGATAGTCGTATCGGAGTCGATAGTTATAGAATCAGCATTTAAGTTGATTGTACCACTTTTGAACGTTACTGGACCACTTGCTTTGGAAGTTGTGACAGAAGAACCAACCTTGATACTTGAACCTGTATAGGTCTTAGGTCCAACAACCGTCTCATTTTGGATATAGACAGAAGTAACAGGTGTACCCTCATTTACATATGGGATTCTGTTGTGTGCAGATACACTTACAGATACATTTGCTGCGTGATTCGTTGAATATGTAGCTGTAGTTCCTGTTGTGTATGTTACCTCGCCAGAAACAAGGTCATAGAATGCAATCGTTGCAGTGGTTCCGTTCAGATTTACGCTTACAGCATTACTACCCCTATTGACAGACACATTGGTGAATGCCGTAGGTGCTGCTGTATAGATTTTCATACTTGGATCACCGAAACAATGGAACAATTCTTTTGTGTATGTTGTATAACCAGAATTACGTTTACCATAAGTTTCAGCCAACCTTGCTTGTCCTTGGTTCAGAATTTGCCCTAATTCATAAGTTGGTGTAGGCGTTGCACTAGCAGTTCCACTTGTACCAGGGAATTTTGGATGCAATTTACTTGAAGGCCAAATAGCATCAAACATTCCTTCTGTCAAAGCATCATTATATCCAGAATAACTCAATTGTGTAGCACCATATATGGCGACGCAACCGCCATTGGCTTTTTTGATGAAAGCCTCACAGAAACAGTCTTCATTGAATTTTCCTGTGAGACAATTCATGCTGAATACAACAGGCAATTTGGCACCATTAGACAAAGAGCTGATGTTGCTGATAGTGTAATAAGGGTCGCCCCAGAATTTTACATTACCGTGGTCTCTGTGAAGTACATAAAACGCACCATTATTGATTGCTGAATTTATATCAGATGCATTTCCTTTCCAAGGGAATCCTGGCTTCTTCAATTCATCTGGGATTGATTCACCGAAAGAGTATATACCCCTATTCCAGTATAAAGGCGTAACACTGTTATCAGTTGTGTATATTCGTTTAACATTAATACCCTCTGACAAAAGGGCATTGCGTACTTCTTCGGAAGTTTGAGCAAATCGTCTGTCAGCATAGCTGTTATTATCATTGTCTTGAAAATAAGCACAATTGATACCTGTTTTGTAGAATGAAGCGTCACTTACAGGATTTTTCTCATAATTTATGATTTTATCCACAACTACATTCGCTTCTGACGCTGTTGCAACAGGCAAACGTCCAAACAGCAAATCTGGTGTCAAATCATTGTCACCATCCATACATGAATAGTAGAAATCTGTAACATGCGTATTCATCAGACTTGAACTTTGCCCAGGCACATCAGCATTGTCTCCAACGATCAAAAGATAATACAAGTTGCTATTGGAATTGTATTGCTTCTTTACCTCTTCCTTTACAGAACTTGATGTCCATGAGTCATTAAGTACGATACGTACGTCAAAGCCAAGAAGTCTCTTCCAAGACGCTAACTTTTCTACTGAAGTTTTGAACTTGGATGTCGAGATAATCAAATACCCTTTCTTGGCATTTGTTGCTTTTGTATCAGCAAGAGTAACTGGCTGTTGAAAACCATTGATAGTCGTATTGTGGAGAAAAGCATCTGTAATATCTAAGTTTTGCATGCTCACTTTGGCATAAGTCTTGGTATTACTCTTGGCAAAAGTAACCTTGTAGCTAATGCTCTTGTAAGCACGAATGGTGTTTTGTTCGTAACTGTATTGGATTGGTGAAACCATTACATCCACAACACCTTTGCCACGATATACCCCCATATTGTCCATGTTTGCAATCCTATTTGGCAAGAACCCTTTGTACGCAGAGATTGTGGGAACATTGTCCTTTGTATAGGAGACGTTTCCACTATCCGTCAATGGAGGGCGAGCTGGTGACAAAGTATATGGAAGTTCAACAAAGAGACTATCCACAACTTTAACATTGACTGAGTAACCATCTGGAACAGTAAAAGAATCCAACCTGTATGGCAATGCAGGTTTCTGAGGAGTGTCTTCCTCACCAAAACCAGCTACTTTCCACATGATACTTCCTTTGTACAAGGGATCATCAATAACTGTTGCCTTGTCAAAAGTGTATGTGATGATGTAGCCATCATCAACACTTTTGACTGTTCTTGTAGGAGGTTGCTTATAAGCACCTGCTACCATGTTTCCATTGCTTAGCGTAATTGTTTGCTGTCCTTTGACAGAACCAACCGAAGCTAAAGCGAGGAAGAATACAAACCAGTGTTTCATTTTCTGCTAATGCTTTAGTTTTATGTTATAATTGTTTTACTAATGAACGTATTGATTCCAATAAAGAATATGTTTCAACGAAGTTTGCAAAAGACTGCACCTGTGAAGCCTTGCCACATTCAACCATATCAACAAAGTTTTTGATGGTGTCAAAATATCCTTGTGTGTAAATTTGGTTATTCTTTATCGTAGGAACGAAGTTGTTTCTGCCTAACAAATCTATCGTAACCATTTTTTGTGTATTTATCTTCTCCATTGGCACCCCCATGAATACTCGTTGCTTACTTTGGAATGTTAGACTATCCATCTGTTCCATTTGATAAATACCATGTTGGGTATTAATGGTAAGATGTTCTTTTGCTTCTGTCCAAGAATAAGCAGTAGAGAGTTCAAGAACACCTGTTGCATTGTTGTGTTTGAGCAATAACATCAACGTGTGGTCCTCTATATTCTCAACGCATTTGACTTCTGCTTTTCCAAACAAATATGTCACATAGTCCAATGGGTGTATGTACAAATCCATCATGGCTTCTCCCTCAGGATATGCTCCAGTGAGATATTTGAGATTGTAGGTAACAGGCTTCTTATTCTTAGCCAATTCCTTTTTAAGGATTTGGATTACTGGTGCGTGTCGTTTCTGCAACCCTACAACAGAAGGAGTTTTTGTTTCTATGGAAATATTGATTAGTTGCATCAATTCATCCAGACTTTGGCATGGTGGCTTCTCTATGAATATAGCTTTACCGCTTTTCAACACCTCCGATGCTATATGGAAATGTTCCTGAGGTGTAACCGCCACAAATATGCCTTTAACCTCCTCGTCATCCAAGATTTCTTGTAATGATATTGTAGCACGAACATGAGGATAAGCCGTATTTATTAGTTGAGCTTTGTCTTTTGATTTACAACAAATGTATTTCAATGGAACATGGAGATAACCGAGTACAGGATAAAGGTTACTTGTGCTATGATTACCAAAACCAACAAAAGCATACATGCCTTTCGGCACTTGTTGCAATTGCTTGATGCTCCGTATATGCTTGTAACGTTCTATGATATTCTTTATATATTTCATATTTTTCTGATCCGTTTGATCTGTTTTCTATATGTCATCTTGCTATTGTTTGTCCATTGGTATTTACCATAAAAGATTTCTATGATTCTTTTCGGAAAGACCCTTTCAAGATTTCGCAATAGTATCAAGTCAAACTTACGATGAAAGTTTATCCAACACGCATTACACTCTTTGGAGTATCTACATTGGATTTGTTGAGTATTCCGTGAATTGAAAATCTCATCCAACGAGTTTTCATGAATGTTACCAAGCTTGACATTTAGATTTTGGCAAAGTGGTACATCACCATTGGAATGTATCACTAACTCACTGAATATGCTTTGACAACGAAGTCTCAGATGTCCATTTCTCCATTCTTCATACAATGCAACAAAATCAAAGTTTTCCTCTGTATCATGTATATTTTGTGGAATATTTTGGATGAAATTTGACAAATCCGCTGCAAGGAGGTCTGCTTTAGTATCAAAGAAGTCCATTGTGCCGTATATGCCGATGCGTACATCTATGTTATATTCTCTTGCCATATTGATGACATACTCCATATCGGAAAAACTATTCCATGGTGAAAGACAGAACATCAATGAGAGTGGTACCACGTTATTCAAGGCTTTCACGACTTCCACCACTTTGTCATGCCCATCGCATCCTCGCATCTTTTTATATACCTCTTTGTTTCCATCAAGTGACACATACAGATGGGACGGCTGATATTTCCGAACCGCCTCAATGACTCGTTGTGGTTTCAAACAGTTAGACAACAGCGTGTAGTTGGGGTGATTATTCATAAACCACTCCATGATGGCATCAGCCTCTGGATGGAGGATAAACTCGCCTCCTTCTAATCCTACCGTAGTGTTTCTTGTTACACACTTGCTTTTCATCACATTCTTGATGTCTTCAAGAGAAAGATGTTCCACTGGTTTTTGCCAAATGGAACAATGCTTGCAACGAGATTGGCATTTCGTGGTAGAATATATCATCAGTGTACTCAACTTTTTATGTTGAGGACGGATGATGTTGTTGAGGTATAGCACCCCATTCTGTATGTAATCTCTTGTTTTGTACATGTTGTCTTTAGAAACTTTTGTGCTTCTATTAGTAAAGATGCTACAAAAGTCCTAAAGACTGCATAAGGTGCGAAAAATTACCATGTAAATCTTATTCCGAATGGAACTGTAATAGAGAATGGATGTTCTGTCCAAATGGTGTGAACAGTACTTCCATTAGGAATATACCAGTTGAATGACGGCTCCAAATACATGCTCCAGTTTGGTGCGAAATTGTATTGTAAACCAGTACCAACGCCAACAGACCACTGCACAGATGGAGTGAAATGCCATGAATCTTTGTATGGAACAGTTGTACCTGTAACGTATTGCTCGTTATTCTTTCCATACATTGGTATATTAAATATAATTCCAACAGAAGAATAAGCAGACCAATTCTTGGAATTAAACCATTTGTAAGATGTACTCAAAGGTATTCCCAAGTAATGAACTTTTTGGACTCTATTTATAAAGTACTCACCTTCACCCAATGTGAAATTAGATTTCAAAAGTGAATATTGTATGCCTGTTCCCAAGCTCCAGTTCTTTCCTATATTTTTTGTCAGTGATATACCAAAAGTTATAGGTTTGTCATGTTGTTCGTGCTCCACAATCTTTCCACTGTTATGCTTTGCGATTGTCATAAGTGCCAACGTGTCAGCAGACATACCTTCATGTTCTTTCTGTTGAAGATGCTTGTAATAATCCTCCCATGTTGAAATCTCATTTGGTATTATAGGTGTTGGTCCGTCTGGGTCTGGTAAGCCATTATTGTTTGACGCTATCAACTTATAAACATTTTGAGCCAGAGCTGAACCTAAAGAACCTGTAGCAAGGAATTGCCACTTGTTCTTCTTATGCCTTGTCGTGTCTGCCACTATATAATTCTCGATTTGAGGGATAAACATACTTGTCGTATCAGACAAAGTTGTGTCTCTCTCCTCAATGATTATTGCTATATTGCGAATCGTATCTTCATTTTTCCATTCATTGCTTTTCACTATAGAATCCAAAGATATTTCACGTATCTGTTTCTTTTTGGTAATAAAAGTGTTTGCTACATACCGATTAGTTTGAGAGGATATTGACTCTAACTCAGGTTTGTCTATTTTGTTATTATTCTTTCTTTCCACATTGGCTGTAGGCAGCTTCTTCTCTTCTACAGTTTTCTTCCAGAATAAATATTTACATAGAGGAATGCTGATAAGGATGATTGAAATGGCAGCCAATGCACGTTTGTCTATCATGTTACGTAACATCGCCTTTGCTCTTGCCAATTGTGAAGAGGAGCTATGAGGTTCGATACCAAGTTTATCGGCTATCTCTTTATGCGAGAACCCTTCTATAACAGACATTCTGAACACTTTACCATATCCTGTAGGTAAGCTGTTGATAAGTTCTAAAATATCATTCTCATGCAATAAGGAATCTGTTTGCAATGCTCCTTCAACCTCCAATTCTTCATCCATAATAGAAGAAAAAGGGATAGTTTGTAGTTTTGATTTTTTCTCCAAATGCTTAAGTGCTGTATTTTTTGTGATGGCAGCACACCATTCTTTGAACTTGGAATTATCCTTTAGTTTACTCAATGAGTAATATGTAAGGACAAAAGCGTCCTGGACGAGGTCATTTATCGTGTCCTCGTCCTCCTTAGTGATACTGAAACAAATACTTCTCATCATAGGAGAGTATCTTTCGTAGATTATTTTCAAAGCGTCAGTATCACCCGCTTTTACTTTTTCCAATAACTTTTCTATTTTCATGTTGGGGGATGCTTATTATGCACCATTTTATAAGATACGAGAAAAACAGAAAAGACTGCGTGAGTAAATCTTAAAGAAAATTAAATACTGAAATTTTGATTAAATATAGGCAATACTTGGCTGAACGAATAAAGGTTAAAGCATTATCTCATTAATTTGATTAGACTTATAGGATTGACACTCTTGCCATCCTTTTTGCATGTAAGATGAAGATGACAGCCAGTACTGCGACCAGTATTACCAGTAACGCCAACAATGGTACCAGAGAAAACACGCTCACCTTTGCCAACTATAACGGAAGACAAATGGCAATAACTAACATGATAGTTGCCATGTTTCAACGTAACATAATTGCCAGAACGACTGTCATACCCTACCTTTTCGACAATACCCTCCA
>OIZA01000996.1_pt1 | contig 11323 bp, 33 predicted proteins | sample 1588381 | NCBI WGS metagenome assembly OIZA01 (sample SAMN03283277) | human gut metagenome | biome: human-associated habitat; material: feces | host: Homo sapiens | place: Peru | collected 2012 | reverse complement strand
AGCCGGCGAGCCAACCCGCACAGACGTGGGCCTCACCGGGCTTTGCGTCGCAAAGGATTGCAAGCAGACAAAACAAGAAGAAGGAGAGTGGAGAGGTGTGATGATAATGGCTTCCTGTATCGCTGCGGCCGGTGTTTTCTGCATCCTCGCCGCACTCATTTTAACAGACGACCATGACGATTTCGCCATGTAAAAAGGAGAAACACTATGAGAGCAACCGGAATTATCCGCCGCGTTGACGATCTTGGGCGAGTGGTCATTCCTAAAGATATTCGCCGCATTGTTCGCATCCGGGAAGGCGATCCGCTTGAGATCTTCGTAGAGGATGGCGGCGTTCTGTTCAAGCCCTACCGGGCTATCGACAATTACAAGGCCGCGTTTGAAATGGCCTGCCGCCTCTTGCAATGGAGCGGCGTCAACAACTACGTTATGTATGACAGGGGCGGCCGTGTTGCGACCCACATCCTGGAATTGACTCCTGATTATCCTGAAGCGAGGTGGTTCGATCTGCATGTGCCGACCTATGATAAAGATATCGACATGTGGGTCTATCCTATTTGGAGCATGGATGACGCCATGGGTTTCATCGTGTGCCCCTACAATGACAATGACATCCAAGTGGCTGTGAACTACCTGGAATATGAAATCCGGCATTGCTGAGGAGGAGTGACTCATGAAAGCATACGAGGTGCATTTCTTCGATATGTCCGGCCAGTGCGTCGAGGTTCAGGGTTTTCTGGCCGTGAACAAAATCGATTTGAATCGGCAGTGTCAGGATTTTGTGCGGCAGTCTCCATTGGCAATCGTGAGCAGCAACAGCTTCCTGATTGCTGATGAAAGTGATATTTTCTGAGGAGGCAACATGTTAAGTTACATTGAATGGGGCGAGACCAACGATCCCGATGAGCCGTTTTATCTCACAGCGGAAGACCAGACGTGGGATGAAGCTACTCTGAAACAGCTCCGGGATGAGTACAACATTTTCTTCATGAACGGCGGAGAAGGTGTGGTGCCCGTTATGATCCTTCATCCGGAAACCATGCCGATGGTTGTCTTCGGGATCGAGGACGACGGGATGGTGGCGTTCGCAAGGGAGTACGGGCATTTTAAGCATTGCATCAGTGCCGCCTGGATTCCCGGTCTGATTGCCGATTTGGCGGCGGCAAAGGCGTTCTGTGACGCAAAGCAGAACGAGGTATTCGAACTGGAATACGAAGCACGTTTCAGTTCTGAGGATGAAACGGAGAAGGCATGAGCGATATCTTTCACTGCCCAACCTGTGGCCACCACATCAACATCTCTCTGGGCGAGACGGCTGGCTACTGTCCGATTTGCGACAAAGAAGTTCCCAGAGTCACGTTTCGCAAGATGGTTTTCGAAGCGGATTCCTACCCAAATTGTGTCCAAGCAGTGCCTTTACAGCAAGGAGAGACGATATGGATGCGTGCCACGTCAAACGACCCGGCGTATCGGGTGGGCGATTTGTATCAAGTCGGCAGCTGCCGTTTCGATGTGAGCCAGATATACTACGAGCCCCGCCGCTGGTGGCAGTTCTGGAAAAAAAGCGCCCGTTAGGATATCTGCTTCGTTATCAAGGAGGAGAAACTGCATGACATTAGGAGAGAAACAGTACATTGCGGCCACGGCTCGCCAACTGATTCAGGAACTGGATTGCTGTGACGACGGTGACTTTGTCGAGCTGGTCCTGAACTGCGTCAATGATTGCGACCCTGTACCGTTGGAGGTAGAGCGGTTATGAATGCCATCGGCACCGCAATGATGATCACCTGGGCGGCCCTCGGCGTAACCATTGACCGTGACAACGAGACGGCGGAAGGAATCGAGGTTTACATCAGCGTTCCAGAGCATAGCTACAACCGTAATCAGGCCGGGGAAGAAATGGCCGGTGATATTCTAGCGGCCAGATTCAAGTCGACGTTGACCGAGTTGGGCGTCAAACGCCTCACAGTGAGATACCGAATCAGAACCGGCGAGCGCTGGACAGAAGAGATGAGGACCCAAGCCGAACTCGCCGCCCAAAGGACGCTCCTGGGGAGCCAGCATTAAGGAAGGGCTGATTGTATGACCAAAGAGCAAAAGTGTATTGCAGAACTTTGGAAACTGCTGAACCGCATTGAGGACGGCGCTCGCCATCATGATGTCTCATTGCTTCGTGCTTCTCCCAGGCCATCTGGATGCGACATGTATCAAGGACTACCTCCGATTTGTCGGTTGACTGATGATATCTGGGATCGCTATGGCGATATCATCAATGAATCGCTAAACGTGATGCCGGAACAATGAAAGGTTAATTGTATGAGGAGGATTCGATGTCATTCGATTGTGAGTACTGCATTCGCTATCATGAATGCGGATTAGAAGACGAGAAAAATCACGGCTATAACCTCCGGGACAACAAACCGGACTGCTACACTCCGGACTACACGAAGCAGGTCCCGCCGTGGTTCGACCCGGCTACTGGATGTTACCGGTGTTCCCAGCATGAAGCGAGTGACTGCAAAAAGTGCGGGGTCGTGCCGTTCGAAGAACATCGAGCCCAGCTTTTCACACAACATGCGCATTGGGATGCGTTTTTCGTCTGCTCTCATTGCGGAGAGTCCGTTCGCCAAGTCTTAGCGGAGTGCCCGCTGTGTCATGCCAGGATGGATGAGCAATTTTGATGAAAGGAAGATTTTATGCCGGTAATTAACCCGATTTGGTTTTACCTGATGTCGGTCTGTGACGGTATCGCATGGATTGCTACTTTGGGTTTGCTCGTTGCGTTTATATTTGGGACGATCATGTATTTTCTGGACGAGGAAACCAAAAAGCATAGCAAGAAATTGTTTGTTATTGGTATTGTCTGTGCCGCACTCATTGTTCTTTGTCCCACAAAGAAGACTTTAGAGAAAATGCTCATCGCCCAGAATGTGACCTACGAGCGAGTCGAGCAGGCAACCGACACCGTCACTGACGTCTACAACGACATCATGGACCTGTTCCGGGAGAGCAAATCGAATGAGTAACCACACTTACATTGTCGGCCGCCGTAAAGAGGGAGTCGAGGAACATGTCCTGACGCAAGAGCAGCTCCGGGACATCAGACAAGGCCGAGTGGCCCGCCGTAAGTCCTGCCACTTCTGCGGCAACGACGACAACGATTTCCGAACCCTAAATGCGGAAACGGCGCAGTATAGTTTCCTGCAAATCGCCATGAACAGCCAGGGTATGCTGCGAGTCAGGGACCTCAGTCCCGGCGGAGGACAGGAAGTCATCCACATTCACTATTGCCCGATGTGCGGCGAGAAACTGTAGAGGAGTTTTATGTCAGAGACTGGGAAACACAAGTGCTGTCCCTTCTGTGGCGGAACTGGTGAGATGAGTCGTAAAATGGCTCTCCATGCGCAGTTTCCTGCTGATGGTAAATCTGACGGGTATTGGTATAGTATCGCGTGCCCGAATTGCGGCAGCACAACGACCAGATATTTTACCCCCATCGCCGCATGGAAAGCATGGGATAAGAGGGTATAAACCGAAATAAAAACACACGGGATGTTGGCTTAGAGGCAGCCATCATCTAAGGAGTTCATCACTGACGTGCCGTGGCTTAAAACAGAGGAAGACTGTTCGTGACACGGTGGATAGGGAACCAATGGGCGGTGCCCGCACCCTGAGTCTACCAGCAAGACCAAACGGCTGTGGACCCTATTCGGCGCGACGGGGAGCTGATCCGTGGGCAGTTGTTATGACAGCGATACGTTTACCAACTGCTTGCCGAGTTGTATCGTGGCGGATGATTTGGCGTGACAGCACACCGTGTGAAAGATTCATTTTAAGGAGGAGACATGAGAACCTACGAGAAAATCGATACCGTTTTCAATCGGGATACGACTGGCACGAAGCAGCTGATCCTGAACAGTTGGCGCGATCCCGTTGTGGAATATCTGCGGAATAACATTTGGCTGTTCACCGAAAAGGTTGATGGCACAAATATCCGCATCCATTGGGATGGTCATCAGGTCGAGTTTGGCGGCCGTACCGACAGAGCCCAGATCCCAGATTTTCTCCTGGAGAAGCTGCGTTCCATGTTTGGGACCGCCGAAGCGGAAGAGCTGTTCGAACAAACCTGGGGCGAGAAAGAGGTTTTTCTTTTTGGGGAAGGATACGGACCTAAGATTCAGTCTGGCGGAGACTATCGAGCCGATGTTTCTTTTATCCTGTTTGATGTGCTGGTCGGAGATAACTACCAGGAGCGGGAGTGGGTCGCGAAAACCGCAGAGATGTTCGGCATTGATGTGGTGCCGGTCGTACTGACGGGGACGATTCAGGACGGCATCGACTTCGTGATGCGGCATCCTGCTTCCACTATGGGAACCGCGATGATGGAAGGAGTGGTCGGTCGGCCCGCAGTGGAAATGCGTGACCGCCGAGGCAACCGAGTCATCGTTAAGATCAAGTGGGATGATTTCAAAGCATTTGCCCATGAAATCTGAGATTGGAGATTGTAAAGTGAAAGAGCTTCACATTTATCTGGACAATCCCCCGTGTGAGGTACAGATCTATTACGCTTCTTACCGAGCAACCGAGCAGGCGATTCGCCGGCACGAACCTATCATCTACACGACGCAGCCTGCGTTCTTCCGTATGGGTGTTCATCTGACAGACGGCTACGATATTCATGTACACGAGGGAAAGGAAGAGATCGTACTGCACGACAGCAAAGTCAGCGGATACGGGAAGGTTCGCCCTGCTCAATCGATCTATCATATGTTGATGTGTGGTTGCTTTAGGATTGGCGGGACAAATGATGAATGAACCCGACCTCTACGCTCCTTACGAACCCACCCAAAGCGCCGACATCACCTACTGCGTCAATCCTTCCTGCCCCTTTTCCGACTGTTTTCGACACTATAGTCATGCGCCTCGTGGTACAATGGTTTCCATGGCACAATTCGGCGGCGTCTGCCGTTCGTACATACACCATTTACTGGAGGAAATTGAACATGGCTGAATATTGTAAGAATTGTTTCAAAAAGTGGAACCCCGATGTGGATGAGCATCGGCTGAGAATGAGTCGGGAAGCGGAACTCTGCGAAGGCTGCGGGCAGTTGAAGCCTTGTGTGGAGCGGATCGTCCCGGAGACTTCCTGGCGGGCCCGCCTGTCCCGCAGAAAAGCGAAGCAGGAACCTAAGTGATCTTTGACAAACATATCCATATCGGCTATAATAATGACAGCGCAAACAAGGAGGAGATCCCATGGAAGACGTTGTGTACCACATGACGGAGGATGAGCTGCGGTCCTGGATGGATGCTGAGCTTGTCCGCCTTGGACCGTGGTCTTGCGGCTTCGAGATCTCCTGGCATTCCGACGAAGATTCCTATTCGCTGGAAGTGTGGTCGCTCTCATCCTTTGCTCCGGGTGACCATCCATACGGCACCGGGAAAATCGTCCTGACGATCCGGGACACCACAGGCTCCTGTCTCCCGGAGATCCAGAAGGCAGGTAGAAAACTTTACTACCAGTTGAGAAACACTTATAAAGTCCATAAAGATTTGGGGAGGAAGTAATGCCATGGAACTGAAAGCAACCATCCTGGAAGAGGGCGGCACCTATCGGTATTTTGACAAGAACGGCACCGAACTTTTCGCCGGCGATACGATCCGTTATGACGACGGCACTACGGAGAAGCTCTTTCTGAGTGAAGAAGGGCAGCTGGGGATCGACGCCACCAATCCGAACTGGCACAAAAAAGAGGGCGGTCCATATGGAGGGTTCGGTCTCTACCCTTTGGGCAAAAACGCCATGGCTGAGATTGAAAAGGTCTCCGAGTAAAACCAAATAACCTGAAAGCGCTGGAGTATTCCAGCGCTTTTTCTTTTATCAAACCTACGTTTTATGGAGGTAACAACAATGGAAAACATGAACGATAAGGCTTACGAGATCCTTTATGCAATGTCTCAGAAGACTGAGGACAGTGATGAGCTTTGGGCGCTGGATCGAGCAATGTTTCTGCTGTCGGACACGACGGACGAAGAGGTCTCCGCTTGGAAGCAGGAAAACCTTGCTTACAGCATGGCTATGCTCCGCTACGAGCAGGGCAATGGTGAGCGCCCCGTTTGGGATCGTCCCGCAGTCCGGAGCTAAGAGATGAAGGGGAATCCGCAAAAGAAGCTGACCTTTGAAGATAAGTTCTCCCGTAAGTTCGCCTGCTGGGTGAAGAACCGCCACAAAGCGTGGCGCCGAGCAAAACAGCAGAGCCGGAAACAGTTCCGGAAGATTCAGAAACAGATGGCGGAGGAGGAATTGAATGAAGCGAGCACTGAATTACGAGCAAGTGAAGAAACTCATCCTTGATGAGATCGAATGTTGCCCGCAGGGTAACAAGTTTGCCAGCTGGTTTCGGGGCGGTCTTCGCCGTGCTCTTCGCTGCGTTGAGGAAGCGCAGGCTGTTGCCGAACCCGTTGTCTCCTTGGGCGTCTATGAACAGGTCCGCTGGGAAAGAGACATCGCTATCGGGCAACTCGAAGAAGATTACGGTGTTTGTCTCGGCCAGAAGAAGAACGAAAATCTAGTAGAGGTCACTCGCTGTGAGGGCTGCAAATACGGAGACTGGGACAGCAAACCGGATGACGCCATGGTCTGCCTTCGCACCAACGATGGTTTCTGGCGCACCAGCAATGATTTTTGCAGTCGAGGTGTACCAAAGGAGGAAGCCAATGAGAATCATTGACGCAGACGACGCTTTGGCCCGCATCAAGCCTTACAATCCGGAGGATGAGAACTGGGCTGTGACAGGCGGTACGGCGATCCGTTTGATTCACAATGCTATCGATAACGCGCCGACCATTGACGCTGTTCTGGTTACCCGCTGTAAGGACTGCAAGTACAACGACGCATGCCTCACGCAATCCTTCCTGGAGGACGACGGCTCGGTTCCTCTGGATCGGAAAACGTTCTACTGCGCCGACGCCGAGCCGAAATGAAAGCTTGATTTTACAGGAGGAGAATAATGCTGCTGACTTTGAAAATCGCCACCCCGTTCGTAACCTGCCTTTTAGGATGTTCCATTGCGTCAAAATGGAACCGCTGGGTCGTCCTTGGCATTGCCGTTGCGGCTTTGGTTATGGAGTATGCCCTTGGCTACTGGAATGGTCGGATGGACGGAATGTGACTATGAAGAAACTCTGGATCGAAGATGTTCTTGGCGTGACACTCCATTGGTGGCAACGGGTTGTGTTGTGGCCGAGGGATCGAGAGGCGAAAAAACGGTACGATGCCCTCAGATATTATGTGCAGCTTTCTCCTTCGACAGAGGAAGAATTGGAACGTCGGGACAAATTCTTTCAGCAGCTCCACGAGGAACTGTCCTGCAAAATGGATGGCGCAGACCTGGTCGAGGAGATCCCGGATATTGATTTAGAGGAGTGATACCAATGTGCGAATACGGACACGGCCCGTGCAGAGCCCCGGATACGATTTGTCCCCACTGGATGGGAACTTTCTGCGAGCTGGATTTAGAATATGGAGAGTGATACATATGAAATATAAGCTGGAAAGCGTACATCTTGGGACCCGGATTACTGTTGAAAACTTGGCAGATTATTACCCGGTCGTTTTCAAATACGAACCGAAGACCACTCCGGATGGAATTTCCATCACACTGCCTTCTGTGGCGAAGCTTATGGCATTCGCTAACGATGTCGATCATCCAATCATTCTCTATCCTCGTAGTAACGTTCTTCAAATCTACGACGATTATCTGGAGTAAAACTTATGAAATATGAATTTCATGTGGGGGACTATGTCGAGACTGTGGGCGGTTCCATTGGCTGGGTTTCCCATGTAGACCGAAATTATATTACGATAGAATATAAAGAAGGCTTTATATCTGGGCCTTGGCGTATTCCAGAAGAGCAACACCATTTCATCCGTATCGGCCAGTATGATTTTACCAAACCAAAAAAGATTCAACATTTGGAAGTTGAGACCGCCAGAAGCGATGATGATGTCATGGTGCTGTGGGACAAGGTCAACGAGCTGGTAGACATTGTTAACGCAATGAGGGGCGCCAAAGATGACTGACCTTCTGAACTGGATTGACAACGCCGACAGCTATCTCTGTCCGAAGTGCAGAGCAGAAGTCGACAACCCCGCCAAAACAGAAGGCAGGTGTCCCCGCTGCGGCTTTCAGGACCCTCGCTACGGCGTTATGACAAACCGCCGTTATCTGGAGAGCCTTTCCGACGACGATTTTGCCCCGCTCTTAGTGGAGCTAGGTCTCGGAAAGACTGTGGATTATGATTGGAACGAAAACCCAATTGAGACCTTTTATGACATCTGGATTACCAGCGATGGGAAAACTTTACCGACTACGATGAGGCTATCGAACACGAAGTCTGGTGGCTGCGGCAATGCAAGGAGGTAGACTGAATGAAGCTTTGCGGTCCAGGATGTTACCCTTGCTGTGATTTCTGCGCCTTCGCCGTCCATGAGCGTTGGTTCGCCGAGGATGGGCATTTGATTCGGGGCGGCCCCATCGACTGCCTCCGCCATCATGACCAAGAGCACCGGAAGATCGCCGAGTGGTGCGGCTCCTGTGAGGATTTCTACTGCTTCCGTGCAGAGCGAGGAGAATAATGGCTTTTGAGGATTTTACATGGGACAAGGAGAATGAATCATACATCTGTCGCCATCGGCTTTCTAACGGCCAATATTGCATGATTGGCTTCCAACGTTGGACAGATGATTTCCAGACACTTTACTATGTTGTGTTCTGCGTGGCGGACAAAAAGAAGCACCTCAACGGGTATTTGAATGCTTCAAAAGAGAACCGCATTACATTGAAAATCACTGGCCGCTGCGGGATCGAGGCCCTTGTTTGGTGCTACAAAATGCTGAAAGAATTTGAGGAAGGTGTATATGTTCCTCGGTCACATCGTGTGCGCCTTGCGGTCATGGGAGACGACAAGCGCCGATTCCATATGTATGAACGGGCGTTATCCAGGCGAGGTTGGCACAAAGAGTTTTTGTACGGCCAATGGACGATGGTAAAGGAGGTGTCACGTGAGTAAGCAAAAAGCCCCGCAATTTTCAGAAACGATCTCTGACTTCTGTCAGATGCTAGAGGAAGCTCAGAAGGACTACTCCTGGAATTTTGATGAGGTCGGCAGGATGGACAGGCTCACCCAGGACTACCTCCATAAGCTGGAGCTGGATGGCCTGGATTACAAGGAACGGGCCAAGGTAGCAACGCAGATCATGCGCTGTCGTCAGGCCCGCAGGGAATGCAAAGATACCGTCGAGATCCTGGAGCCGCTGGTGCAGTTTCTGGATTCCGACAAAGGGAAGAACCTTTTCAACCTGGTTCGAGAAACGCTTGGCAAGACCCGTAAAGTCGAAGAGCGAATGAAGACCAGGACATACATACCAAGAGTTTTGAGGTGAAGGATGGGAAAAATCAAAACTTGGTTTCGGCAGCTATTTTGTCGGCACTGGTTCCGTATCAACCGGTGGCACTGGTGCCACGGCCCGACCGGAAACGACCCGCTCATGATTGAGTACGAGCGCATTTGTCCGCTGTGCGGTAAGCTGACTTATGGCGTTGTCGACGATCGGCTAAAAGACGCTTTTGCGGAATTTCACCGAGACAAAGAATGGAGATGAGCGAATGACGGTGAAAGAATTGAAGGAGCAATTAGCAAAGTATCCCGATGAAATCAGGGTCAAGATTGCTGTTGGCTGGAAGATGGACAACCTCGATGTTATCGGCACCGGCGTTGATATTGACACCAACGAGGTCTCACTTTGGCTTTGCTCCAAGCGGGAGTGATGAGGAGAGATAGGAATGCGAAAATGTATTGACTGCTGTCACTATCCTGTTTGCATGCGCTGGCCGACATCCAACAGTCCTGCTTGTAATGGTAGCTTTCTTCCTGTGGAACGCATCAATACCCACGCCGATAAAATTCGCCACATGAACGACGAAGAGCTGGCCGATTTCTTAGGCGACTGGGCCCGTCGGCACCTTGCCTGGATGCAGGATGACCGGGGCGAGGTGTTGTGGTGGCTTCAACAAAACGTATAAAATTCTTGTATGGAGAGGAGAAAATCATTGAAACCTTCGATTTCGATGCTGTGGAACATCGCTTGGGGATGCTTTCAGGTCCCCTTAATGACCATCAATTATTCCGCCGGAAAGCATTGGCTTGCGGCACTGAACGTCGTCCTCATGGTATGCTTTTTCTTCTTTGCGTATCATGATTGGAAACGGACAGCAAAGAAGTGAAGCCATGGGACTTGTGGTTTGGGACCTGTTCTGGATGAGTTTCTTTTTGGCCTTCGTGTACCGTTGGTTGAAGAAGGATTCCAAAAAGTAAAAGCGGGGCATCAGCCCCGCTTCCCAATCAATCTTCGCTATCCCGGTCTGCCCAGCGCTCGCAGGAATCCGTTTCCGTTGCTGACAGTAACCCAAGCAAGTGTCGGCATCCGTATTCCCGCCCGTGCTCCGGGCAGAAGTACCAACAGTTCTGACACTGCCGGACTTCATTTTCGTCCACGCTCTTCATGATTGCCACCTCTTTCCCCCTGTCGCAGTATAGCACAAGGAAGCACAAAAAGAAAGCTGGACATTATTTTCCATTTGTAGTATGGTGTCCTTAGACCCAAACACTGTTTCCGGAGGAGACATTCATGAAGAAAGTTCTGATCTTTGGTGCCATTGTCACCCTTCTTGTTTATATACCCAGTTTCATTTGGTATGTGAAATCCGGAGATTCTGAGAGCGCCTCCCTCACAGCGGTGGTTACTCTGCTGACGTGGTGGTGGCTATATGGCTGTTATCAAAGTGAGAAAAGCGGCCACTAAGAAAAGAAAGCGGAGAGAGGCTTCAGCCTCTCTCTTTTCTTGTATAGGAGAGAAAAGAATGCGTGAGTTCTATGAGACTGTCCGTGAGCGCAAAGCTTTGGTCGCAAGTTCCAAGCATGTGAAGCGAGGCAGCAAATCGAAAAAGTGTACGCTCCCACACGAGAACATCACAAAGAGGGAGTGGCAACGAATGAATGGAGAGGTGAAAATGTATAACTACCAAAAGCCTTTGACTTTTGAGGAGTTCCGGGAACTTCCGGTTGATCTCGCGGCTCGACATATCGCAATGCTGCAAGCTGAGGATACCTTCGATGCCAGCGTTACGATGATCGCAAGGTATATGCGGACAGCGCCGCCGACCTTGCGGAAGTATCTGCTGGAGCACAATATCCCGTTCATCCAGAAGACATTTACGGGCCGAGTAGGGAAGGACTGCAAGGAAAAATTGGATGCCTTCTA
>OIZA01000992.1_pt1 | contig 11351 bp, 12 predicted proteins | sample 1588381 | NCBI WGS metagenome assembly OIZA01 (sample SAMN03283277) | human gut metagenome | biome: human-associated habitat; material: feces | host: Homo sapiens | place: Peru | collected 2012 | reverse complement strand
TTTAAGCCTTACACAAGGCTTTTTCATATTTTTACCCCAAGTTTTTGCTCAGTGCAAACTGATAAAAAATTTTTTACAAGGAGGACATTGTGTCTAAATCGAAATTTTTAGGTGTTGCGTTAGCAACTTTTGTGGCGTTTGCCTTTACGGGCTGCGATGAGGTGAAAGGGCTTTTTTCAAGCATAAAAGAGCCTTTGGTTAATATCGAGCTGGATAACCAGCTTAATCCCATTCTTGTCATTCAGTCCCAAGATAATGAAACCATTATCAACGCTGTGAAGCTTAACCGTGGTAATTGCGGTGTAGTTATTTACGAAACAAGTGAAGAGTCTTTGCTCGCTTATGCAAGGGCTAATCGCGATAGGGTGTTTTTTAAGGGTGAGCATCCTGATGCTCGTATTACCTTTGTGAAAAATGGCGAAACCATTGAATTTGGGAGTATGAGCGATTTGCTGTTTCGCGAAAAAGGATTAAGTCTTGGTGCTTTTGGTAAAACTAAACTCCCTTTATTTAGCGATACAGATGGATTAGCACTTTACAATGGTTTAGATGAAGCATCTAAACGCGCTTTTATCTCTGTATATCCTGTGAAACTGCCCTATGGAGAGAAATTCAATCCACGCCCTAACTGCGCTGTCAATAAAATCATCGAAGTAGAGTTAGAAACAAATGGCGGCACTTTCACTTATAATTTTGAAAAAGGAGGCATTCAATGAACGACACAGCCCCAACTAACCCCATAACGCCAAAAAATGCTCATAAATTTGTCGAAGAGCTTTGGCAAGCCATAATGCTAAAAGGCTTTGGGGCGTGGAGCAAAAATGACATAAATGATTATTTGCTTTATCTTTTCAACAAACACGATGAAAAGCATTTTTTCGACTCAAATTCAAACGAGCAAAATGAACGCTTGTTGAAAACCACAGCCGCTAAAATCAAAGCAAGTAAGAAAAATATCTCGGTAAAATTTCTTAACAAAGCCGAGTATGATGAAATTTTTGAGGAATTTTTATGCGCCTTTGCAAACAAACGCATAGCCATAAAAGACGGCTCAAAAGAGGACACCATAAAACTAACCATAGAAAATCCTGTGTTTAGAAATGTCCTTGAAGCCAAGCTCAAAGATAAGGTGCAAGAGGGTTTTGAATACAGCCTAAACAGCGAAAAAGTCGAAATCTCTTGCAAGGCGTTTATCACTATGCTTAAAGACGAGGCAACAAGACTTAAAAAGAGTGATAATCTCAACAAAGTCCTACAAGAATTTGAAACCACAAAGACTATGAAAGATATAAGTGCTTTGCTTGATAATCTATCCAAAGCACCACAAGACTTTGGAGTGAGTTTTCTTAAAGACTTTGTCCCAAAAGTGTGCAAAACACTTTACACTAAATTTAAAAAGGATACACAATGAAAAAAATCATTATCTTAGCTCTATGTGCTGTTTCTTTTGCAGTAGCAGCACCAAAAAAATGCGTTACCTTTGCTGACACAGCTGGCGAGGGGTGTTGGATATATTGGTATAGCAGTGAGAGTGAGCACGATGACGGCATATACGCAATCTATGAAGTCAAAGGGGAGCAATCAAGAGAAGTGTGCAATAACTCTACCTTCTACGGAGGCACTAAATGCAGTAAAATACTACGCTGACAAAAAGGGCTTGCGATGATGGGTAAAAAAGAAAAATAAAGGAAAAGCACAAGTGAAATTTCTTTTCTCTTTTTTACCCCTTTTCTTTGTCGCAACTTTGGCTTTTGCTGATGAGCTTTCGCGTGGCGTGAGTGATGATACGCTTAATGTAAATGAGCAAAACTTACTGGGCGCAAATCCACTTGCCGTAAAAGACAATGCTTTCAAACGCTTTTTTGCCGAATTTGGCGTGGGTTACACAAGAATGAATTTCAAAGCCACGCAAACGCCTTTGGAGAAAATTTACACAAAAGAGGGCGTAACCACAGACATTTACGAAATGTGGTGAATTGCTGCGCGAATGCAAGCTAGCGTTTGGGCTAAAAAATTTGCTCCAAAGGGCGAATTTATGCTATAATCTTGTTTTGTTTTAAGCTATGATTTAAGGTTAAAAATGAACGAGTTTAGGAAATTTCCCCAAATTTCAGCACTCATTGATGATGAGCGCTTGAAAGCTGAGCCGCTTTTTTTGCGAACGCACTTTGCCAAAGCTGTGGTGGCTGAATTTAAGGCAAGCGATGATAAAAATTTAGCGGTGGATAAGGCGTTTTTGGTGAGCAAGATACAAAAACGCATTGATGAGTTTAAAAGCAAGGATTTTCAGCCACTCATCAACGCCACAGGCGTAGTGATACACACGAATTTAGGGCGTAGCGTGCTTGATGAAAGTGTGTTTGATGAGTGCAAAAGCCTTGCGTGCGGGTATTTTAACCTTGAATTTGATTTAAACACGGGCAAAAGAGGCGAGCGATACGGCGTTTTGCTCGAAAAGCTGAAAATTCTTTTTAATGCTGGTGATGCGCTCATCGTCAATAACAACGCTGCTGCCGTGTTTTTGGTGCTGAATTCTCTCGCAAAGGGCAAGGAAGTCATCACTTCGCGCGGTGAGCTGGTAGAAATCGGCGGCAATTTTAGAGTGCCTGAGGTGATGAAAAGTGCGGGCGCAAGGCTTGTGGAAGTCGGCACGACAAATAAAACTCGCTTATTTGATTATGAAAACGCTATCAGCGAGGACACAGCGCTACTTTTAAAAACGCACAAGTCGAATTTCGCGCTTAAAGGCTTTTGTGGAGAGGTTTCAGTGAGTGATTTGAGTGCACTTTCACGCTCAAAAAATCTGCCGTTTTATTATGATTTAGGCTCTGGCTGGTGTGGAGAGCTTAACAAAGCCCTAAAACAAAATGAACCTAGCATTAGTGAGCTTGTCAAACACTGCGACATTGTGAGTTTTAGCGCGGACAAGCTCTTTGGCTCGGTGCAAGCGGGCGTTATTTTAGGGCGCAAGGACTTGATAGCAAGGCTTAAAAGCAACCAACTTTTAAGAATGCTAAGGGTGGATAAAATCACGCTCGCCCTACTAAATAGCACTTTGCGGGCATATTTGCAAAAGGATTTTGCTAAAATCCCAACGCTTGCGCTTTTAAATGAAAGTGCGCAAAGCGTGAAAGAAAAGGCTTTGCGCGTGCAAAAGGACATAAAGCTAAAATGTGAGCTGAAAGAGAGCAAAAGCCTTGTGGGCGGCGGTTCAATGCCTGATAAAACCTTGCCGAGCTTTGTTTTAGCGTTTGTAGGCGATGCTTTTGCCTTGCAAGAGCGTTTTCGCAAGCTTGGCATTGTCGGACGCATAGAAAATGAACGCTTTGTGCTGGATTTTAGAAGTGTTTTGCAAGGCGAAATTCAAAGGCTTGTTGAGCTTATTAACGGCGAATTTAAAGGCAAAGCGTGATGAACTCGCTCATCATCGGCACAGCAGGACACATAGACCACGGCAAAAGCTCGCTTATCAAGGCGATGAACGGCTTTGACGGCGATGAACTCGCCCTTGAAAAAGAAAAAGGTATAACGATAAATTTGAGCTTTTCGCACCTGCAAAACGCGCAAGGCGCAAATATCGCTTTCATCGATGTGCCCGGACACGAAAATCTCATTAAAACGATGATAAGCGGGGCTTTTTCTTTTAGCGTGTGCCTTTTCGTTGTCGATATAAACGAGGGTTTAAAGGCGCAAAGTGTGGAGCATTTGCAGATTTTAAGGCTTTTGGGTTGTGAGAGTATCGTTTTGGTGCTGAGTAAATGCGACTTGTGCGAAAATTTAAGCGAGCGCGAGGCGCGAATTTTAGAGGATTTAGAGCCTTTTAATGTCAGCATTTTACGCACTTTTCGCACGAGTATAAAGGACGAAAGCAGCATAAAAGAGCTTAAAGACTATCTTTTCACGCTCAAAACAAAGCCAAACGATGAAAGGCTGGTGTTTCGCTACTACATAGACAGGGTTTTTACCCTAAAAGGCATAGGCACGGTGGTTACAGGCTCGCTTAATGAAGGCTCTGTGGGGCTTGATGAAAGGCTGCTTTGCCTTGACACGAACAAAGAACTCATCGTCAAAAATGTGCAAATTCAAGGGCAAAGCGTGGGGCGCGCAAGTGCCTTTAACCGCGTGGCTTTGAGCTTAAATTGCGACTACAAAGAGCTTAAAAAAGGCTTTTTACTCAGCAAAAAAGGCTTTTTTAGAGGCTTTAAAGAAGCCGATGGCGTGGTGTTTGCTAAGGATTTAGCGCACAAAAACAATGTGCTTTTTTGCGTAGGCACAAGGCAAGTGAGCGCGAAAGTGTCGATTTTACGGACTTTTGACGATGAAAAGCATTTCGTGCATTTTGACTTTGACAAGCCTTTGTTTTTGTGCTTTGATGAGCGATTTATCTTGCTTGAAAATGCGCGTTTTAAGGGCGGCGGGCGCATTTTAAACCCTATCAGCGAGCCGCTTAAAAAGGACGCGAAAATCACACTTTTAAATTTTTTAGAGCAAAAAAACTTTTTGGGCGCATTTACTTTGCTTAAAAGCGTGCATAAATTTGGCTTTGGGCTGATTTCATCTTATCAACGCTTCAAACTCTTACAAAGTGAGGCGTTAAGCGTGGCAAAGTGCCTTGAAAACGCCTTTGTCGATGAAAAAGAATGCAATGTCTATGACACAAGCGTGTATGAAAATATCAAGGAATTTATCCGTTTTACGCTCGCAAAAAACGAGTTTGCAATGCTTTCGGCGAATTTACTTTGCGCACGCCTTAGCTGGGCGAGCGCGGGGCTGTGTGAATTTGTGCTAAAATCGATGAGCAAAGAGCTGGACTTTGAGGGCGGAATTTATTTCAAAAAGGGAATGAGCTTTGAAAAATTAGAGCGCAAAAACCACGATGCGCTTTATGAAATTCTCAAAAAAGAGGGCATAAAGCCCACTGCGCCTTACAATCTTTATGATTTTTTGGAGCTTGACCGCGCAAAAGGCGATGCTATGCTAAAAAAGCTCACAAAAAACGGGCTTGTCGTGCGCCTAACGCACAATCTTTTCATCGAAAAAAACGCGCTCGCTGGGCTTGAAAAGGCGTGTTTAGAGCTTTTGCAAAGGCAAAGCCTTGACATACAAAAGATGAAAGCGCACTTTGGGCTAAGCCGCAAATACGCCATAGCGTATTTGGAGTGGCTTGACAAAAACGACAAAATCATCAAAGACGGCGAAACAAGGCGTTTGCGGGTTTAAATGTAGAGCAAATTCAAACGCCAAATTCAAGGTGCAGGCTTTAAGGCTCAAATTTCAGTCAAGTTAGCAAGCGTTTAGAAAAAGAAAATATAATGCGTTTTTATTTCAAAACAAGGATTTACGATGAAAAAAATCGCCTTTTTTTCAGTGTTGGTGTGCGCTTGTGTTGCGCTAGTGTCTTGCTCATCGGCAAGTAGCTCAAAGGCTTTAAGCGATGCCGAAATCATCGCCTTTTATCAAGGTATCTTTCAAAGCCAAATGCGAGAGGCTGAGGTATCAGTAGGCAAGCGAGAGCAGCTAGATGGCGGCTTTGAGAGCGTGGAGCTTGTCATAAAGGTGCGTGATATGCAAAGCAGCGAGTTTTTGTTTGTCAAAGAGGGCTATATCTTCCCCGATGTCATTGATGTCAAAAACAAAAAATCTTTCCGCGAGGAGCTTGCCATAAAGCAGTATCAAAGCTTAAAGGCTGAATTTGACAACAAAGTCAAAGCCGCCCTTAAAGATGAAACCCAAATCATCGCGCTTGGAGACAGCAACAAGCCAAAGATTTATGTATTTACAGACCCTGAATGCCCGTTTTGCCGTCAGCACCTAGCAAATATCGAGCAAGAACTTGAATCAAGGCAAATCAATATCATTCTCACCACCGTTCACGGCGAATCTGCCTTTAAAAAAGTCGCTCAAATCTACCTTGAAGCTAAAAACGCTAAGACAGATAGCGCAAAAATCGCTATTTTGCGTAGGTATTACGCCCCAAATGTCAAAACACCAAAGGTAGCGCAAAAAGACTTTGAAGCGGCGGTAGCTTTGTATGAAAAGTATGCTGCTATGGGACTTCGCTCCGTGCCAGCCTTTGTGGAAGCGGAGTGAAATTCACTCCATTTTCAAGTGGCGTTTAGTTTTCGTTAAAAAAGCTAGCTTATAATCTCTGCAAAGGAGCGTGTATGTATAAAAGGCACATAAAAAGGGGCTTGGACTTTGTTTTGTCGCTCATTTTGCTCGTGGTGCTTGCGCCTGTTATCTTGCTGGTGGCTTTGCTTTTAAAGTGCGTTTTGGGCGCGGTTTTGTTTAGGCAGGAACGACCCGGGCTTAATGAGCGCATTTTTACCCTGTATAAATTCAAAACGATGGGTGATGAAAGGGACGAAAATGGGAACTTGCTGCCCGATGAGTTTCGCTTAAAGCCCTTTGGCAAGGCTATCCGTAGCCTTAGCCTTGATGAGCTGCCTCAACTTTTCAATGTCCTCAAAGGCGATATGAGCCTCATCGGTCCTCGCCCCTTGCTTGTGAAATACTTGCCACTTTATAATGAAGCGCAAAAGCACCGCCACGATGTGCGTCCGGGCATTACGGGCTGGGCGCAGGTAAATGGGCGCAACGACATTTCGTGGGAGAAAAAATTTGAGCTTGATTTGTTTTATGTGGAAAATTGCAGCTTTGCCCTTGATGCTAAAATCGCTCTAATGACTATGGTGCGGGTTTTTCAAAGGAGTGGTATCAGTAAAAGTGGCAACGCAACGAGTGATGAATTTAATGGGAAAAATTAAATTGTGTTTTTTACGCAAAATCGCGTGAATTTATGTGAAAAAGGCTGAAAATGGATAAAAAAATTTATATTTACGGAGCGAGCGGACACGGGCTGGTGTGCGCTGACATAGCGCGAAATATGGGCTATGGGGAAGTGATTTTTTTGGACGATGATGAAAAAAAGGCGCAAATTTTCACGCCAAACTTACCAAAACACGACATTTTTATCGCCGTAGGCGACAATTTTACTCGCCAAAAGCTCTTTAAAAAGGTGCAAAATGCGGGCTTTAAATGCGTAAGCCTTATCCATAAAAGTGCTATCATCGCACCTAGCGCAGATATAAGCGGTGCAAATGTCGCTATAATGCCAAATGTCGTGGTAAATGCAAGGGCAAAGCTTGGCGAGGGCGTTATTTTAAATTCAAGCTGTGTCATCGAACACGAGTGCATAGTGGGCGAGTTTAGCCACATAAGCGTTGGAGCAAAGTGCGCTGGCAATGTGAGCGTGGGCGCAAGGTGTTTTTTGGGCGTAAATTCTTGCGTGTTGCCGAATTTAAGCCTTTGCGATGAAGTGGTGCTTGGAGCTGGCGCGGTAATGACAAAGAGCATAAAACAAAAGGGCGTTTTTGTGGGTGTTCCTGCCAAAAAACTTGATAAAAAAGGAAAAAATTCAGCAAACTTAAATTTAAAGACAAAAAATTCAAAATCAACGCCAAAATTAAGCGAAAAATCGGCTAAAAATTCAAGGTTAAATTCAAAAAAACAAGGCAAAAAGGACAAAAAATGAGATATTTTCTTTCTCCGCCACATATGAGTGGCAAAGAGCAAAGCTACATAGCACAAGCATTTGAAAGCAACTACATAGCCCCTTTGGGCGAATTTGTGAGCCGTTTTGAAGAGTCGGTTAAAAACTATGCGGGCGTGCCAAACGCACTTGCGCTAAATTCAGGCACTGCCGCGCTTCATCTGGCTTTAAGAGTCGCTGGCATAGGAGCTGGGGACATAGTGCTTGCTTCAAGTTTCACATTTATAGGCTCTGTGGTGGCTTTAAAATACCTAAACGCCAAACCCGTGTTTATCGACAGCGATGAAAGCTTTAACATAGACACAAAGCTACTTAAAAAGGCGATTTTAGAGTGTGAAACAAAGCCAAAAGCCCTACTTTTAACGCATTTGTATGGTAATGCGGCTAAAATGAGCGAAATTTTAGCACTTTGCAAGGAACACAGTATCATCTTAATCGAAGATGCGGCTGAGGCTTTGGGAAGTTTTTACGAAAACAAGGCGCTTGGGGCTTTTGGGGACTTTGGCGTGTATTCGTTTAACGGCAACAAAATCATCACCTGCGGCGGCGGGGGAATGCTCGTGGGAAAAGACAGCGCAAGCATTGAAAAAGCACGCTTTTACAGCACGCAAGCGCGCGAAAAAGAGTTGTTTTACGAGCATAAGGACTATGGCTATAATTACAGGCTCAGCAATGTCTTAGGCGCAATCGGTGTCGGACAAATGGAGGTTTTAGAGGAAAGAGTAGCTAAAAAACGCCAAATTTACGCTTGGTATGAGGAAAATTTAGGCGACATTTTAAGCTTTGTCGATGAGCTGCCAAATTCACGCGCAAATCGCTGGCTGAGCGTGGCTTTGCTTGATTTTTCGCCAAAAGAGCTTTTTGCTTATGAGCAAGTGGAGCTTGCAGGGGCGAAAAAATGGGACTTACACCCTAAAATCAACGCCATCATCTCGCATTTAGCACAGCTAAAAATCGAAACGCGCCCCCTGTGGAAAGCTATGCACGCGCAAGGCGTTTTTGAGGGCGAAAAAGCCTACACAAACGGCAACAGCGAGCTTTTTTTCAAAAAGGGCATTTGTCTGCCAAGCGGCACAGCGATGAGCAAGGACGAAGTGGTGGGCATTTGCGAGGAAATTAGAAAAGTGATTAAGGCGTAAAATGGCGCGTAAAGCTGAATTTAAGGGGCAAAAATGACACATAAAAGCAAGAGATTAACCTTTTTTTTGATTTGTGATTTTGTATTATTCACTCTGTCTATTTTTTTAGCCTATGAGTTGCGATTTTCAGGCTTTATACCAAATATCTTTTATGAAAGCCTAATCAAAGCGTGGCTCGTCTTAACCGCCCTTAAATTCGCCTTTTTCGCGCTTTTTGGCATTTACAAGGTAGCGTGGCGTTTTGTCTCTTTAAATGAAGCGAGAAAAATTTTCATCGCCCTAGCCTTGTCTGAGTGCGTTTTTTTGGGGATTTTTTATCTTTTTGATGACTTTTTCAACCCCTTTCCAAGAAGCGTTATCGGCATTGATTTTGTTTTGAGCTACCTTTTTATCGGTGGTTTGCGTATCAGCAAGAGAATGTTTATCGATTTTAGGCGTGTTCGCTATGAAGAATCCACGCCCTGTATCGTTGTGGGCGCGACTTCAAAGGCTTTGCATCTTTTAAAAGGCGCAAAAGAAGGCTCTTTGGGGCTTTATCCTGTCGCCGTCATCGATGAAAGAAAGAGTTTAATCGGCACATATTGCGATAAATTCAAGGTTCAAAGCAAAAATTCCATAAAAGACTACGCGCAAAATGGCGTAAAAACGGCTATCATCGCTTTAAAGTTAAACCAAGATGAGCTAAAAAAGCTTTTTGATGAGCTTGTGAGCTACGGCATAAGCGACATAAAGATATTTTCATTTACAAAAAATGAAACAAGAGACATAAGCATAGAGGATTTGCTTGCAAGAAAGCCAAAGGATTTAGACAACAAAGCCGTTAGCGCGTTTTTAAAGGGCAAGGTTGTCCTTGTAAGCGGGGCTGGCGGGACGATAGGCAGCGAGCTTTGCCAGCAGTGCATTCAATTTGGCGCAAAAAAGCTCATAATGGTAGAGCATAGCGAGTTTAACCTTTATCAAATCAACGAAAAATTAAGCGCGCACAAGGACAAAATCACGCCCGTGCTGTTAAGCATACTCGATGAGAACGCCCTTGATGAGCTTTTAGCGCACCATAAAATCGACTTGATTTTGCACGCTGCTGCTTACAAACACGTCCCACTTTGCGAGCAAAACCCTAATGCAGCGGTGCTAAACAACATACAAGGCACGAAAATTTTGTGCGATTTAGCCAAAAAAAATGGGGTGAAAAAATTTGTGATGATAAGCACAGACAAAGCCGTGCGCCCCACGAGCATAATGGGCTGCACCAAGCGTGTGTGCGAGCTTTACGCCCTCAATTTAAGCGAGGCGAATTTTGAAGTGTCTTGCGTGCGTTTTGGCAATGTGCTGGGTTCAAGTGGTAGCGTAATCCCTAAATTTAAGGCTCAAATCGATGCGAATTTACCCCTAACCCTTACTCACCCTGACATTGTGCGTTATTTTATGCTCGTAAGTGAGGCGGTGCAGCTTGTCTTGCAGGCTGCTGCCATCGCAAAGGGCGGCGAGCTTTTTGTTTTAAATATGGGACAACCCGTTAAGATAATGGATTTAGCCCAAAAAATGCTACTTTTATCGGGCAAAACGCACCTGCCCATCAAAATCACGGGCTTACGCAAGGGCGAAAAGCTTTTCGAGGAACTTTTAATCGATGAAAAAGACATTCAAACCAAGTATGAAAGCATTTTCGTAACGCACAGCGAAAAATGCGACTTAAAAAAGCTCAATTCGCAAATCAACGAACTGCTCCATTCATCAAATGTAGCGCAAATTCTCGCCCAAATCGTGCCAGAATTCAAGCACAACAGCAAAGGAACGGTGTAAAGCGGCATAAAGCAAGATGAAAAATCTTGCGTGAGCTGTTTTTTTAAAAAGAGCAAACGGCAAAAAGTGTTTTGTTTTTTATGAAAACTTTCAAGGCGTAAAGCCTTAAAATTGTTTTATAAAAACTCTATTTTGTAAAAATTTAGTCTTAAATGTAGCTAAAAACTTTCAAAAATCCTAAAATGGATTGCCACGCTTTGCTTTCATAAAGCTCGCAATGACGAAAAAAAAGAATGTTTGGTGTGAATTTTTGAATGGAAATTTATTTTTTGGCAAATTATCATCAAAAATTTAAAGAATTTGCAAATTTTTTGAAAAATTTTTTGTTAGAGGTGCAAAAACGACATTATGTGTCGCAGGGCTGTGTTACAATGGGCTTTTTTAAACGAAAATTTGCGCTTTAAAAGCGTGAAGTCATAAAAAGCGTGTAGCTATTTGAAAAGCGTTTAAAGCTACTTTAAAAAGCCTTTTAAAGCTAAATTTTCGTTTAAAACAAAATTTTTCACAAAGGAGACCACTATGAAAAAGTTGGTTTTACTAGGTTTGGGCACAGTTGCCCTTGCGGGCTGGTTTGCGTTGAAGTTTGTGGATTCAAAGGCTCAAAAATTCAAAAAAGCACGCATTTGCTCTGATGATTTTGCAGGGGCTTTGAGGCTGTGTAGTGTTAATGGGCAAAGAGGGTTTTGGAGTAAAAATGCTTTTTGGCTTGATTTTGGGGCGAGCCATCGCCCTTTAAGGCAAAGGAGATGAGATGAGTGTTGTAAAGTTGCTTAAAAAAATCGTTTTCATAGCGATTTTTATGGGAGTGAGTTGGGCGATATTTTATTTCGCTGGCGCATTTTTGGGCTTTATGTGGC
>OIZA01000988.1_pt1 | contig 11425 bp, 8 predicted proteins | sample 1588381 | NCBI WGS metagenome assembly OIZA01 (sample SAMN03283277) | human gut metagenome | biome: human-associated habitat; material: feces | host: Homo sapiens | place: Peru | collected 2012 | reverse complement strand
GCGGAATTGGCAGACGCGCTGGATTTAGGTTCCAGTGCCCACGGCGTATGAGTTCAAGTCTCTTCGCCCGCACCAGGCAGGTATAGTGTAGCGGAAACACATTAGCCTTCCAAGCTGAGATCACGGGTTCGAGTCCCGTTACCTGCTCCAAACTAATAAAAACGCCCATTCGGGCGTTTTTTTCTTGCTTTTTTATCGGTATTTCGTTAGTTTTTAACCCCTTTTTGACGGTTTTTTGTCATTTTTGTCCTGGGCAGGACATAGTTGGCTTCGTTTGTGCACACGAAATTGCACACGAAATTCCCATAAAAAAGCCTCGTCTACAGGAGAATTTGAAAAATCTTTTCACACGCCGTTGTACAAGCCTTCAAAAAAGTTGTTGCCAGGGCTGTGTACTTTTCGGTATTCCCACAAATGATCGGCGCTATGGGTGCGTATTTTCAGGCGGGTCGCAGGCAATTATTTTGCGGTGTATTTTGGAACGGCAGGGGAGAGCGTTGCTATCTTTATTTGCACAGGTTTGCGGCGGATGAAGCAGGTGACGAAATCAAAGCCGTGCGCCAGGAGCAGGGCATATGCTTCCTGCAGTCCCTGTCCGGCCTGCAGTGTGTTGTGGGCATCGGTGCCAACGGTGACCAGCGATCCGCCCAACTTTTTGTACCGATCCAGAAGCCAGCCGTATTCTGGCATGATCCGGGTGGTTTTGTTGGTATTTACTTCCAGGGCTTGTCCCCGGCGGATCAGGGCGCTCAAGAGCCCATCGATACACCCGGCGTACCGTTCCAAGGATACGAGCTGGCCATCCCGCTCCTGCATATAGCGGAGAGGATAGGGGATATGAGCCAGCGAATCAAAATTTCCCCAGGCAGTCAGGGCTTCCAGCTGGGTAAAATATTCATCCAGATAGGTATAGCACTGCTCCGGACTGGTAAAGCACTCAAAATAGTAATCCTGCCGGTGAAAGGCGAGGCCTGCGTTATGAATGGAGCCCAGCACAAAATCCAGTCCGGGTTCCTGCAGGGCTTTGTCTCCGGCAGCAAAATCGGCAGTGACATTTCCAAGCTCCAGACCATACAGGAGCATGAAGTCTCCGGGGAGCGCTTCCAGGGCCTCCCGGTGGGCCTGACGGGCCGGATACCAGTCGTATGCGGGCACCAGAGCACCGGAACCGTCTACCACATCATAATGGTCCGTAAAGCACAGGCCCGAAACCCCTTTTTTCAGGGAAGCCAGAGCCATTTCCCGGCGGGTGCATATGCCGTCAAAGGAAACGTTGGAATGAATATGGGTATCCAGCATGAGTGGGGTCCTTTCCGTAAATGTACATACTATCAGTATTGTACGGCGAAAATCGCTTTCCTGCAAGGCAGCTTCCGGCCGACTTGCAGAAAATAAGGAAGTCCAATGAAAAAAGTTGAAGAAAACCCATTGACAAAAGGCGGTTCCCTGCGTATAATAAAATTCGTTCCGCGGGAATAGCTCATTTGGTAGAGCGCGGCCTTGCCAAGGCCGAGGTGGCGGGTTCGAGCCCCGTTTCCCGCTCCATTTGCTGGCACCATGGCCAAGCGGTAAGGCACGGGTCTGCAAAACCCTTATCCCCGGTTCGATTCCGGGTGGTGCCTCCATAAAAAAAGAGCATTGCAAAAGCAGTGCTCTTTTTTTTAGCAAAATAAGTTCATTTTGGTGGGAGACAGGTAGTTCGCACTTTGCATGGCAAGGATCAAATAATATACGTATCACGAAAGGCGGAGGTTTTATGACTACAAGACAAATGGATCTGTTTATTCGGCATTGTGATAAATACTTTGGGCAAAAAAACGAACAAGTGATACATCCGACCGCCATGAATGAATTCCATATAGACATTCTTCTTTATAGCCCGACCGATAAATTTCCGTATTGGAAAATGGTCACCATGGGAGCAAGCGACTATAAGATGCCATCGGTAAAAGGTGCAATCGCCAGGCAAAACGAGTATATTATGCTCATCGATAAAGATGCGGATATGAATGATAAAGATACCGCTCTCTGGTACTGTCAGAAGCTTTGGATGATTTCCCGCTATTCCTTTGCTAATAAAACCAATATTACTTACGGGCATAGCATTGAATGGAAAAACGAGGATGAAGCCGACGAAATGGTTGCTGCTTTTATTGAATTTCCTCAAATGTTTGATTACGGTATATTGCATTACAAATCAGGGCTGTTTACAGATATCGCTTGCCTTTTGGTTGTGCTCTTGAACAAAGATGATTTGGATCGGTTGATGAAAATCGGTCCGCAGCAATTCAGTGAATACCTGTTTCCGGAAGATGGAAATGCGCATAAGCATTTTCTGTCTGAAAGAAATCGAAGCAAGAAATTCTGAATATCTTTTAAGGGGTTTATACTCAGAAGGAAATCCTTTGGATGCCCCAGCAAAAGCTCAGAGTAAATCTGGGCTTTTGTTTGTCTTTGTTCTGTCGTGCGTTTTGACGTTGCGGTCAACGGCATCCACTGGATAATGCAATGCATATTTTCACGGCTTTACTGTTTACAACAAAATGGTTCCATGGCATACTGAAAATGTTCCGGGCATATCAGGAAGCAGCAGGAGGAGAAACATGAAGGTTGCTTTGGCAGGAAGCCGGTTTGTAAACGGTGACATGGCATTTAATCTGACACAGATAGAACATTGGGCGCGGGAGGCCCGGCGCCGCGGGGCAGAGCTGATCTGCTTTGGAGAGGCCTTTCTGCAAGGATTCGATGCTTTATGCTGGTCTTATGAGGCAGACACAAACATAGCTGTCAGGACAGATTCCTCCGTCTTTAACCGGCTGAAAGCGCTTTCCGCCGGACTTGGCATCGACCTGCTTTTGGGCTATATAGAAAAGGAAGGGGAGAGACTGTATTCCTCCTGCGCTCTTATTGAAGGCGGAAGGCTGACACAGAATTATCGCCGGATTTCCCGGGGTTGGAAGGAATATACACGAACGGATGCCCACTATCGTGAGGGAGTAGAACCGATCGTGTTTTCCTACCGGAACAAGAAGTGCCTGATAGGCTTATGCGGGGATCTTTGGGACTTTCCGGAACGGTTTGCTCTGGGAGAGGACTTGCTTTTCTGGCCGGTATACATTGATTATACGCTGGAGGAATGGGAGGGCAGCGCAAAAGACGAGTATGCCCTTCAGGCGAAGAAATGCTGTTCTCAGGTTCTGTTGATAAATTCTCTTTGCCGGGAGGCCGGGGCCTCTGGCGGCGCCTGTTTGTTTGAGAACGGCAAGGTCCTCCGGGAACTGCCCATGAGACGGGAAGAAATGCTGCTGGTGGAACTCGACTGAAATGCTGCGGGAGGTTTTATGTCTGAATACATAATGGATCTGAGAAAACTGTTGGGCAATCGCCCATTGATGCAGGCCGGAGCCAGCGTCATGGTGGTAGACAGTCAGGATCGGGTGCTGCTGGAAAAACGCCGGGATAACGGTCTTTGGGCGTATGCCGGAGGTGCCGTGGAGCTGTATGAATCCGTGGAAGACGCCGCTCGCCGGGAATTGTTGGAGGAAACCGGACTTATAGCTGAAAAAATGACTTTGTTCGGTCTGTTTTCCGGACCGGAGATGGCCTATACATATCCCAACGGAGACAGAGTTTCCAACCTGGATGCGGTGTATCTGTGCCGGGAGTACCACGGGGAGCTTCGCCCCCAGCCGGACGAGGTCACAGAGCTTCGCTTTTTTGCCCGGGAGGAACTTCCCAATGAGGAGGAGCTGATGCCCCCTAATCGCCCTGCACTTAAAAAGTGGCGGCAGGACGGGTTTGATTACAAAACGTATTGGCGGGCTGTCCTTGCACAGGATGCCTCCGCCATGGAGCCCTTTTTCTGGCCGGAGGCACTGATAGACTGGCCTAATACCAATGAACGGTTCACCTGGCGGGCATTTATCCGGGCTAATTGTGAGTATCCCGGCCGATGGAAAGGAGAGATTCTCCGGGCAGAATTTTTGAAAGATCGGCTGGTCACTGTGGTGGCTGTCCGGGGCAGGGAAGGGGGACCCGCCCTGCATGCGGTATCCTTTTTTACACTTCGGCAGGGGCGTATCCTGCATTTAGAAGAATACTGGGGAGATGACGGTCCGGCGCCTCGCTGGCGGCAGGTCATGGCCATCGGTCAACCCCTGAATCAGGAAAAATAATACTTTGCGCGGCGGCTCTTTATTGGCCGCTTTTTTTCCACCGGCGTATCCCCCGTGCAGTTTGCCGAAGCGGAAAGGAGCAACTTCAAATCCCGTACCACCATCCAGTCTGACGGGGTGGAGCTCCAACTCTCCCTCATGGATATGGACGGACGCTTTACCAACGAGCAGAAGCTGGAACGCGCCCGTAAGGCCATGACCGCCCAGGCGCAAAGAAAACTGGACATGATCGGTAAGATATCCAAAGCACTGGGTATGGACGTGGTGGTCCATGACTACATGAGAGGATCCAACGGCTACTTCGGGGAGGACGGAAAGATCCACTTCGTGCTCTCCGGCCATATGTCCGTGGCCAGAGTCGCCGCCCATGAGCTGACCCACCAGATGCAGTCCGTAGCCTCCGAGAAGTATACCGTGGTCCGTGACCAGCTGATCGAGGACGTAGGGCAGGACCGCTTTGACAGATTGCTCAAACGCAAAGCCGCCCAGTACGGATACAACATGGAATCCGAGCAGGGACGGCTTGCCTGTGATGAGGAAGTCATAGCCGAACTGTGTGAGGGCATGCTGTCCGACAAGGACAGACTGGAACGCTTTGCCGAGCGTCACACCGACACCGCCCTTACCTTAAAGGATCGTTTGACCAAGATCCTGAACGCCATCCACGCCACCCTGAAGGATACCTTCGGGCAGAACCAGAACCGGATCTCCGACATGATCACAGACGAAAAGACCGCAGACAAATGGCTGGACGGTCTGGATGAAGTGCTCAAAAAGGTGCAGGAGAAGCAGGCACAGGAAAACAAAAGTGCTATCCAGTACAGAATAGACGAAACCGGAATGTCGGCTGAACGGAAAGCTGAGTACGATGAGTATATACAAAACGCATTGGGAGGGCCCGGAAACAACAACGAAAAACAGTTTACCATCGGAAAGGTTGACGCACGTGTTGCAAAGTGGCTGGAGCGATTCGGGAAAAAGATAAGCTCTGATGCTGTGCATGTGATCGCAGACAATGACGTCCGGCATATCCGGAACCGTCATGGAATCGCTAAAGAGGGCCAGTACGGAGTAACTACCGGAGACATTCAGGCGATCCCCTACATACTTAAGAACGCCAATGAAAAGTATTTCTTCCCCAGATCGGACGGAAAGTCTGGTATTCTGTATGTTACAGACGGCGTGGATACTACCTACTACGTGGAGGAAATTTTCAGCGAGGATGCCTTAACCGGCAAACAAATGATCAAAACAAAGAAAGGAACGGTTCCGTCTGCATATGAAAATATCATAAATAACAAAGAAGCATTTCTTGCCCCTCTCGATAATGCAGCAGATGCTGTTCCCGGGATGTACGTCCAAGACGTTCGGCAATATAATGCTTCCACTAATAAAGTATCACAAGCGGATAAATCCGTCAAGGGAGAATTTTCTCTGGATGAAGCGTACCAGAAGGCAGTGAGCTCCGGCAACGTGCAGGAGCGCAGGAACACGCTGGCGGGACAGAATGCACAGACAGCCGAGGACGGGAAGGTCAGCAATTCCATTGAAGACTACAAAAAGCCTATCACCGAACAGGATGTGGAGGTCTTGCGGAGCATCGGCAGGAAGTCCGTCAACGAGTTCACCGGCGCCGACTTGCAGAAGGCCGGGAAATGGGCATACAAGTTCTATCAGGAATTGGGAACCAAGTCCCCCTTCTTCCGTGCGTGGTTCGGCGATTGGCGGGCGAATGATACGTCAACAGTTAAAGCCGCACAAATACAGACGCTGGATATAAGCAATGCAATCATGGAACGTGGCACATTCACTGTTGATGATACGGGCTGGACTGTTTATGCTGGCACTGTGTTGCAAGGCGAAACGAAACACTATGCGCGCGGCGAAAGAATATCCGAAAAGGCGCTTTCATCCATAAAGGAGATACTGAGCAATGCCATTTTGCTGGACACCGAGGTGTCCAGCAAAAGCTCAAACAAAAAATCCAAATGGACGGCGTTCATGCACAAACTTTATACTCCTATTACCTACGACGGCCGCAATTACATCGCTAAAATTGCGATTGAAGAATTTTACAACGAGGGCACACAGCGCGTACAAAGACGTGCGTATCAGCTTCAAAGCATAAAAATAGAGCCTGTCGGCGGGAGCTACGTGGAAAATTCCACTACCACTCCAAGGTCTGACACAGGCTCTATCAGAAATGTATCAGACCTTTACGCTCTTGTCAAGCAATACGACAAAGATTTTACCGCTGCGCATGAGGTGCATCCTGCTCTTCTGAATGCGGACGGAACGCCGAAGAAATGGTATCATTCCACAAATGCAGACTTCACGACATTCAAGCAAGGAAGCGGCGTACTCGGTGACGGCATATACTTCTCGGATTATGCGCAGAGGCTTTACGGGAAAAACACCAGAGAAGTATATTTGAATGTGGAGAATCCCATCAATCTGCGGGCTCTGCCAAACGGTGCGAGAAATGTAAACAGTTCCGGCATTGAAACATCGGTCATTTCAAACTTCTTTGAGAAGTTTCCACAGTATGATGCGATTGTGGACAGCCGACACGGCGAAATCGTTGTGAAAAGCCCTACGCAAATCAAGTCCGCCACGGATAACATAGGCACCTTTGATAGGAACAACCCTGACATCCGTTACTCCCTGGATACGGAGCAGCTGGAAAAGACCGTCCGTGCCATTGACACAAAAGCGCTGGAAGAAGGCCTGCAGAGCATGAACGCGGTAAGCAATGTCAACAGCTTCACCATGAAGGACCCCTCCCGGTTCTTTGACGCCATCTCCAAAGGTAATGAGTCCCTGCGGAATGAGCTGCATGACATCTTCGAGAAGCCCCACTCCGAAGCCACCGGCCTGTATGCCCGTAACCTTGAAAAGATGCAGGAGCGTGTAAAGAACATCGCCAAGAAAGCGGGGGTCATCTCTCAGGACGGAAAGAAGTTCGACAAAGCGGCCAGTGCGGCGGTGCAGAACATAGGCGAAGGGATCGCCCCCATTGCATGCAGCGTAGAAGCCAAAGTAGTGGGAGCAGACACCATATCCCTGAAAGCCACCCGGAACGACTCCGAGATCCTGTCCGGAAACTGCACATTGGAAGCACAGTTCTTTGGAATATGGAAGAGGTTGGTAGAACGTCAATCAAACATAAAGCCGCTCACATGGGAGCGGCTTTTACCGGGATACCGGCGTATTTTATAATTCCGGCAGGAAGCGGTGTACCAGAGTCGGGATCTCTCCGCTGCGCATAAGAGCGTTCATAGCGGTTATATCCACCCGAAGCTCATGATCCTCTGCCATAAAGGGGACGTCCCGGCGCACCAGTTGGAATAAAGCCTCATGGACGGGGGAAAGGGCTTCCTGCTCGCCACGCAACTCAATACCCTGCACGGCAGCCATAAGCTCAAAAGACAGGACGGAATACAGATTCCCCACAATGACCTTCAGCTTTCGGGCGGCGGTGGTGCCCATACTTACATGATCCTCCTGATTAGCAGAGCTGGGGATGGAATCCACGCTGGCGGGATGGGCATGCACCTTATTTTCCGATACGATGGAGGCGGCGGAATACTGGCAGATCATGTATCCGGAATTCAGCCCACCGTGAGGGGTCAAAAAGGCAGGCAGCCCATTGGAAAGAGCCGGGTTCACCAGTCGTTCCAGACGCCGTTCGCTGATGCTGCAAAGCTCGCTGGCCGCGATGCCCAGATAGTCAAAAAGCAGTGCCATGGGCTCACCGTGAAAATTTCCGCCGGAAATGACGCTTTCATCCTCCGTATACAGGATAGGATTGTCCGTAACGGAGTTGATCTCTATTTCCAGCTTATCCTTGGCATAGTCTATGGCATCCCGGACGGCACCGTGCACCTGAGGCACGCAGCGCAGGGCATAAGCATCCTGTACCCGCAGATCCCGGCTGGCTTCCATAGTGGGGCTGCCGGCAAGGAGCCTGAGCAGGTTGGCCGCCGTGCGCATCTGCCCCTGATGGGGGCGAACGGTATGAAGACGGGGTTCAAAAGCATTGGTCAGGCCGTGAAGCGCTTCCATGGTCATGGAAGCAGTGACGTCCGCCAGTAAAGCACCTTCATTCAGATCATGCCAGGCCAAAGCCCCGATAGCCGTCATGCACTGGGTGCCGTTGATGAGAGCCAGACCTTCTTTGGCCAGCAGGTGATAGGTGGGCAGGCCTGCCTGCTCCATAGCCTGGGCACCGGGCATCCGCTTTCCTTTATAAAAAGCTTCTCCGCGGCCCAGCAGCACCAGAGCCATATGTGCCAGAGGGGCAAGGTCGCCGCTGGCACCCAGTGAACCCTGCTGGGGGATCACCGGGTGTACTCCTGCGTTGAGCATATCGATCAGGCACTGGATCAGTTCCCGGCGAATACCGGAAAAGCCTTTTGAAAGGGCATTGGCACGCAGAAGCATCATGGCTCGCACCACATCCTCGCTAAGAGGATCTCCTACGGCTACGCAGTGGCTGAGGATCAGGTTTTCCTGCAGCTGACCGCTCTGTTCCCGTCCGATGGAGATCTTGGAAAATTCCCCGAATCCTGTGGAAATGCCGTAGACACGACGCCCTTCCGCCAGAATTTTTTCTACCAGCGCACGGGAGCGGTCTATCTGCTCAAAACAATCCGGGGAAAGGCGTACTTTGGCGCCCTGCCGTGCCACCGCATATACGTCCTCCAAAGTCAGATGCTCGCCGTCAATAACAATTTCTGCTGTGCCATGAAATGCTTCCAATGCCGTGCCTCCCGTATAAGTTTTGTTCGTTTATAGAGTATCATTTCCGGTGGGGCAAGTCAAATAATATACTTTGCAGGCAGCGTTCAGGGCTGGCAGTGCTTTGCAATGTCCGCTTGAAAGTTTTGTTTTGTCAGCGATCTCGCCGGTGCAAGCTCGGTCATCATTAATCTCTTATCTCTGTAAAATAAAAGGACGAGCCGCCAAAAGACCCGTCCTTTGTTTTTCTTAGAAGGAATATAAGTAAAACAGAAGTTCCCTTGCCGGCCCATAAGCTTTACAGCGCCAGTTTCATGTCCCCCTCTTTGATCAAGCCCAGTTCCCGCATGGGAAGGGCAATGGCCCAGCTGAGCAGGGCGGGAAGTACAAAGCTGATCAGCAACAGCCCGATCCAGTCCATGGGGGTGATAGCGGTCTTGATCCCAGCTGCAATATCGTTGACCCAGCCGGTATATACACCTATTTGTCCCACCAGGCCGCAGGTGCCCATACCGGAGGATACCGCGGCTCCGTTCATCTCCAACTTGAACAGGCAGGTGGCCATGGGGCCCGTAATGGCAGAGGCCAGGGTGGGCGGGAGCCAGATCAAAGGATTACGGAGTATGTTGCCCATTTGCAGCATACTGGTGCCGATGCCTTGGGCTACCAGACCACCCCAGCGGTTTTCCTTGAAACTTATGACGGCAAAGCCGATCATCTGTGCGCAGCATCCGGCAACGGCAGCGCCTCCGGCCAATCCTTGCAAAGACAGAGCGGCGCATATGGCAGCAGAACTGATGGGCAGAGTCAATGCAATGCCTATGAGCACAGATACAACGATCCCCATGAGGAAGGGCTGCTGTTCTGTGGCCCACATGATGGCCTTGCCTACGGCACTGGCGGCAGTACCGATAGGTGCTGCTACCAGGGAAGCCAGCCCCACCCCCACAAGAATGGTAACGATGGGGGTCACCAACAAGTCGATTTTGGTTTCCTTGGAAACCAGCTTGCCGCATTCACTGGCCGCAATGGCTACCACATATACGGCTAAAGGGCCTCCAGCGCCTCCCAGCAGATTGGTGGCATATCCTACAGGGATCAGGGAGAAAAGCACCAGCAGGGGACTGTGAAGAGCGCACCCAATGGCTACGGCCATGCCCGGTCCCACCATGGCGGAAGCAAACTTGCCGATGGTATAGCCGGTTTCTCCCAGAGTAAAAAGAACTTGGGTAAGGAAGCCTATGTGAAGCTGGGTCCCCAGCGTATCCAGGATCGTTCCTACCAAAAGTGTGCAGAAAAGCCCCTGAGCCATGGCGCCCATGGCGTCTATACCGTAGCGTTTGCCGGAAAAAATAATGTCCTTCCGCTGCAGGAAGGCTTTGAACTTGTTCATGACGGAATAGATCCCCCCTTCATGTGTACACGATAATACGATCTATACATTCAGTATAGCATGCCTCTTTGCGGGGCGCAAGCTGAAAAGGTTTTTGCAATGCTCACTGCAGTGAGGTATATAAAAAAGCATCCCGAAGGATGCTTTTGCTTTCTTACAGAACTCATAGGACTCAGCGAAATTAATACTTGCGCTTACGGGCTGCTTCGGCCTTCTTTTTACGCTTTACGCTGGGCTTCTCATAGTGCTCACGGCGGCGAACCTCAGCCAAGACGCCGCTCCTGGCGCACTTGCGCTTCCATCTTTTCAGAGCGCTTTCCAGGGATTCGTTTTCTCCGACTCGAATTTCCATCTTTTTCCCCCCCCTCTTGAGCCAACATCATGCGATGGGGGTTGAGATTCCCATACGCACCTTGCCCATTATACCCGAGACACTTCTTTTCGTCAATGACTTTCTTGAAGAAAACTTTCAAGTTCTTTTGGTCTCTGCGTAAACTCCATCTTTGCGGTGGCTTTGACAGACGATGGAAACTCCGTTATACTGTTGCCAAACGGAGAAAGGATACTCCTTGAAATGGCAAAGCTGTATTTTCGCTACGGAGCTATGGGCTCCAGCAAGACCGCCAATGCGCTGATGGTGCGTTATAACTATGAGGAGCGGGGAAAGAATGCCCTCATGCTCAAACCTTCTACGGATACCCGGGACGGAGTGCGGACCATTCGTTCCCGCTGCGGCCTGGAATCCCCCTGTGAGCTGATAGAAGAGCTGGATATAGAAAAGGTAAAGGCTCATGTCTATGATTGCCTGATCGTAGATGAAGCGCAGTTTCTCACCCGGGAACAGGTGGAGCAACTGGCCTATATCTGTGATGAATATAACGTGCCCGTAATTTGCTACGGATTGAAAACGGATTTTCAGGGCAACTTTTTTGAAGGGAGCCATTGGCTGCTGGCTCGGGCAGATGCCATCGAAGAGGTCAAGACTATCTGCTGGTGCGGGCGCAAAGCCACCCAGAATGCCCGGCTGGATGGCCATGGCCATGTGACCAAGGTGGGAGAGCAGGTAGTGCTGGGAGCCAACGATACCTATATTGGTCTGTGCCGCCGTCACTGGCGG
>OIZA01000985.1_pt1 | contig 11444 bp, 24 predicted proteins | sample 1588381 | NCBI WGS metagenome assembly OIZA01 (sample SAMN03283277) | human gut metagenome | biome: human-associated habitat; material: feces | host: Homo sapiens | place: Peru | collected 2012 | reverse complement strand
AATCCATTACTTCTTTGTTTTGATATAAAGACCGCATCGGCAGACTGTGCCCTTTTCCGCTTCTCGAAACTCTTTACACGGACACAAGTATTCTTCGCGGCCGCGTGAATTAGGAATACTAATACAGTAGTTCTCATTCTCACGAAGGGCTTGCCGCACGAAACTCGCTTGGGCTTGGTCATCGACTGTGCGATACTTCATAATCAAATCTCCTTCTCATTCTTATGTATATATTATAACAAATTGCGGATTGAATGTCAACCCCTTCTATTGTTATTTCAATATGAATTTATTTTGGACGTCCGAAATTTATTTACAAACAATTTACTTGACTTCCTACCCCTTATATAATATAATACGATTAGAAAAAGGAAAGAAAGGGAGTTTGATGTTATGGGTTATTATCGTATCGTTTGCCCTCGTGGGCACGTTGGCGGCGGAAAATCCGCGGAAATCGTTTTCTACATGAAGGCAGCTAACCTTCCTTCCGCTCTCGCCGCCGCGCGCCGAATGCCTTCCGTGAAACACAATATCCGCAGAGGGTTCTTTTCTGGCTATGAAGTGTCTAAAGAGGAATACATGGAGGCGCGCAAAGTTTCCGCATATGAAAGATACCCACTGTAAAAAGTGGGTTATTTTATTTTGTACGTACAATTTCATTTTACATAAAAATAACGGGTTAGCGTTCTTGCGCTAACCCCACTATTTCATATTCATTCCAAGATTTGAGATAGTTTTCTAATTCCCGAATTTCAATTTCAACCCAATCCCCTTCGCCCATTTTTTGCCACATTTCGTATTTAACAAAGCAATCCCCGTATATTTCATCATTAGAACCCAACTCCTTCCACCTTTTCAATTACATTGCTCCAACCTTCCACGACCCACGGACGTTCCGTAGTAAGTCGCTTATATGCTTCCTTCTTCATCCTCGGGCGGTCTTGCGTCCATTCACTAGCCATCTTATAGGAAGGAAAGACCTTCTTTACCGAAAGCGTCCAGCGGTCATTGCCATCCACAATAAAGTAATTCACCGTCAACAGATAAAACATAACATCAACCTCTTTCTTATTTCTTGACTATATTATACCACATTGAAGAAAAGAAGTCAATACCTCTTTATGTAAAAAGTAAGTAAACAAAAATTGAACGTCCAATTTTACTCAATGTAAAATTAACATTCTAACATATTGACAAATAAGTCCCTCGGGCGTATAATATATATATAAGAAAGCGAAAGGGGATTTTCACTCATGGATATTCAGCAGGCGTACAAGGCATTTAAGGAAGGTAAAACGGTCATCATCAATTCGCGCGAAAAGGTTCGCAAAACCAAGGACGCTCTGAAGTACATCGGAAAACCTATTCCAGCAGAAGAAAACTTCATTCATTACGTTTGGCATTATCAGTTTTGGACGAACTCGCACCCAGAATTTTCAGTAATAAAGTGACCGAAAGGTCACTTTATTTTTTTGTAAATTATTCCTGTACGTCCAGAAAAAATTAACATAAAAAGAGTATTGACATTCTGGTGTACTCATGATATAATATAAGTAGAAAAAGGAAAGGGGAACGAAATCATGAAGTACACGTTTTACTGGAGCCATACGGACTGGGAAGAGACCATCCTCGTTGAGAATCAGAAAGCCGCGTTGAACGTCATCAAGCGTTTCAAGAAAACTGCCGAGTTCTGTGATTCTCTTTTCGTCTACATGCGAAGAGAAGGCACTCCGAAGCATCATGATAGATGTTACGGGTACTATTTCAAGGGAAGCGAAAAAATCAGGTTCAAGCGCTAAAAGGGAGGGCTAACCTCCCTTTATTTTTTTGTAAAACTTTTCTGGACGTACAAAAATAGATAATAAACAATTTACATACAAACCTATTGACAATAACGTGCGACTATGATATAATTATATCATAAAGAAAGGGGAGGTTATTACTATGAAGGTTTGGATTTTGAAGCGTCTCATTCCCGATGAACACGGCAACACTCATTATCATTATATAAATGTTTTCAAAACGTTTGAAGCAGTCAAAGAATTTGTAAATGCCTTTGAGAAGGAAGAAATTCCAGAATGGCATGACTGCCATTATGCAATGTTGAAAAAATGTTGTAGCGTGCGCGGATACTGGGAAGCAACAGAAACCGAAGTAAAGGGTTAATACCCTTTACTTTATTTTCTTGTTAATCTTTTCTGTACGTCCAAATTCTTTTAATGAGGATTTAACTTGACTTTTCCTCTTGCCGAATATATAATATAGGTATAAGATAAAGAAAAGAGGTTTGAACTATGGAACGGATTAATAAGCGGGTCGCGCGGAAACTCTTCAATGAAGGTAAAACGTTTTGGATTACGGCGTGTAACATGCGTCCCGAACGTGGATTGTTAATGAACGTGGGAACATATGAGAATGAACTGATTGACTTTGATACCTTCGTGAACTCATTCACTTATTACTATTGTTGTAATGAGACTGGACGTTATCCTGCCTTCTACATTGAATAACCGGCTTGCCGGTTATTTTCTTGTAAACATAAATTGGACGTACAAAAATAGATAACGGAGATTTTACTCTCCGCTTACATAGAATTTAACATATCGCCCGAATGCCTTGCAGTATTCATAAGGGTTAGATTTAACACTTTCGACCAAAACATCAAAGTCCAATTCTACATTTTCTTTTCGAAAGCCTATCGGGTTTATCCAAGGATTATTCGGCGCCACTTTAGAAGGAAGGAAGTAAACCCATTCGCCGGAGTTATAAAGTTTGCGCGCGGTAGCTCGGTCAATGTGTACATAGTTCATCATGATTGAATCCCTCCTGTTATTTTCTGATACAATTATAACACCTTCAAGAGTAAAAGTCAATAGACCTGAATGTAAAATGTATGTATATAAAAATTGGACGTACAGAAATAAATAACAAAAAATTAAAAGAGGACTTTATAAGTCCTCCACTTTGTCAATGACTTCATCGCGAACCATTTTCAAAATTATTGCCTTCTTTCCGCACACTTTCCCAACCATCTGAAGCGCGTCCTCTTCAGAACCAGATTCAATCCAAATCGCGCGATCTGCTTTCGCTTGATAGAACTGCACTCTGTCTGGACGAAAAACATACGAGCGAGAAACTTCCAATCTCCAATTGCGCTCAACGCCTTCAGAAACGATAGTCATCAACCAAACCACAGTAGTCCGAACCTTCATAGCTTTTACCTCCCTTTCTTTCCTATATTATACCATGTTTCCGCGCGCGAAGCAACCTTTCGGAATGTAAAATTTTCGCGTAGTTTTTCTGTACGTCCAATTTTCCTCAATCTAAATTTAACAGAGAAAATTTTCAAAAAACTATTGACAAATTCGTTTTTTGTGGTATAATAATAAATGGGAGATGCGTACTGTTACGGGTATGTTATCTTTAGGTAAATTTTCGTGCTGAAAAGAATGTTAAAGTTAAGGAAAGGAATGGTTAAGAATGAGTAAAGAAAAGATGGAAATGAGCCAAAAGAAAGACTTCTGCCCGTCCTCTGACGTGCCCACCCTGCGCTGGTTTCAGAGCGTAGGAGCTGGGGAGCTGGTTAGAAAGCTGGGAGCTGGAGCTGGCTTAACAAAGAAATAACTTGACTTGGAGCTGAAACTGGGATATAATATAGACAGAAAGTAAAGGGAGGACAAAGCAATGAAGTTCCCGTCTGCGAAGAAAGTCCGAGAAAGTATGAAGCAGAACAATGAAGAAACCATGAAACTCGCAAAGAAAAACTTTGAAGAGCATAAAGAAAAGTTCCTTCGCGCAATTACTATTACTTCAAGTCAAGGGTTTTTTGAATGTCATTGTCATCTTCTTTACCCCTCAGGATTTTCTTGTAAGTATATTAAAGAAATCTATCAAGAAGAATACAAACGCATTGCCGTTAATTTTTTCGCTTCTCTCGGATATGAAATTTTCTTCTATCCACCTTCCGCAGTGGAGCCTACTTCTTGGACGCGAATGGTTATCAATTGGAGAAACGAAGAGTAAGTAAACTCTTCGTTATCTATTTCTGTACGTCCTAAATCACATAACATAGAAATAACTTGACTTTTCTTCCTTCCTATGCTATAATACATACAGATAAAGCAAAGGAGCGAATAAAAATGAAGAAAGCAATCTTTTGGGATATGGATGGTACTATCGCCGACCTTTACAACGTTCCTAACTGGCTTGATAAACTTCGCGCGGAAGATACTTCCCCTTATCGTGAGGCAGAACCTCTTTTCTCTCTGTACGATATTTGGATACGTCTTGAAACTATGCGTTCTCTCGGCGTAGTCGTGGGCGTTATCTCTTGGGGAAGCAAAGGCGCAAGCGCAGAATATAGTAGAAATATTCGTCGCGCGAAAATTGATTGGCTTAAAGACATGAACCTGTTTAATTCACTTGATGAAATTCATGTTGTAAAGTACGGAACACCGAAACATTCAGTCGTAAAGAAGGAAAGACGCGGAGTTCTGGTTGATGATAACGCAGAAGTGCGCGAAGCATGGGAGCGCGCAGGCGGACTTGCGATTGACCCTATGGACGGCGAGCTAATGGAACACTTGGACGAAATTATTAGGGAGTGGATGGACTAATGCGTATTTATAGAAACGTCAATTTACCTATTCAAATTGGTTGCGAAGTTGATGATAAAATCGCGGAGCAACTTCTCAAAAAGACAAGAGACGAAAACTTTGAAACTCGTTTTCGCGCAGTTCTGGAGCTTCTCCGAATGACGGATACACTTTTGGAAGAAAATGTTCATAACCTTTATAGTAAAATAGATTCACTCTTTCCCGCGGTCTATATTCCTTCTTATTATGACTACGAAACAGACGATACTATGGAAGATGTAGAGGGAAACGAAATTAACTATGACCTTGACTAAATGTCAAGGTTATATCTATGTTATTTATAGCAGTACGTCCAATAGTACTTAACAAAAACTTAACTTGACAACCTCCGCAAGTTGTGCTATAATTTTTATAGAAAAGATAGGAGGAATGCCAACATGAATAAGATTCAGCGCGAGAATGAACTCAAGATGAGAGTATGGAACGATACTATCAAAGATTCACTGGTTCAAGTTTATGGAGAAGAAAACGTTCTTGAGGTAGAACCTTTCACCTTCTGCGTTCCCGAACTTGACTATGAAGGCAATGAAACTTGTCTCAAGATTAAGTTGTCTACTCCGCGCAAAAACGCAGATGGCGAAGAATATGATATGTACGAAGAAGCAAGCGCATATAAAGCAACGCTTGAAGCGAAGCGAGAAGATGACCAGAGGAAGCGCGAAAAGAAAGAACGAGAAGAAAAGGAAAAGGAAGCACGGAAGGAAGCACGGGCGCGAAAGCGCAAGGCAGAAGCAGATAAGGTTCTGAAGAACACCAAAGCGTAATTTCATTTCCGCGCGAATAGGCAGGATTTCATTTTGAATTTGAATTTCATTTTCAAATGAAACCCCGCCTTTTATTATTTCATTGTAAACCCCTTCTGGACGTACAGCCCCACGTAATATAAAATTAACTTGACTTTCAACCCCGACCATGATATAATATAGGCAAGAAATAAGGGAGGTAGAATAAATGGAAAAGAAGATTGAACGTATTCATTCTCAAAGAAAGAAGAAAGCACATCAGACAACCGCTTACATTTTGCTTGGAATGACAATTGACCGCAACAGACTTTGGCTTTGGATTCTTCTTTTTCCAATCTATTTTGCCTATTGGCTTTACCAAAAAACAAAGAAAGCCTTTCAGCCAAAGAAATTTAACAAAGAAAAATTCCGCAAGTGGTTTGAAAGACCCCACAATTTCAAGCACTTCATTTTCTTCTGGGACAACAATTCTTTCTGTATTAGTGTTGATAAGACTTTCTTTTCCAACTTCTCGCGAAAACTCAAGAAATGGCGTAAGTTTACTCCCGAAGTATACCAGTATTTTCTGGATGAATATGAAATTGAAGGATATGAAAAAGAAATTTGCGAAGGATTAGAAAGTTGCCAAAGAGATATTGATTTTTATAAGAAGGATAGCCAGTAGGTTATCCTTTTGTTATTTAATTCTGTACGTCCACAATCTTTTCATAAATTCTTAACTTGACTTTTTCGCGCACTGATGATATAATGTATACATCAAATGAACGGAGGGAAAACAAAATGGAAAATGATAAGGGCATCGCATTCAAGATTGGTTATTTCATTGGCACTATCGCATGTCGCTTTATTGGTGCTGGTTTCCTCATGTGGGGTTGGAATACGGTTGCTTCGCACTTGAACGCGCCCATATTCACATACTGGGAAACGTTCGCGATTTATATGGGACTGAATGTTTTCGCAAGAACATTCCGCGCGCCGAAGTGCCCAAAGAAAGATGTTTGACTTTCTGCACAATTTCTGATATAATAATTATGTTGAAAGGGAACGAGAGTTCCCTCCTACAAGTCGCGGTAGCCCAACGGCAGAGGCAACAGACTCAAAATTTGTTCAGTGTGGGTTCGAATCCCACTCGCGACACCAATTTTTCTCTACCTCTACGCGGTTGGTGCTGGGTAATGCTAAATGAGAAAAACAACAACAGCCACTACCTCAATTTTGGTGAGAGGCACGGCCTTGACGGGTTCATCATGGGATATGAAGTTCAAACCTTCGCCCCGTCACCAATAAGCCGGAAGCCCTAACAAGGCATAGTCCGAGTTCGAGTCTCGGGTGGCTGACCAATTTATTTACAGAGGTTTTTTAGATGCCAAAAGTATTAGATTTGACAGGGCAACGATTTGGAAGATTGGTTGCTCTAAATAAAGAACCAAGTCAAAATAGGCATACGTATTGGAGATTCAAATGCGATTGTGGGCAAGAAAAAGTGATTCAAACTGGACATGTTGTAAATGGACTAATCCAAAGTTGCGGTTGCCTAAAATTAGAAGAAGAAAGAAAGAAAAATAAAAAATGCGCAATTTGTGGGAAAGAGTTTGTTGTTGAAGGTTTTGGTCAAGCAACTAGAAAATATTGTCTAAATTGTAGTCCTTCAACTAACAATCCCACTCAACGATTGAGAGCGATGAAAAAGAAAATCGTTGAAATGAAAGGCGGAAAATGCGAACGTTGCGGTTATGACAAATGTATTGACGCATTAGAATTTCATCATCTTGACCCCACAACAAAAGATTTCAAATTAGCAAATACCGGTTCTGCGCCCTCTTTTGAAAAATACTTAGAAGAAACTAATAAATGTATTTTGCTTTGCGCAAATTGCCATAGAGAAGAACATTGGCGACAAAGACACGAACAAGAGTAAAAATAAATCTTCCCTCGGGAAGATTATTTTTATGTAAACAAATCTTGTACGTCCAAATTTGCTTCATGAACTCTTAACTTGACAATTCACTTATTTTCTGGTATACTTATTCTTGTCAAGAGGACGAACAACAAGTCACTTGAAAGGCGAGAGAGTAGAAAGCGATGTCCTTTACCTTCCTACTAACTGCCAGACCCAAGCGAAGCAACTTCACAAAGTCTTAACTTGACAATCCTAACAAAACGTGCTATAATAAGTACGTAATCAAGAGAAGGAAAACTCTAAACCAGAAGGAGATTATCAGATGAAGATTGAAGAGATGAACCAGATTCGTGCTACTTTCCGTGAACCCGTTGTCGCCCAGCTTGAGACTACCTTCCCCGGCATCATTCGCATTCCCCACACCAATGACTTCTATATTCCGACTGGCGCGCCGGACAATCAGCCCCAGTACGTGAAGCTCTCCGTCGGCGTTCCTGCATGGATTGGTACTGAGAAGTCTCCCGCCTTCTCCATTGATGCGACCATCGCGAAGGCAGAAAACGATTTCGCCGAGAAGGAAGCGAAGAAGGCAGAGAACGCGAAGAAGCGTGCCGAGCGTTCCGCGAACCCCGTTTCCAAGAAGGTTGACAACACCGCATATGACGCGAAGGTTCTTTCTTTCCTGTCGGAGCATGAAGAACCCATTAGCGTGGCAGACCTTTTCAACGCGCATGAGTGGGACGAGGAAAACAAAGAAACCAAGGGCAAGCTGATTAGCGCTCTTTCCCGACTGAATAAGGAAGGCAAGGTCAATAAGATTGACGGCAAGCCCAGCGCAAAGTGGGCTATCGCATAACCCAAAGGGCGGTTCTACCGCCCTTTAATTTTTTGTAAATCTTTGGTGGACGTACATTTATTCTTAACTTGGTATTATTAAACAGAAAATGTTAGTCCATCACGCGAAGAAAGCAGGGCTTTCACCCCGCTTTAATACTTTCTCTTCACCGTTTCAATAGCCTCTTCAAGGTAGTCACATTCATCTCTCTTCTCATAGAGATAACTTTGCGCTCTCTGCCATTTCCCATCCTCTCTTCTAATAAGTAGACAAGGAAGAAATACCCCTTCAATCTCAGTTTCAAGATTCTTTCTTTCTTTCTCGTCCTCCACTAAATCAAGAAAATCTCTCCTATAAATTACAAGAAAACCCGCTTCTTTTATAGAAGAAACTTCTTCCCAAGCCCCACTACCAGAAAAGAATTGGGCGGGAAACCGCTCTTTCAGAGATGCTTCATATTCTTCACACGATTGCTTGTCATAGAAAATCTTTCTATCCGATGCTTCATAGTAGGTGATTATTCTCATTCTGCGTTTCCTCCACTTCATTTGATAAATTTATTATAGCTCATTAGAGAGAAAATGTCAAGTTAAGAATTCGCAAATATTTTTCGCACGTCCACTCTTTCTTCATCAATTCTTAACTTGACAAATTGCTTACTCCATGCTATAATAAATACATCAAAAGGACAAGGAAAAGTCCAAGAACAAACCCAAGAGAGAAAGGAATCTCATGACTAACTTTGATGATATGATTAAGTCCTACTCTAACCGTTTTACTTCTGCTCTGAAGAGTTGTGGAATTACTCGCGATGTTTATCATTATGCTTTTGGAACTGGTTTTGCTTCCAGAGTGTTCTTCTTTGAAAACGTTACTTCTGTAGAAAAAATTCGTGCAGTGGTTCGCAAGCAGGTACTGCTTGACGAATACGCAGAAAGCCTTACTCCCGTAGAAATGGTTTTCATTGAGAATTATAACAATATTGCTACCCTCTTGAACCTTCCTCTTTATCAGAAAGACGTGTTTCTTCAGCGTATTAAGGAACAGGGAGACCGTTCTTATTACAACCATAGACCCTATTTTATTAGCAATCGCGCAGAACTTTTTGCCGTGAACCCTCACATTACAGCACTCGTAAAGAATACTACAGACTTCAAGGACGCAGAAAATGTTTTTGAAATCGGTATCAAGAATTGCGCCCGTTATATTATCACAGAAGTCCTCCGCAACGCAGATAGAAATGAATCCTTTTGGGAATAAGAAGAGCGCGAAAGCGCTCTTTAATTTTCTGTAAAAAAGAAATGTACGTCCATTTTTGCTTCATCAAAAGTTTACTTGACATTTGCTCTTCTCTATGATATAATGTATACATCAAATGAAAGCAAGGAGAAAATAAAATGTTGAAGGATAATAACTACTGGGTTTCCGAAGATGTTAAAGGCGGGCTTTACATTGGTTGCTATGACGATATGCTTACCATTAAAGTAGGACAGACGCTTGGTTCTATTCGGCATCGCGCGCAGGCGCAGAAACAGAAGTTGGGCGCGGTTGGTTCCTTCAGGTAAAGAAGAAGTTTATTGACGCACTTCTTGAAGAGGATGAATAATCCTCTTTATTTTTATGTAAACTCATTCTGTACGTCCGCTATCTCTTTACAAAAAAATAAAGCAGGCTTATGCCTGCTCCATTCTCTGAAACCACTCCTGCGCCGAATCAAGCGCGTCCTTCTCAATGACACCAAGGTCAAATCCTTCGTACATCGTCAGCCGAATTTCCTCAATCTCTTCTCCATAGATGCTATTAATCTTTGCAGTTGCTTCTGCCAAATCTCCCGCACAGACAAATCCATGCTCGGATTCTTCCTTATTCGCAATTGCGTTGACATAAATTAGGTAAAAAGCAAACATCTTCATTTGAGTGTCCTCCCCTTTCTTGATGTCTATATTATACACTTTCCCGCGCGAAAAGTCAAGTTAAGAGTCCGTAAACCCTTTTTGGACGTCCACTTTTCCTTCATATAGATTTAACTTGACAACTTCACTATCTCATGCTATAATATACCCAGAAAGCAAACCGAAGGGAGATAATCCAATGAGAACTTACGAAGAACGCGCAATGGATTTCATCAAAGAGCTTTACGAGGTGAAAGGCAAGAACACTTTTGAGAAGGGCTATGGTGTTCGTCGTATTGTCGCGGAATATCTTTCTCTTCATCCGCGCCGTAGAGTTAAAGTTGAAGAAGGCGCGGCGCGAACTGCCATTATCACGAGCGACTACGTTATCAAGATTGATACTGGCCGTCCCGACACGTATGGCGGGTGTGAACAGGAAATGAAATTTTACGACTACGCTTGCGATTCTGGAATGGAATATCTTCTCGCAAAGCCCACTCGGTTCAAGTATAAGAGAATGAATTTCTATATCTATCCTCGCGCAAGCGTATACGCAAGCATGAAACATTCAAGAAGATGGTATGATGAACTCACCTACAACGAGCAATCTTTCGTAGACGAAATTTGTGACCTTCACGAAGGAAATATCGGATTCCTTCATGGAAGACTTTGTATCATTGACTACGCAATGAATCATCTCTGGTAAACCAGAGGTGATTTTTTCGTAAAGAAAAAATGTACGTCCAAGTTTGGTTTACAAGAAATTAACTTGACAAAATAGGGGTGTTGTGATAAAATAAATACAAGGTCAAGGAAAAGACCGAAGAAAGGATGAAAACCCGATGGGAAAGAAGCTCTCTTACTTGGTGCTTGATTGCGAAACGGCAACTCTTTCAATCGCAAACGAAATCGCAAACGGCGATGCGGAGAAGAAAAAGAAAATCGCAATCGCTCGTCCGCTAATTTATGATTTCGCATATGTTATCATTGACCGAAGGGGGAACATTCTGAAAAAGTTTCAAGCACTCATTACGGAAACTTTCGCAGTCCCACAAATTTTTAACACGGCTTATTACGCAGATAAGCGCCCAATCTATCTTGAAATGTTGAAGCGTGGGGAAACACGCTTGATGAATTGGAACGAAGCTATGAGAGAATTTTCGCGCGACTTGGAAACAATGAATTTCGTCGGTGCTTACAATAGCGCATTTGATTTCAAGAAGGCAATTCCTTTCACGGAACTTTACATTTCCAAACTCTACTCGCCGAATTATCAAGAGTGGGAAGCAATTCAGCGAACTATCTGTTGGAACATTGCGAACAAGCCATACAAGAAGAACCCCGAAAAGGAATATAACCCGAACGTCTTTAACTTCCGTGGAAATGAATATCCGCTTTTTGATGTATGGGGTATGGCTT
>OIZA01000984.1_pt1 | contig 11461 bp, 10 predicted proteins | sample 1588381 | NCBI WGS metagenome assembly OIZA01 (sample SAMN03283277) | human gut metagenome | biome: human-associated habitat; material: feces | host: Homo sapiens | place: Peru | collected 2012 | reverse complement strand
TAATTCTCGTCAGCGAGGGTACAACACCGGACTAATAAGAGTTTGTGCCCATGAAATATCAAATGTAGCCGCAAAAACAATGCTCACGTCGAACAGTAATTTTCGTCGTGAGCATTTATTAACTAATTAATTAAATTTTTATTTTTGTCACCGGCTTATTTTCTTCCCAACCGGATAACATTCCAGGATGCTTTCTTCAGCACGGTCTCAAGATGACCGCCCTCTGCCTTGGCATCATCGGCCTGTCTGGGCTGTACCTTCTCTCCTGCTGCGGAGTTCACGGTCTGTAAGTCATCGGATACCAGTTCGGTCTTGCCGAGCAGCTCGTAGCCTTCAAAGCTGCGCAGTTCCATAGTCAGGGGGAGGTCTTCTTCCAGATTACGGTTCACGGCGAATACCGTCACTTCCTCCGCTTCCTCATTCCACACCGCTACCGCTTCTACATCCGTAATGCTTCCGTGGCCGCTGGTCTCATGCTTCGGGCTGTCAATGGCCAGCTGCAACACAGTTCCTCGACCGTAACGGGACGCATGGTAGAACGGATAAAAGATGGTCTGTCTCCAGGCGATACCGTTCTCCTCTGTCATAATCGGTGCAATGACATTCACCAGCTGTGCCAGACAGGCGATCTTCACACGATCCGCATGTTTTAACAGCGTGATCATCATCAGACCTACCATCAGGGCATCCTCAAAAGTATAATGATCCTCCAACAGATGAGGTGCTTTCTGCCAGGGATGATTCTCTGTCGTGTCGGCATCCTCTTTGCTGGCATGGAACCATACATTCCATTCATCAAAGCTCAAGTTGATCTGCTTCTTGCTGCGCTTCTTTGCCTTGACGTAATCGCAGACAGACACCACCGTGCGGATGAAATCATCCATGTCATCGGACTTTGCCAGATAATCGTTGCTGTCCATAGCCGCATTGCCGTAATAGGTATGCAGGGACAGATAATCTACATAATCATAATTGTGTTCCAGTGTGGTGGCTTCCCACTGGGGGAAGGTCGGCATCTCCCGGTAAGAGCTTCCGCAGGACACCAGTTCAATGGATGGATCGATCAGCTTCATGGCCTTGCCCGCTTCCTGCGAGATCCGTCCGTATTCGTCCATGGTCTTGCTGCCCAGCTGCCAGGAGCCGTCCATCTCATTGCCCAGGCACCACAGCTTGATATTATAGGGATCCTCCACGCCGTGGGATCTGCGAAGGTCGCTGTATTTGGATCCACCGGGATGGTTGCAGTATTCCAGTAAGTTGCAGGCATCTGCCACACCTCTGGTACCCAGATTCACTGCCATCATGATCTGTGCATCTACCTGCTTCGTCCAATGATAGAATTCATCCAGTCCAAAGGTGTTCGACTCTAAAGATCTCCACGCCAGATCCAGTCTTGCCGGCCGTTTGTCCACAGGACCCACACTGTCTTCCCAGAAAAAGTTGGATACGAAGTTACCGCCGGGATAACGGATCAGAGGAACCTGTAATTCTCTGACCAGCTGTACAACATCCTGTCTGTAACCGTATTGGTCCGCCGCGGGATGTCCCGGCTGATAAATGCCGCCGTACACCGCCCGGCCCAGATGCTCAATAAAGGAACCAAACAGACGGTCATCCACCTTCGCTACTTTATATGCCTTATCTAATGTAATCTTAACCTGCTTCATGCCCCAATCTCTCCCAAGTTTTTTATAAATGATTTCTCCGTTCTTCAAACTCTTGAAATCACAACAAGCATGCGTAATCCGGGATAATCGCCCTGCTTATGTTTGTTTACTCCTCTCATAGAAAGCATCCTTTGCCTGCAAGCAAGTGATTTTGCTTCATTACATCATATTCACCGAATTCCGGATAAACGGCTTACACTCCACAGAATACACCCCATTTTTCTGATGTATCTCTTCACCCCGCAGGAGTTTTAGGATCACCTCGCTGGCGCAATACCCGATGTCGTGTAGCGGCAGTCCCATGGTAGTCAGCTCTGGCTTCTCATAGCTTGCCATTTCCCGGTTATCAAAGCCGGCTACTGCAATGTCCTTCCCTACCGTATATCCCAGTTCATCCAGACGGTCATAGGCACCGCCCGCCATGAAGTCATTCATGCAGAAGATTGCCGTAGCTCCTCTTTTCACCAGTTCTTCCGTGTGCTCATAGCCACTTTCACGATCCCATTCCCCGTAGACAATCATTCCCGGATCGTACAACAGATTGGCCTCGAACAGTGCGCTCTGATACCCTTCCAGACGGGACTGGGTGTGAATACTTTCCTTTTTACCGGCGATAACGCCGATCCTCTTGTGTCCACAGGAGATCAGATACTGGACCAATTCCTCGGCTCCGCCCTTATCCTTCACCACCACGGAGGGAATCTCCGGCTTGTTGGTAAAGCCGTAGGCCACCACCGTTGGAATTGGCAGATCCGTCGGGATCACATTGATCAGTCTTTCATGGGATGCCACATAGATGATGCCCTCCACCTGCTTCGACAAAAGTTTCTGGATCTCCTTCTGCACGATGTCCCGGTGGATATTGTCCTGATAGTAGGCATCTCCGTATTTTTTATACAGACGTAAGTTCACCAACAGGATCTGGTAATCTTCCTTTTCGCAATATTCCGTGATGCCGTCAATGATATCCGGCAGGGCAAAGACCGTCATATCCTCTGCGATGACCCCGATGCTCCGGGTATTCTTCGTCTTCAGATTCTGTGCCACGATGTTCGGCGTGTAATTCATCTCCTGAATCACCTGCAGCACTCTCTTTTTGGTCTCTTCTCCCACTTTACCCTTGTCATTGATGATATTGGATACTGTTGCCACGGATACTCCGCACTCTCTGGCGATCTCTTTTATGGTAGGCATGGTGTCCCTCCCTTTTGTAAGCGACTTGTCTACCACTATTCTATCACAACTTTTCCCCATATCACAACAGGCTGTATTAATTCTTCATACCGGTCAGCACAATACCTTCCACGAAACTCTTCTGTCCGAAGATATAGATCACGATACCTGGCAGGATCGTCATAAATGTTGCCGCCAGTGCTACCGGCCAGTTGGTGCCGAAGGATCCGGTAAAGTTCGTCAATGCCACGGCGAAAGTGAATTTCGACATACTGTTAATGTAGATCAGCTGTTGTAGCATATCATTCCAGATCTGGATAAACAACATCATGGCTACTACCACGACTGCCGGTTTGATAGAGGGCACCAGGATTGTCCACAGGATACGCATTCTGCCTGCACCGTCAATGGATGCCGCCTCGTCCAGCTCCTTCGGGATCGTCATGAGGAACTGACGGATCAAAAAGATATTGAAGAATCCACCTCCGGTCAGATACGGAAGGATCAGAGGCCAGTAAGTATCGCCCAGTCCCAGTCCCTTGGTCCATACCACGTACAGGGGAAGCAGGGTAACCATACTGGGCAGAAGGATCGTTCCAACGCAGATATTAAAGATCAGCTTCTTGCCACGGAAACGAAGTCTTGCAAAGGCATAGCCACAGAAAATTGCAGTAACCGTACCAAAGGTAACTGCCGGAATGATGATGGAAAAAGTATTCCTGAAATATCTCCAGTATTCAAAGGTCTCCAGTGCTTTGGAGTAGTTCGCCCACAGCCACTCATGGGGAATAAAGGAGGGGGGATACTCGTTTAATTTTGCCGTACTCATCAGAGAGGACCTGAAGATCCACCAGATTGGCAGTACGACTAACAGTGCCAGCAGCAGTACGATCAGGGTTGCCACCAGATCCAGCATCAGTTGTTTCCGTTTTTTACTCGGTGATAAATTTGCTGCCATCTTCTATTCCTCCTCTCCGAATAATTGTTCTTTCTGTGTTTTAAACAGAACTATGGTAAATATGCCTACCAGAATGAAGAAGATCACCGCATATGCTGCTGCGTAGCCCATCTTGTTCTTCTGGAAACCATACATATAGATCACGTAGGACATAAACATGGACTTCTTGCCGGGGCCGCCATTTGTCAGTGCCAGTGCCGGATTGATGACCTGTAAATGGGTAATCAGTGCTGTCAGCACGTTATAGAAGATAATGGGTGTAATGCTGGGGATCGTAATATTCCAGAATCTCTGCCATGCATTAGCTCCATCAATCTTCGCTGCTTCTATATATACGCCGGGAACATTCTGCAGTCCCGCCAGGAAGATAACGATCAGGTTGCCGCTGGTCCATATAGCGATGAGTACCAGACAGGGGATGACCTGATTCGGGTCGTCTAAGAATCTCTGCTTCGGAAGTCCCATCATCCGGAGCACGAAGTTGAACAGACCGAAGTTACCTTCGTATAACCATTCCCATCCTTTAAATACGCCGATAGCCGGCAGCAGATACGGGATGAAGAACAGGGAGCGGAACAATGTCCGGCCTTTTATATTCATGTTTAAGAGGATCGCTATGATCAGTGAATATACCACAGCACCGATCACCGCCAGGAAAGCATACCATATGGTTGCTTTGATAGAATCCCAGAAATAGATATCTTTTGTAAAAATACGCTGGAAGTTGGCAAGCCCTATAAATTCCGGCTTCGTAATACCGTTCCAGTCAAACAGGCTTAATACAAATACTGCAAGTGTGGGAAGATAGCTGATCAAGGTCACTCCCAGGAATGCCGGTATCAGACAGAGATATGCGGTCAGTTCTTCCTTTCTTCCTGCTCTTGTTGTAGCGTTATTTTTCTGTTTCCCTTTTTTCATTGTAACCCTCATTTCTTCACACATTTTTGCAAAGAGTAAATTGTTTTTCTGATAGCAACAGGTGGCCACATTGCTGTAAGCCACCTGTTATGTTGTCCCAATACATCTTTACCGTTAATCGTTATTACTGGTTGTTTGCATCAAAGATGCCCTGTAACTCTTCCAGATTCTCGTCGATTGCTTCCTGCATGGTCTGCTGCCCTGCCCATACATTGGAGAATACAGTGTCCAGAGTAGAGTTGAATTCATCGGTGCCGTTTACATAGTACCAGGATGTGGATACCATGTTGTCCTTTGCATAGTCAACAACTGCACTCTTGTACATATCCTTGTCGGGATAGTTGGGGTTGTTGATCCACTTGTCGGTCTTCTCAGCATCTGTATACCAGGAATCCAGAATCGGCATCCAGGTACCTGCTTCGATCAGAGACCAGGAGTTCTCTTCCTGATAGTACCACTTTAACCACTCCATTGCTTCCTCAGGATGCTTGGTAGTAGCGAATACTACGTTAGGACCGCCAGTACAGATGGTAACTTTTTCCTTCATGTAAGGAAGAACACCAACACCATATTCGAAATCAGCGCTCGGTCCAAGGAAGGTTCCTACATTCCACGCACCATCAGTTGCCATAACGACCTTCTTGCTTCCCAGAGAGGACTCCAGAGCGTTGGCTGCGCTGGTTACGGGCGGTGCACAGTGATATACTTCGGACAGATCTGCGATCTTCTGTAATGCATCTACGGTTGCGGGATCATTGATGGTACACTCAGAACCATCCTTGCTGTAGTAACCGCCGCCGTTGGACAGTGTCCATACTTCCAGCTGCCAGGGCAGTGTGTTGATGGTACATCCGTAAATATCAATATTATTGGGATCAAAGTCGGGATCCAGAGCATTCTTGCCGTTGATATCAATGGTCAGCTTCTGTGCAGTCTCTACGAAAGTATCCCAATCCCATGCATCTGCTGCACTTGCGGGAGGAGTCATTTCCTTGACATCCAGATTCTGCTTTTCACATACTTCGTTTAACAGATCGATGTTATACCACAGATTCAGTACCTCGTTTGCTGCAGAATAAGCAACGGGAGTTCCCTGATATTTGAAGGTCAGTGCATCCAGAGGCTTTGCATCGCCTTCACCGTACATGGAACTGATGTCAGCTAACAGTCCGTTCTCTGCAAACTTCAGTACACCGGCCTCACTCATGATACCGGTATCAGGAAGCTCTCCTGCAGTTGCCATGGCGTTCAGCTTGGTTACATAAGTATCATGATCGATCTTGACAACTTCTACTTCGATACGATCCTGCTCACTGTTGAACTTGTCAGCTACCTTCTGGGTTGCTGCAGTCTCAGTCTCGTTACCCCACTGTGCGTAGGTGATATGTACTCTATCCCCGCTGCTACTGCCGCCACTCGTCTGTGTCTGTGCTGCCTGTGTTCCGGCATCTGTTCCCGCTGCCGGTGTCTCATTGCTGTTGCCACACCCTGTAAGTACCATTGCTGTTGCCATTGCGGTAGCAAGGACTGTACTTACGATTTTCTTGTTTTTCATACCTTTCTCTCCTTTACCTTTCTTTATTATAACGACAATGGATTGTCGTTGTAAACACTTGATTGTAAACGCTTACACATTTACTATCCTACACTTTTACTTTTACCCACACCAGCATCTCGCCCGGTGTGCGGTTACACCAGAGTCCGTAAGGGACTGCTGTAAGATGTGTCTTTTCCTTCTCCAGTTTCAGTTCTCCGTACAGAGCTCCCTGTTCGGTAGACTGGTTATGGATCCTTGTAGCTTCATACTGTAACGTAGGGATCTCTCCCGGGAGATCTGCCTGTGGTATTCCCTGTGTAACCTCTGTGTTCTCCTCCACATACAGGTCTGCAAGATATTTTCCGTTGTCTGTCTCTTCCAGGCAATAGACCACGGGGCCATTCATCAATGCGCATCTTCCGGCATCCGCTCTCACTTCGTCATTAGCGCCGATCCATCTGGGACGCACTCCAAAATCGATGCAGATCTCATGCTCTCCCGCTATGGTCGTAACTAACAGATAACCTTTTTCCAAAACAGCGTCCACCGTCTGTCCGTCCAATGTGATCTCCTGCTTTCCGGCATATCCTGGGCGGCGGATCTTAAATGTCACTTCGCTGTCCTGCTTCGTCCGAATCTTCACCTTGCCGTCCTGCAGCAATGTGGATCCCATGTTGATCTCCACGGTTCCGTTTTCCAGTACTGCTTTCGCTGTGGAAGAAATGAACTGGTGGATACATACCGCATTTTCTTCCTGTGCATATATGTATTGTCCCAGAGAAGCCAGTGTCCTTGCCACATTCGGCGGACAGCAGGCCACGGAGAACCATTTCTGTCTGACGGCCTTCACATGATCCATGTAAGTGTGTTCCGTGCAGAACTCCGGTACAACTTCCAGAGGATTCACATAGAAGTATCTGTCTCCCGCTCTGTTGATGCCTGCCAGCACCGTGTTGTACAGTGCCAGTTCCACGGTATCGTAGTAGCCCGCCTCTCCGGTGGCTGTGCTCATCCTCTGTCCGAACATCATCAGTCCGATGGAAGCGCAGGTCTCCGAATAGTTCGTGGTATTCGGCAGATCGTAATCCGTGGTAAACCTCTCCCGAAAACCACTGGATCCGATGCCGCCGGTCAGATACATTCTGTGATTCACCGTGCTGTCCCATAGCCGCTTACAGGCTTCCAGCATCTCAGCATCCTCACATTCCACAGCCAGGTCTGCCATGGCAGAGCACATATACATAGCTCTTACCGCATGTCCTTCCGCTGTCTTCTGTTTTACCGGTTCTATATGTGATTGTGAATATTCCAGATCGTAATTCTTGAACTCCGGGAAAAATTCCCAGCCGCCTCTGCCTTCCATCTCCTGTACGAAATAGCTTGGCTTTTTTCCTCTCTCATGGAGGAAATACGATGCAGTGTCCAGGTATCTTCTCTCTCCGGTCACCCGGTAGAGTTTTACCAGCGCAAGTTCGATCTCCTGATGTCCGGGATAGCCCTTCTTCTGTCCTTCGCCAGTACCGAATACCCTGCAGATCAGATCTGCGTTCTTGCGGGCGATGTCCAGGATCTTCGTCTTCCCGGTGGCCTGATAATAAGCAACCGCCGCCTCTATCATATGCCCTGCCGTATAAAGTTCATGGCCTTCTACCAGATTCGACCACTTCTTCGCCGGCTCATTGACTGTGTAGTAGGTGTTCAGGTATCCGTCCGCCTCCTGTGCCCTTCCTACCAGTTCGATCACTTCATCTGCCAGTGCTTCGTATTCGTAGCCTTGCCCCCCGGCAATACAGAATGCTACAGATTCCAGCCACTTGTACAAATCTGTGTCCTGGAAAACTACCCCCTTTCTCTCTCCCGGCAGCTCTCCTGCTGCCACCCGGAAATTCTGAATACAGTAGGTAGGTTCGGAATCCTCCAGCTGATCGTTCAAGATCTTCCATTGGTGCGGGATGATCTTCTCACTGACCTTTTGCACGTATTCACCGAACAGCTTGTCTGTGATCCTGATATTTCCGTATTCCAGCTGCTTCCTGTGATGTCCCATACCTTTCTCCTATCCTTGTTCGTCCCAAAAGGTTAATCGTTTAATCTTTTGTGAGAAAAGAAACAGCCATTTGGCTGTTATACTGCTGTATTCTTCTTTTCTGTAAGTTAATCGTTTTACCTTTTGATAAACTTATCATATCACCAGATAGGTATTTTGTAAATAGGTTTTATGCAAATCGTCACAATCTATAAGTTTTGCTACCTTTTTTTGTATATTTTACACATTTTCAAGTGAATTTTCAGTTTATTAATCGTTTTACCCATCCAAGACGCCTAGCCACTTCAAAGCGTTCCAGATACCGTCTTTGTCCACATCCGTGGTGATATAATCTGCTGTTTCCAGCACCTGTTCACTGGAATTACCCATGGCTATGCTGGTATGGGCGTACTTTAACATCGGCAGGTCGTTATTGCTGTCACCGATGGCTACGGTATCCTCCATGGGAATCTTCAGATAATCTGTAATGTAGCGGATCGCTGTGGCTTTGGAATAACCTGCGGGTACCAGTTCGTGATATCCATGCTCCCTGTCAATAAAATCCAGAATTCCTGCCAGTTCCCGTTTCATGCCGTCCATCCCCTGCGGAGTCTCAGAATAAGCATACAGTTTATCGAAATTCCCAAGTGCATTGGCATAGCGGTCATATTTACGTTCTTCGATCTCTGCTGCCATATCGCGGAAAGCCTGCGTAAAGACTTCCTCTCCTCTGGGGGCATAATCTTCTCTGCTGCCTTCCAATATTGCATCCACATGATATTTTTTCATGGCATCCAGAATGGCCTGGGACTCCTCCAGGGTAAAGGTCCTGTGCATCAGGCGTCTGCCCCGGTATTCGATCTCACTTCCACAGCCCAATAGCAGTCCGTCGAATTCCACCTGTCCGGTGATATCTTCTCCCACCAGCCGCTTGGTGCGTCCGGTGTTGATCATGCAGATATGTCCATTGGCTCTGGCAATACGGATCGCTTCTTTTGTACTCTCTGACATGAGACTGCTTCCGCCGCAGATCAGGGTTCCGTCGATATCAAAAAATATTATCTTCATCTCAGATTCTTAAGCTCCTCTACCAGATCCAGGTCGGATTTCTGTACCTTCAAGTTCGTGGATACGGGTTCCTCACCGGGTCTTGTGATCGTGATCTCTATAATGGTTCCTTCGGTGATCGCGCCGCCCATAAAAAATCTGCTTACGAAGGCTGCGAACTTGGGATGATTGCTCTCGAAGGTATTCTTCGCATTCATCAGTTTCATCATTGTTCCGGGATTTATCATAATAGTCTCCTTTTTTTCTGAATCGTTACAAAAAGAAAGGCTGTCCGCACCATCCGAAAACAGTGTGTCCAGCCTTAACAGTTGCTTTAATTATGCGATCTTGGACTTAGCCAGCTCTGCAAGGGTCTTGAAACCTTCTGCATCGTTAACTGCCAGGTCTGCCAGCATCTTTCTGTTCATGTCAACGCCTGCAAGCTTCAGACCGTACATGAATTTGCTGTAAGATAAACCGTTCATTCTTGCTGCTGCGTTGATACGAGCGATCCACAGCTGTCTGAACTGACGCTTTCTCTCTTTTCTACCTGCATAAGAACTGGTCAGAGCTCTCATAACAGACTGCTTTGCTACTCTGTACTGCTTGCTTCTTGCTCCCCTGTAGCCCTTTGCAAGCTTTAATACTCTATTGTGTTTCTTCTTGGCATTTAAGCCACCTTTAATTCTTGCCATGTCTTATTTCCTCCTCGCCTGAATTATAAATAAGGTAAAATCTTCTTCATATTCTTAACATTAGTTGCATCCGTAATTGCAGGCTTTCTCAGATTACGTTTTCTCTTGGTAGATTTCTTGGTTAAGATATGGCTCTTGTAAGCTTTAGATCTCTTTAACTTACCGGTTCCTGTTGCTTTAAAGCGCTTAGCTGCTGCTCTGCTTGTCTTCATTTTGGGCATAACGAGTTCCTCCTAAACTTTACTTAATCTATCGTGCCGGATCCCGACACTTTTTAACTGTACGAATTAACGCTTCTCAGTTAAAAACATTGTCATGCTTCTGCCTTCTACTTTGGGAGCTTTTTCCACTACCGCAATATCGGACAGGCTCTGTGCGATATCATCTAAGATATGCTTGCTGTTGTTCATATGTGCCATCTCTCTGCCGCGGAATCTCAGGGTGATCTTCACTCTGTCTCCCTTGGTCAGGAACTTTCTGGCTGCACCGATCTTGGTATTCAGATCGTTGGTATCGATGTTGGGGGAAAGTCTGATCTCCTTGATATCGATGACCTTCTGCTTCTTCTTTGCTTCCTTTTCTTTTCTCACCTGCTCGTATTTGTACTTGCCGTAATCCACGATCTTACAAACAGGAGGCTTTGCCGTAGGAGCAATCTTTACCAGATCCAGTCCCGCTTCCTCTGCCATCTTCAGGGCATCTCTGGAAGAAACGATTCCGAGCTGTTCTCCGTCTTCTCCAATCAGTCGTACTTCTTTGTCTCTGATCTGTTCATTAATCATTAAATCGCTAATGGTTGTGTACCTCCATAAGAAAATATATTAAGCAATAAAAAAAGCAGATAGCATAACTATCCACCTGTTCCCTTCACGGACTGCCCTCATTCAAACAAATTCCAAACGAGTTCTCTGTCTATGAAAATATCTGAACGCTTACCAGCCTGCGCCGTAAGGTGAGAGTGGATACTCTGCTTGTTGTGTCGTGTTCTTCACACGCTTAAATAGAATACCACGGAGTTCTCCCGATGTCAACCCCGTTTTTACAATATTATTATACAATATTATTTATTTAATGTAAAGGCATTTAGCCACATTTGGTTAAATAATACAACAAGACGAACACTATTGTCCGTCTTAAATATTTTTTATATTTTTATTTTAATTGTGTTTTCTTATGTCGACATATTACACAATTTATACTATAGCATAATCAGCATGATTTGTATTAATCTTTATTAATTTTTTTGCTATTCTACTATCGTATTTCATCCTCTCTTCTATTTTTAATTGTTTTTCTAAGTGTTTAATTTTATTTTTTCTTTCTTCTAATTCCTTATTTACATCAACTTCAGAAAGTAACTCTTTAATAGCTTCAGCACCCATACCTACTTCGAAACCATTACCATATTTTTCATAATATATTCTATATTCTTTATCTGAT
>OIZA01000972.1_pt1 | contig 11656 bp, 12 predicted proteins | sample 1588381 | NCBI WGS metagenome assembly OIZA01 (sample SAMN03283277) | human gut metagenome | biome: human-associated habitat; material: feces | host: Homo sapiens | place: Peru | collected 2012 | reverse complement strand
GAGTTTTGGGTAAAATAAAACTCAATAGAAAACTCAATTACTTTTAATGGCAAGTACTGGAGTAATAAATACGCTGAAAAAATGATTGAGTGGAGTCTTAAAAAACTCAATTAAAACTCGTTATAAAACACAGACATATGAACAGATACAATGATGATTATTTATTAAGTATGTGGTTATACCGATATGCGTAAATCTATTGATGGACTTGCGGCTGTCGTGCAACAACAGTTTCATCTGGATCCATTCTCGAAGTCACTCTTTTTATTTTGTGGCAGGCATCGTAACAAGATAAAAGCTCTTTTCTGGGAAGGTGACGGTTTTGTCCTTCTATATAAACGACTGGAAAACGGTTCCTTTCTGTGGCCTCGTAATGAAACAGAACTAAAGCCTATCTCATGGCAAATGTCGATTTCATAGTTTTTTAGCACATTAATTGTCATAAGCATTCTTTTTTCGGAATAGGGAGTGTAGTGCTCTTTTAACATTACTTCAAGATTTCTTTTTGTAGAATCAATTATAAAAAAGATTATAAGTGATAGAGTTCCTAATCCTATTGGAATATATGAAGCCCATGTTTGTTGAAAGATTAAAAGTATACCACTAGTAATGGCACTGGCGAAAAGAATGATTACAAAAATCTTGCGGTAAAGTGGTAGTTTGGTGAATGGAATTGTGCTTTTGATATTTTTCAATCCGATTTTATAGCTGATAAATAAATCACAAAATCTCATATGTTTGTATAGTCCTTTCTTGATTGGTATGTTTATCAAATTATAAAAAATTTTTCAAAAATTCATACAAAAATGATGATAATATATTTATTATAATTGTACTAATGAAAGTGATTACAATAGATAAGATAGGTCTTTCTTTTACAAAGTCAATAATTCTGTAAAAAAGTAATTTCTTAAATGATTTAAATTCCTTGTTTAGGAGTGGGACAAATTCTTTATCTACTGCAGTTGATTCGATTTTAGCAATACAAGAACCAGTAGTTGGTCGTCATCGTCAAGATTTAACGAAACAGTATATTCCTTATCCGGATCTATTGGATTCATCGGAAATTTTATCTCTTTGAGATAATATTCCGTTTCCGTTATTTCGCCATCCTCCAGTTTGTCTCGCAGGCGTGCCCAGTACTCAACCATCTTCTTGAAGTAATCAAGGTCTTCTTGTGGGCGGGGACCGGCATTTGGAAGCCGCTCTTCAAATTTGAAACATATTTCTCCGTCTTTCATAGTGGGACGTAGTCCGTATGCCCATTCGATATCAAACAGCACATGGAGCGCACTGAAGATATTGGCAACATCCGGGTCTGATAATGCATAAAAACTGACACCTAGATTGTTGGCGATATTGAGTAAAGTCGCCTCGTCAGGATATCGGTTTCCGAGCTCGTAGTTTCGGATTGTGGATTCGTTTAGTCCGCATTTATCTGCCAATTCCTTTTGTGTCATCTCTGTCGCAATTCTGAAATTCCTAATCAAAAAGCCTACCCGGCTGGTGAATTTTTCGCCCATTTTAACTGTTCCTTATAAGTGTAATGCGTGTTGTAGCATGCACGAAAACACGAGGCACAAATCATGCATTTACATAGATTATAACATTAACAGTACAAAAGTGAACTGCTAATATAAAACATATCAAAACAGTTCAGAAGTGAACTGAGTAATAAAACGAAAGAGAGGAGGCATTTGCTTATGGAGAACAAACGATTTTTAATAGCGCAGGATGTCATGGAAATGTTGGACGTATCACTATCCTATGCATATAAGCTGATACGGCGGCTGAATGCAGAACTTGAGTCTGAAGGATTTGTGACAATAAAAGGGCGTGTCAGCACCCAGTATTTTGTGGAACGAATCTACGGACTGTCCACAGATAAGGAGGTGGGATAGATGGCGGTTATCAAGAACAAAAAGACCGGAATGTGGGAGGTGAGGAATTATTATAAGGATTTGACCGGAGAAAGGAAGCAGAAGCCCAAGAGGGGCTTTGCGAAGAAAAGCGAAGCCCTCGAATGGGAGCGGAACTTCAAGCTGAAAGAGAATCAGAGTATCAGTATGAGCTTTAAAAGCTTTGTGGATATTTATTTGACGGATTTGGAGCCGAGAATAAAACGCAATACGTTCCTAACAAAAAAGCGCATTATTGAGACTAAGATTCTGCCATATTTCGGGAAAAGGAAACTGGATGATATTCGTACTTCGGATGTGATCCAGTGGCAAAATGAGATTATGAAACTGAAAAAAGATAATGGGGAGTTGCTCTCCCAAACTTATCTGAAAACGATTCATAACCAGCTCAGTGCCATATTAAACCATGTAGTCAATATGTATGGGCTAAAGGATAATGTGGCACGAAAAGCCGGAACTATGGGGAAGGAAGAAAATAAGGAAATGGAGTTCTGGACACAGGAGAAATTTCAGGGATTTTTGGAATGTGTGGCAGATAGGCCGATTTCGTATTATGCATTTGAAATGCTTTACTGGACGGGAATACGTGAGGGATAATTACTTGCTCTGACACCGACAGATTTCAATTTTGAAAAGAAAACGCTTCAGATAAATAAGTCATATTGATGAAATGTTAAGAGTTTGCAAAGAAGTACGAATATTTCCAGTTGTCGATTTGGATGCTTGTCAGTCTGATATGATTTCAAATGTGATTGATGAATTCAAAAAAAGGTATGTTGTAGAGTTGAAGGTAACAAGCTATCAATTTCAGAAGAATGCTAATAAAATGCTCGTGATTCGAAAGTAGTTTGATAGCGGAGAAAGCCGTTGCGGATATACCGTTTTTTATGTCAGACTGTCTTTTAAGGAAAGTACCCATGACAGCTTATGAGATCATTTCAATTTTCATTGGGATATCAGCATTGCTGATGGCCTTTGGCAGCTTGATTGTAGCATTGCTTGCCTTTTTCGATAAGAGAAACAGAGTCCGTGAAAGTTTTTCTGTAAATAGTTTTTTTGGGTATTCTATGATAGAATATAAAATCATGGGAGGCCTTATTTCATGCCAAGAGCAAATGTAACGATCAATATGAAGATGCAGTGTTTAACGTTGCAAAACAGGAAAAAGGACTGGATAATATGATCCTCAGTATAAGCCGTAGAACGGATATCCCGAATTATTATTCCGAATGGTTTTATAACCGGATAAAGGATGGCTTTGTATATGTCAGAAATCCGATGAATCCGCATCAGGTCAGCAGGATAGATCTGTCGCCTGCGGTTGTGGACTGTATGGTGTTCTGGACGAAAAATCCGGAGCCGATGATGGACAGGTTGGATGAACTGGCGGCATATCCGTACTATTTTCAGTTTACACTGACCGGATATGGAAAAGACATGGAGTGCGGTGTCCCGCATAAAAAAGAAAAAATGATCCCGGTGTTTCAAAGGCTGTCGGACAAGATCGGGAGCAGGCGGGTGATATGGCGATATGATCCGATCCTGTTTACGGAAAATTATACGCCGGAATACCACTTAAAGGCATTTGCGCAGATCGCGGATGCGCTAAAGGGATATACACATAAATGCGTGATCAGCTTTGTTGATATTTACGCGAAGAACAAAAAGCAGATGGAAGAGCTTCATGCATATGAGTTAAAAGAGACGGAGCTTATGGACTTTGCAGGAAAACTGAGTGAGACAGCGAAAAAGAATGGAATGATGGTCGGAAGCTGTGCGGAGTATACGGACCTGACGGAATGCGGGATCGTGCACAACTGCTGTATCGATAAAGCGCTGATCGAGGAACTTGCCGGTTATCCGATAAAAGTGGCAAAAGACAAAAATCAGCGACCGGCGTGCGGCTGTGTGGAAAGCGTGGAGATCGGAGCCTATGACACCTGTAAAAACGGATGCAGATATTGTTACGCAAATGTGAGCAAAGAGTGTGTCCGCAGAAACTGGGAAAAGTATGATCCAAATGCGCCGTTACTCTGTGGGGTGCTCACGGAGAAAGACAGGATCACGGAGCGAAAGGTAAGATCGTTAAAGGTAAGTTCACTAAAAGTAAGTTCATTAAAAGAGGAACAGCTTAGTATCTTTGATCTGGAAAGATAACATAAAAAATCATGCCCCGGGGAGAGCTAAAATCAGCCTCCCGGGGCACTTTTTATTTCTCTCTTGCCAGTTTCCGGTATTCCACCGGGAGGATTCCGGTGCTTTTGCGAAACAGTTCCGCAAAGCGGCTTGACGTGGAGTAGCCGATCATTTCTGCGATCTGTCCCATGGAAAAATCCGTGTTGATCAAAAGATGCTCCGCCTGGCTCATCCGGCGCTGTTGGATATATTCCGTGATCGTGCATCCGGTGAGCTGCTTGAAGGACGACTTTAGCTTGGTCGTGCCCATGCAGGCGATCCTGGCGAGCCGGTCTAATGGAATCTCAAATGCATAATGGTCATTCAGATATGCGATGACATTTTCAAGCTGTGCCGCGTCCTGTGCGGTCAGCTTTTTTTCTTTTCGGCTGGCCAGCTTTTTTTGTTCTTCGACCACAAGAGAAACCGCTTCCGCAACTTTTGCCTCATAGTAGAGACCGGCAGCGATCCCGCTGCCCCGATAGTTTTTCACTTCATAGAGCAGTTTCGCCATGGCAGGAAAATCCATGGTCTGGTCAATTTCCTTAAAGGCAGTAAACGGGTTTACATAATCTCCCGGATACTGCTTTTTCATATAATCTTCATAGTAGGCGGGCATGATCTCGATCCCGATGGAACGGATGGGGATACGCTTGTGGATCAGTGCTTTGTATGGCTCATAGCCGCCGATAAAAGTTTTGATACAGCCCGCAGAAAGCCGCCGGTACGGAGAAAGCTCTTCTCCGGAGATCGACTCGTACTGCGTGATGCTCAAGCATTCCGGCATCGGAAATTCCAAAAAACAGTCTTCATAAAAAAGAAAATCATGGATCTTAATGTCATAAAGATCTTTTTTGGCATAGATCCAGTAAGAACCTTCGCCGACTTCCGGAGAGAGCGTCCAGCACTGCCCGACAGAGCGGATGTTGGCTGATTCGTCCGCCGGAAGAAAATGATGATCTGCCATAAGCGGCTCATAGCAGTCACTTAATATATTGCTTTTCAAAAAGTAACCTCCTTGCAACGATGAGACGAACCTTTGCAACGAAAAGACGAAACTGCCCGTTTCGTATTGCGGTTCGACTTTGAAATAAGTATCGTATAAGTGCGGTTAGCAGGAACTAATCACATATTAACAGAATGTGGGCAGATGGTCAATCGCCTGCAGTAAGAGGAGGAAAATTGATATGAGTAATCAAACAGCAAAGAAGGGACTTTCGGTCAAAGACCTGGTCACGATTGGTATTTTCACAGCGCTTATGCTGGTTTTCAGCATGGTAGGCGGCATTTTTTTCGCGCCAAATCCGGTGCTCACCTTTTATATGCCGGTGGGGAGTGCAATTTTGTGCGGACCGATCTATCTGTTACTGATCGCAAAGGTGAAAAAGCGTTTTGCGATAACGATCCTTGGCGTGCTGATAGGTATCATCTGGTTTGTGACCGGGATGCACTGGGCATTTGCGCTCGGAACGATCCTTATGGGGATCGTGGCGGATCTGGTTGCAGGACTCGGACAGTACAACAGTAAAAAGATCAACACGATTTCCTATATGCTTTACAGTCTTGGAGGAACCGGTTCTTATCTCGTGTTTTTTGCAGATCCGGACGGATGGGCAAAGACCATGCTTGGAAACGGAACAGAGCAGGGTTATATTGACACGATGCAGGCAACCGGAAATGGCGTCATCCTTGCAGCCATGCTGATCGGAACGCTGGCAGCAGCACTTGTCAGTGCAGCAGTCGGCTGTAAAATGTTAAAAAAACAGTTTGAAAAAGCAGGTATTACGGCATGATCTGCAAAAATGTGAAAAAAAAGTTCTGGCTGGACCCCAGGACCAAGCTTCTTTTGATCCTGCTGTGTGTGCTGTCGTCCATGTTTGCGCCATCGCTTGCGTATCAGTTTGGCCTGGTAGCGCTTATTGCAGTGCTTGCAGTATGTTGCGGGAAATGGAGTTATGTGTTCAAAGGAGTCATTGTATATGCGCTGATCTGTTTATTTACTGCGTGGATCATGCGGGAAATGACTGGTACGCTTCGGACGATGTTTGTTGCATTTCTCGGTCTGCTTCATAAAGTTTATGCCTGCGGCATGCTGGCGGGAGTCGTGCTTGCCACGACAAAGGTCAGTGAATTTTTATCGGCAATGAACCGATTGCATGCGCCAAAAAAACTGGTGATTCCGATGGCGGTCATGCTGCGTTACCTGCCGACGGTCGGGGAGGACTGGCGGTATATCAAGGATGCCATGCGGATGCGAGATGTATTTCCGTCGGTAAAAGGATTTCTTGCGGCTCCCGGTATGACGGTGGACTGCATTTATGTGCCGTTTATGATGGCGGCATCCAAGGCAGCGGACGAACTCTCGATCGCAGCGGTTACACGGGGCATTGAAAATCCAAAGCCGCGCACCTGTCTGGTGCAGATCAAACTGGGGATCGCAGATGCCGCCGCAGTGCTCTTATTTTTGGGCTATTTTGTGGCGGGACTGTATCTGGGGAGGAGTATATGATGATAGAGATAAAATCCGTGTCACTGGATTATGGAGTAAAGGATCTGGATCTGACTGTAAAAAAAGGAGAGTTTCTGTTGTTGTGCGGACGCAGTGGCTGCGGAAAAACAACGGTCACACGTCTGGTCAACGGTCTGATCCCGGAATTTTATCCGGCGGAAATGACAGGAGATGTATTTGTGGACGGAAAGAATGTGCGGGATATGCCGATGTATCAGATCGCGGAGCGGGTCGGCTCGGTTTTTCAGAACCCGCGCACACAGTTTTTTAATGTGGACACGGACAGCGAGATCGCATTTGGTATTGAAAACGAGGCGATACCGCCGGAGGAGCTGCACGCGCGTGTAGAGCAGACGGGGAGAGAATTACATATTGAAAAACTGCGTGGAAGAAATATTTTTGAACTCTCCGGAGGAGAAAAACAAAAGATCGCGTTCGCATCAGTGTATGCGATGAATCCGGATATTTATCTGCTTGATGAACCATCCTCCAATCTGGATGTGGATACGATCGGGGAATTGAAACAGCATTTAAGTCTGATCAAGGCGCAGGGAAAAACGGTGCTTGTGGCGGAACACAGGCTTTATTATCTGATGGATCTGGCAGACCGCATCGTATATCTGGAAAAAGGACGGATTGCGGGGATTTATTCGCCGGATGAGTTTCGGAAGATCCCGGATGAAACACGAAAGAAAATGGGACTCCGTGCGATCGATCTTGCGAAGGAGGTTCCAATGTGTCCGCTGTGTGCGGACAGTACAAAAAAAGGGGAGCCGGTTCTTGAGATCCGCGATGTATCTGTTTTCCGGAAAAAACAGCCGGTGCTTTCTCAGATCAGTTTTGCTGCGTCACAGGGAGAGGTCATTGCGGTCGTTGGTCATAATGGAACCGGAAAGACAACATTTTCCAGGGCGTTGTGTGGACTGCACAAGGAATGTGACGGGACATTTTTCTGGCGGGGTGAGCCGCAGAATGCGAAAAAGAGACTGGGACTTTCCTATATGGTCATGCAGGATGTCAATTATGAACTGTTTGCGGAGAGTGTGGAGGCAGAGTGCTCTTTTGGCATCAAAGATCCGGATGCTTCGCTTGTGGAACAGACAATGAAAGAGCTTGGTATCGATAAGTTAAAAAGACGTCATCCCAATACGCTTTCCGGCGGACAAAAGCAGCGTGTGGCGGTCGCAGTCAGCATGATCTGTAAAAAAGAGCTGCTGGTGTTTGATGAGCCGACGAGCGGACTGGATTATGACAGCATGGTACAGGTCGCAGGGTTGATCGGAGCACTTGCGGCGTCAGGGAAGATCGTGTTTGTTGTAACACATGATTATGAATTTGTCTGCCGTACCTGCACAAGAGTACTGCATCTGGATCATGGAAAGCTTTTGGATGATCTTGCAGTCAAAACGGATAATCTGAAAAAAATACAGGAATTATTTTCTGTTTTAATGGAAGAAAGGAAAAGGGAGTAAGAATGAAACAAAAAAAGAAAAACAGAGTGGCATTGCTCCTGCACTGGGCAGGAAAAAACAGGATCTGGCTGCTTTTAGCTGTTCTTTTATCGTTTATCAGCGGACTTTGTACGATGGTACCGTACCTTGGGATCTATCGGCTGATGGATGCGGTATTTATGCGTACCTGTACAAAAGAACTGGTCATGCATGAGGTAGTGATTATAGCAGCAGCGGTGATCCTGCGCTTTGCACTGTTCGGCCTTTCGGGAGTCGCATCGCATAAAGGCGCTTACGGCGCACTGTTTCAGGTGCGGTGCATGGTTGCCGATCATATGGCAAAGGTTCCGCTCGGGGCATTAAACGAGCGGAGCACCGGTGACATTAAAACCGTATTGAACGAGGATATTGAGAAACTGGAGCTGTTTTTGGCACACAGTCTTCCGGATCTGGTCTGCTATCTGGTAGGACCGGTCGTAATCTTTTTGTATCTGATGAGTGTCAATGTGCCGCTCGCATTTATCTCGCTGATCCCACTTGTGGCAGCCGTGGTTGTCATGGGGATCATGTTCCGCAACACGGATGAACTGATGGAGCGTGCAAACCATTCCATTACCTCATTAAATTCAGTGATGATCGAATATATAAACGGCATGAAGCTGATCAAAGCCTATGATATGGGCAGTGAGTCTTTTGGCAAATTTTCCGGTGCGGTAAACGAAGAAAATGTGGTATGGAATGAAACATCCAGACGTATGGGGCCGCCTTTTGCGGCGTTTCTCGTACTTGTGGAGTGCGGTATGCTTTTTATGGTGCCGTTTGGTGGTATGTTTTTTGCGAAAGGTTCGATCACGGCTGGCGCATTTTTACTGTTTGTTTATGTCGGTTCGATGTATCTGACCGAGATCCGCCCACTGCAGGAGCTTGGAACAACTTTTGCAAATGTATTAAATGCAGTGACAAAAACGGATGATATCTTAAGTATTCCGGTCTATGAGGGAGGACTGGATTTTCCGAAAGAGCACGACATTGAATTAAGGGATGTGTGTTTTTCCTACGAACCGGGAAATGGAAAGCCGGATGTACTGAGCCACTGTAATCTAAAGATCAAAGATGGCGAATGCATGGCACTTGTCGGCCGCTCAGGAGCCGGAAAAAGTACGGTCGTGGAACTGATCTCCCGCTTTTATGATGTGCAGGACGGAGCAGTTTTGATCAGTGGAAAAAATGTAAAAGAATTAAATTATGAGCAGATCTTAAAAAATGTGGCGATCGTCTTTCAGAAGACGTTTTTAACCAGGGAGAGTGTATTGGAAAATATCCGCATGGGCAGTGACGCGAGCCTGGATGAGGTGCGTGCGGCAGCAAAAGAAGCCCAGATCGACGACTTTATCATGTCGCTGCCGGATGGCTATAATACGAAGGTGGGAAGCTTTGGCTCCCGGTTTTCGGGCGGGGAGAAGCAGCGTATTGCGATCGCGCGCGCTATTCTGAAAAATGCGCCGATCCTGATCCTGGATGAGGCGACCAGTGCGTCCGATCCGGAAAACCAGATGGAAATCGACCGGGCGATCCGAAATCTCTGCCGTGGAAAGACGGTTATCGTGGTCGCGCACCGGTTAAGCGCACTGAAAATGTGTGACCGGGTGGCGGTTGTGGAAGACCATACGATCACCTGTGTCGGCACACATGAGGAGGTAAGGGCGAACAATGCCTACTACCGCAAAGCATGGGAAGATTATGAGACGGCGCGGAATATCACTTATAAACGAAAAGGAGGAGACCGGGATGACAGATAGGGAAGTGTTTGGGAAGAACAGAAATTTTTACATCGGGATTGCGGGAACGGTGATCGAAGGACTGCTCTCCGGAAGTTTGTTTCTGCTGCTTTATACGGTCATGCAGTTTTTGTGGAGTGGAACATTTGATCTTTCCCGGGCACTCAAAGTCACGGGAATTATCGCAGTGATCTTTTTTTTCCGTATTGTGATCTACAGCTTTGGCTATACCAGAGCACAGATCGGAGGGGCGGCGGTCAGCAGACAGATCCGCCTGTTTTTGGGAGATAAGCTAAAGCGGATTCCGCTTTCATGTTTTTCCAAAGGTCAGACCGGAGATTATATCTCGGTGATCACCAGCGATGTCAATAATTACGAAAAGATACTGACGCACAAGATCGGTGATCTGGCAAAGAACATTTCACTGTCGGTGATGCTGATCGTGTTTGTGATGACGCTTTACGTTCCTGCAGGGCTGATTTTGCTTGCAGCAGATCTTCTGCTGATTCCGGCGCTTTTATTGTCCTTTTACATGGTGCGTAAATATGGAAGTAAAAAAAATACCATCTGTGCGGAAAATGTCAGCAGTATTGTGGAATACGTCTCCGGAATCCAGACCTTTCGTGCATATGGCATCGGTGGAACGAAAAATAAGACAGTAACAAAAGCGATGAAGGATTTCTGCGATATCAGCTTTATATATGAAGCAAAGGTATTGCCGATCGGAGCCGGATGTGGCATTCTGATCTGGCTCACCTGTCCGCTGATCATCCGGCTTGCATACATGCCGTGGGCGGTGGGAGATCTGGATACGATATCCTATCTTCTGATCTGCATGCTGCCGCTTTTCTGCGCTAAAATGGCAAACGCAATTTTTGTGGATCTGACCGGGTATAAGAATCTGATGATCTCAAAGGAAAAGATAAAGAAGGTAACACAGGAACCGGAGGAGACCGGAAGCAGGAAGCCGTTCCGGCCAAAGACGCATGAGATCACGTTCGACCATGTGGCATTTTCCTATGTGCCGGGAGAGCCGGTGTTGACGGATGTATCCTTTATTGCACCGGATCAGAAGCTTACAGCGATCGTCGGGGATTCCGGTTCCGGCAAATCCACGATCCTGAATCTGATCGCAAAATATTATGAGGCGGGCGGCGGCACGATCATGATCGGAGATAGATCCATTTCGCCGGTCGCAGCGGAACAGGTGCTTACTCAGATTTCAATGGTCGATCAGGAAGTGTTTCTGTTTGACGATACAGTTCGGGAAAATATCAGGCATGCCAGACCGGAGGCCACGGACGCAGAGATCGAAGCTGCTTGTAAGGCGGCAAACTGTGACGGATTTATCCGGAAAATGGAAATGGGCTATGACACACCGGTCGGAGAAAACGGAAATCTGCTCTCCGGCGGAGAGAGACAGCGGCTTTCCATTGCGCGGGCGATCTTGAAGAACAGTCCGATCCTGCTTTTGGATGAGGCGACGGCGTCACTCGATATTGAAAATGAGCTTGCAGTAAAGCAGGCGATCGCAAATCTGCTGGCACAGAAAAAGACAGTGGTCATGATCGCGCATACACTGTCTATTGTAAAGAATGCGGATCAGATCCTGGTCGTATCGGATGGCAGGATCGCAGAAGCCGGCACACATGCGGAACTTCTGCAAAAGAACGGAAAGTATGCGGCAATGTGGAATGCCGAGCAAAAGACACTCGGTTAAACAGGTTTTTGTGCGGAAAGAGGCCGATACTTCTTTTTGGGGACGCGTTCGTGTATTTGATGCAGGAAAGAAAAAGGGCGTGTGAAAAAATGAAAGTTTTTTCA
>OIZA01000971.1_pt1 | contig 11662 bp, 8 predicted proteins | sample 1588381 | NCBI WGS metagenome assembly OIZA01 (sample SAMN03283277) | human gut metagenome | biome: human-associated habitat; material: feces | host: Homo sapiens | place: Peru | collected 2012 | reverse complement strand
CTTCTTTCGTACCATACCCTGCCATGCATATACCGACTGAAGCTCTGTCGGCTTTCCATTCATCGTCATGGACAAGCTGCCGTTTTCTGCCTTCAGACTGAACGCATCGCCCTCACCGGAAACATACTCACCGGCGAGCTCTGCGACTTCTTCTTCCGTCCAGCTACGCTCCGCATGCTCTGGACGCGGTTCTTCTGCATCGAGGCCGAAGTATACGCGCATCGCTGCATCGGCGATCGCTGCTACGGAAACATCCATCGTGTTGCAAAGCACCACGACGCCGACATTTTCCTGCGGGCAGAAGGAGAAGTTCGAGGAAACACCCGGAAGACTGCCGCCATGCTCGACGATCGTGCGATCCTCCACCTGCTTGCACTCAAGTCCATAGCCGTAGTACACACCCGGCTTCATGAACTGACGCGGCTTCACCATCTCCTGAATCGAATAGCGGTCGATGATACGCGTTCCGTCTGCGGCTGCACCCTCGTTCAGGTACATCGTCGCATACTTCAGCATATCGCCGAGTGTAGACTTCATGCCTCCACCGCCATGCAGAACGAAGGCATCATTCTGATAATCACGATCGGCTCTCCAGCCATCCTTCTCCAGCGAATACAGGGTCGCTGCATTCTCATCGAGGGTATTACGGATGAAGCTGATGTTACTGCGCGTCATACCGAGCGGCTTCAGGATCTTCTGATCGAGGTACTCTGCGAAGGAGCCGTAGCCTCCGTGGCGACGCACGATATCGGACAGTAAGCCGAAACCGTCGTTACAGTAGCTGAGGCGCTGACCCGGACGACCTGTAAAGTGTGTCTGTGCATCCAGACGCTCCGCTACACGACGCACACCCTCTTCTGCAAAATCCTCTCGATAGATCAGCTCGTTCTCGAGCGCGTCTTTGATGCCCATCTCCTGCGCCGTCTTATCGATGACGATACGCGGCAGCGGGAAGAAGCCACCGCTGTGGCACATGAGGTGCCACAGCTTGACCGGTGCGCTCTGATTCTTATTGGTGAATTCCGGAACATACTTCGAAACCGGATCATCGACAGATAAAAGTCCGTCCATCTGCATCTGCATGATGGAAAGTGCGGTGAAGGACTTCGTCACCGAGGCCATACCGAAAATCGTATCCCGGTTGATCGGAAGCTTCTTTTCTTCATCACGATAGCCGAAGTACTGCTCATACTGGATCTTTCCGTCTGAATCGACGATCCCGACCGCGATACCGCGTGCCTGCCCGTCCTTCATCACCTCATGAACCAGCGCTTCGAGCTGCTTTCGGCCGTTTTCTGTCATTCGATTCATGAAAGCATCTCCTTATGAAGGCCTGTGATTCCGAGACCAGGCTCAGAAGAAAGCACGAGATGGCAGGTATCCTTCACCGTAAGTCCTCCCTCGAACGGAAGCTGCTTCAGTGAGAAGGTTGCATCGAGATCTGCACGCGTGATGTTCTTCAGTGCCGCACCGAGGGCAGCAGAAGCGTTGATGGCGATACCGCTCTCCTCTGCCATACAGCCGAGCATCACCTCGACGCCTGCTGCCTGGGCGATGGCATTGATCTTCTTCGCCTCATAGAGGCCGCCGCACTTCATGAGCTTGATGTTGATGAAATCTACGGCACGCTCGGAAACGAGACGCAGTGCATCCTTCGAATCCCAGCAGCTCTCATCCGCCATGATCGGTACGGAGCTGTTTGCCGTAACATACTTCAGTCCCTCGAAATCAAAGCGTGGAACCGGCTGCTCTACGAGCTCGATATCGTACTCGTCGAGACGGCGAATCAGCTCGACTGCCTCCTTCGCCTTCCAGCCCTGGTTTGCATCGAGACGGATCTTCACATCATCGCCGACCGCCTCACGAATCGCACGTACTCTGGCGAGATCACTTGCGAAATCCGTACCGACCTTGGTCTTGATGGTATTGAATCCGGCTTCTACATGTGCCTTCGCCTGGGCAGCCATCACCTCCGGCTCGTCGATGCCGACGGTCATGTCGGTGACGATTTCATCAGAGTAACCACCGAGTACCTTATAGAGCGGCATACCGGCACACTTACCGATAATATCATGACATGCCAGATCGATGGCAGCCTTCGCCGTACCGGCATAAGCTACCGTACGATTCATCACGGTATAGATCGCCTCGATGTCACAAGGATCCATGCCGATCAGATCCGCCTTCAGCTTCTCGATCGTCGCAACTGTACCCGCCAGGTTCTCACCGGTGATCAGTGGTCCCGGAGAGCCCTCTCCATATCCGATGATACCGGCATCGGTCTCGATCTCGACGAGACAGCTCTCGGCATGGGTGATCAGACCCAGTGCGATGCGGAACGGCCGTACCAGCGGAACCTGCATCTTGTAGGTTCTGATGTTTGTGATTTTCATAATATTACCCTTCCTTTCTTAAAAAATATCTTTATTTTTCCTCAGACTTCGCAGCCTGAGCACATGCGCCGCCACAGAAGTGACAGGCACATAAGTGTCCATTTCCGATATCTCTCAGCTCCGGCTTCTGCTGTGCACAGATGTCCTGTGCCATGAAGCAGCGTGTATGGAACACACAGCCGGATGGTGGATTCGCCGGGCTCGGAAGATCGCCCTGCAGCAGAATCTTCTTTCGTTTCACGTGGCGGTCCGGTACCGGAATCGCCGACAGAAGCGCCTGAGTATATGGGTGAGAAGGATTGTCAAACAGCTCCTTCTTATCCGCGAGCTCCACGACATGACCGAGGTACATGACCATGACACGATCCGAGATGTGCTTGATAACACTCAGATTATGTGAGATGAAGATGTAGGCCATGCCCATCGATTCCTGCAGCTCACGGAGCAGATTCAGTACCTGTGACTGAATCGACACATCGAGCGCGGAAACCGGCTCATCACACACCACGAGGGATGGGTTCAGCACGATCGCACGGGCGATGCCGATACGCTGACGCTGACCACCGGAAAACTCGTGCGGGTAACGATTATAGTACTTCGTATTCAGACCGACGACTTCCATCACCTTCAGCACGTGTGCTCTGATTTCTTCCTCGGTCTTATAACGCTTCTGGATCTTCAGCGGCTCTGCGATGACTTCACCGACCGTCATACGCGGATTCAGTGATGCATACGGATCCTGGAAGATGATCTGCATCTCTGAACGCAGCTTTCGAAGCTCTGCACCGCTGGCCTTTGAAAAATCTGTTCCTCTATAGATGATATCACCGGACGTCGGCTCAATCAATCGAAGGACGGAGCGTCCCATCGTGGACTTGCCACAGCCGGACTCACCGACCACGCCCAGGGTTTCCTTCGGATTCAGCGTAAAGGATACGCCATCCACCGCCTTGATCCAGGCCTTATCCTTCTGGAAAAAGGACGACTTTCCCGGGAACAGCTTACGCAGATTCCGGACCTCCAGAAGCGGCGTCTTCTCATTTACTTCACTCATCAGACGTTCTCCTCCCACTCCTTCGTATATTTGAAGCAACGTACCTTGCGGCCATCTACATCCACCAGATCCGGCATCTTACAACGACAGATCTCGCGCGCCTCCGGACATCTCGGACAGAAGGCGCAGCCTGCCGGCATATCATCGAAGCTCGGGACCATACCCTTGATGACACTCAGCTCCTTCGTATCATCGTCATCGAGCTTCGGAATACACTTCATCAGGCCATCGGTATACGGATGCAGCGGCTGATCGAAGATCTGATCACAGCTTGCCTTCTCGACCACCTGGCCGGCGTACATCACCATGACATCATCTGCGACCTCAGCGATGACACCGAGATCATGGGTGATCATCATAACCGAGGTACCGGTCTTCTCCTTCAGCTCATTGATCAGATCGAGGATCTGCGCCTGGATCGTCACATCGAGGGCCGTGGTCGGCTCGTCACAGATCAGGAGCTCCGGATTACAGCACAGTGCCATCGCAATCATCACACGCTGACGCATACCACCGGAAAGCTGATGCGGGTACTCGTCGAAGCGACGCTCTGCGAGCGGGATCTTCACGAGCTTCAGCATCTCGATCGCACGCTCCTTTGCTTCCTTTTTCGTCATGTTTTCATGAAGAAGCAGTGCCTCGATGAGCTGCTGTCCGATGGTAAACACCGGATTCAGGGAGGTCATCGGCTCCTGGAAAATCATCGCGATCTTCTTGCCGCGGATCTTACGCATCTCATCCTCGGACATCTTTACGATATCTTTTCCCTCGAGGAGGATCTCGCCGCCCTCGATCTGCCCAGGCTTCTCGATCAGTCGCATGATAGAGAGCGAAGTCATACTCTTTCCACAGCCGGACTCACCTACGATGCCCAGCGTCTTTCCCTTCTCCACATCGAAGGAAACATCATTGACCGCTTTTACGAGGCCGGCCTCGGTATGAAAGTAGGTTTTCAGATTCTTTACCTGTAAAATTTTATCTGCCATCTCTCATGCCTCCTATCCACGTAACTTCGGGTCCAGTGCATCCCGCAGACCATCGCCGAAAATGTTAAATGCAATCACCGTGATCATGATCGCAACACCCGGCATGATGCTGTATACCGGACGGTAACTGATGAAGGTCTGTGCGGCACTGATCATGTTGCCCCAGGATGGGGTCGGTGGCTGGATACCGATACCGAGGAAGCTCAGGGATGCCTCATACATGATGGCATTCGGGATACCCAGGGTGACCAGGACGATGATCGTGGAGAGGCAGTTCGGAACCAGTCCCTTCATGATGATCCAGTAGGTCGATGCGCCACAGGCGCGGCTCGCCTCGATATACTCCTTTTCCTTCAGCTGCATGACCGATGCACGAATCATACGTGCAGTACGTACCCAGGTGAGCAGTCCGAGCGCGATGAAGAGGTTCAGCACGCCCTTGCCCATGAAGGTCATGATGGCCATCGCGAAGATCAGATCCGGGAAGGCCTGGAAGATCTCCATCACACGGGAAATCACATTGTCGAGCCATCCACCATAGTAACCGGCGAGGGATCCGAGTGCGATGCCGACGATCGATGCGACGATCTGTGCGACGATACCGATACTGATGGAGACTCTGGAACCATAGAGGATACGTGAGAGAATATCACGACCGTACTCATCGGTTCCGAAAAGATGCGCTTTACATGGCTCCCCGAGTACCGCGTTATAATCCTGATAGTTCGGATCATACGGTGAGATCAGTGGGGCCAGAATTGCGATCAGGATAAGAATCAGTAAGAGACCGGCGCAGAACATCGCCATCTTATTCTTCTTTAAGCGGTGCAGCGCATCCCCGTAGAAGCTGGAGTACTGCATGCCGCCCTCGGTGATGTCCTGTTCGAACTGCTTCTGTTTATTAAAAAATCCAAATACTTTTTTTGCCATCGCTTAAGCCGCTCCTTTCCCATAACGGATACGTGGGTCCAGAAATGCATAGGAGAGATCGACGATCAGATTGACGATGACGAACACAAATGCAATATACATTACTGTACCTTCCAGGAGAGGCAGATCACGGTTCGACATCGCATCGACCGCAAGCTTTCCGATGCCCGGAATGGAGAATACCTTTTCAATCAGCATGGATCCGGTCAGCATATAACCAAAATCCGTTCCGACGAGTGTTACGATCGGAATCATCGCATTTTTCAGCGCATGCTTCATAACGACGGACCAGCGGCTGACACCCTTCGCCTTCGCGGTACGGATATAATCCTGTCCCATCACCTCGAGCATACTGGTTCTCGTAATTCTCGCCATACTTCCCGCGTAACGTGCACCCAGCGCGATACTCGGAAGGATGTACGACGCCGGCGTATCGAAGCCGGAAATCGGGAGAAGGTTGAGCTTTAAGCCGAAGGCGATCTGTAAGATGATCGCTACCCAGAAGGCCGGTGCCGAGACACCAATCATCGCCAGTACCATAACGACGGTGTCGATGCCCTTACCTCTCTGTACGGCTGCGAAAATGCCACACGGAATACCGATGATGGCAGCGAAAACGAAGGACATGCAGGCGAGCTTCGCGGTCACCTTGAAGCTACGGATGAGTGCATCGGTTACTGCTTCCTTCGTAAAGTAGGACGTTCCGAAATCCAGATGAATCGCGCCCTTGATAAAATTCAGATACTGCACATGATACGGCAGATCCAGACCGAGCTGGCTGCGTACCTTGGCGATTGTTTCAGGATCGGCACGTTTTTCAAGCATCAGGGCTACCGGATCGCCCGGTACGACCTGAAGAAGAATAAACGTGATCAAGCTGATGCCGAACAGTACGAAGACTGTCTGCAGCAGACGTTTTCCCGTATAAGAAACCATGCTTTTTCTCCTAAATATAAGAGAAAAGAGGGACTGTAGACATTCACAGCCCCCTGTTCTCTGAAAAATGTAATTCACTTTCATGGACTTCGATCATCGTTCCAGCATGTTCTGCGGAAGTTTCATCGAAGTGCGATCAACGTTTCATTACTGAATATCTGCGTTCTTCCAGAACATACGGAAGGTGAAATCCATCTGGAATCCAGTGATGTTCGAGTTTAATAAGTAGAACTTCGTCTCGTTATACAGCGGTGTCGTCGCCCAGTCTTCTCTGGTCATGATGTGCTCTGCCTTCGCATAGATCTCCTGACGCTTTGCATCATCGGTCGTTGCGATACCATCCTCGAGGAGCTGATCGAACTCAGCGTTGTGCCAGAAGCTGGAGTTGGTATCGGTCTTTGTCATCGGATAGAGCATGCTCTCCGGGTCAGTATAATCTACATACCAGTTACTAATACCACAGTCTACACCACCGTTCTTCTTCATGTCAGACCATGCCGCAGAGTCAACCTGCTCTACCTCTACACGGATGCCGGCCGGCTTCGCCTGCTGCTGAAATGCAGTGGCGATGGCTACATTGCCCGCATACTTCGTATTTACAGTTACGCGAAGATCGATGCCATCCGGATAACCAGCCTCCGCGAGAAGCTCCTTCGCCTTTTCCGGGTTATACTCGAACTCTGGAAGGCTGTCATCGTGACCGAGGATACCGGACGGGATGTAGGAGGTCGGTACCGTTGCTGTGCCATGCAGAATGCTGTCACAGATTGACTTACGATCGACACTGAGTGCGATCGCTTCTCTTACCTTCGGATCCGAGAAGGTCTTTGAGTTTAAGGTCAAGCTATAGTTACCAATCGGCTGGAAGCCGTGCATCTCATCCTTGAGATCCGGATTGCTGGAGTATACCGGATAGATGGACGGGTCAACATCTACGTAGTCAACATTGCCCTTCTGGAACTCGAGTACCTGTGTATTTACATCCTCGATGAACTTATAAGCCACACCAGACAGCTTCGCAACATCACCATGATAATCATCAAAGCGTGAAAGAGTAACACCAACACCATTCTGGTAGCTGTCCAGCTTGAATGGACCGGTACCGATCAGGGTGCTCATACCCCAGTTATCTCCGGCAGCCTCACAAGCAGCCTCTGGATAAATAGCACAGTACGCAGTTGACAGAACAGAAAGGAACGGTGCATATGGCTTGCTAAGCTTAATGGTAAAATGTGTATCGTCCTGTACCTGAATACCGGAGAGTTCATCAGCCTCACCATTACTGAATGCCTCATAGCCCTCGACATTCTCGAGCAGTGTCGCCATCTTCGCCATTTTAATCAGACGCTCGTAGGAATACTTTACATCCGATGCCTTCAGTGTGGTTCCATCATGGAACTTCACATCCGGAAGCAGCTCGAAGCTGTAGGTCAAGTTGTCATCGGAAATCGTCGGCATCGCAGTCAGCAGTGTCGGCTCGAGACCCTCTTCCGAGGTCGTCAGCAACGACTCCATCACGTTATCTGTGATCTTCATGACGATACTGTACGTATACTGCTGTGGGTCGAGTGCGACCTGTGGATCTACGGTTGCCACACGTACGACCTTATCGCCTGTGGCGGCTGCCGCTGTTTCCGTACCTGCGGAGGCAGGGCTGCTTGTCGGAGCTGTGCCTGCGGAATCCTTTGATCCGCCACATGCAACGAGCGACGCTGCCAGCACACAGCTCAGGATTACTCCTGCGAGTGATTTTTTCATTTTCTTCTCCTCTTTCTTTCTAAACTACTAGCTTCCTGTGATGTGAGCAAGTGATAACCCCATATAAACGCTTTAAACCGCCAACACATAAAAGCTGTAAACTATTCTATCTACGAGTGCATGGTTATGCAAGCATTACTTGATATATTTTTTAGAAATAATAAAACTTTTCAGTACTGGTTATAGCGTAATGACGTTAAAAAAACCGCCGAACACTTTAGGTTCTCCATCCGTGTTCAGCGGTCATGACTATTTTATTCAGTCTTCGGTTTTGGGACGCTTCCTCTGCTCATCGACCACACAGGTTCCCAGGGCACAGCTTTCCATCTCCGCGAAACGCCATCAGGCTTCGCCGATCACTCCGCAATCAGCTTCTCCGCCGCATCCAGCACCTTCTCAAACTTCCGAAGTGCGGCTTCGACCGGTGCCGGGCTCGTGAAGTCCACCCCGGCATGCTGCAGCTCCTCGAGCGGATCCATCGAGCCACCGAGTGACAGGAACTCGAGGTAGCGCTTTCTCGCCGGCTCCCCCTCGTGCAGCAGCGCATCGGAAATCGCCACCGCCGCAGAGTAGCTCGTTGCATACTTATAAACATAGAACGGAGAGTAGAAGTGCGGGATGCGTGCCCACTCGTACTGCACCTCCTCATCGATCACAAGCTCCGGTCCGAAGTACTGCGCGATCAGCTCGCGATAGAGCTTGCTGAGGGAGGACGCATTGAGTGCCTCCCCGCGGGCCGCCATCTCATGTGCCCGCTTCTCAAACTCTGCAAACATCGTCTGCCGGTACACGGTCCCCTTGAAGCCCTCGAGGTACTGATTCAGAAGCGCCATCTTCTCCTGGTCATCACAGCTCTGCGAGAGGAGATTTTCCACCAGGAGGTTTTCATTGACCGTCGATGCCACCTCGGCAACGAAGATGGTATAGTCGGCACTCTGCTGCGGCTGATGATGGTTCGAGAGGTAGCTGTGCATGGAGTGACCCATCTCATGCGCGATCGTCGACACCGCGTCGAGCGTCCCGGTGAAATTCGTGAGGATGTACGGCTTCGAGCGGTAGGTGCTGTTCGAGTACGCACCACCCTCCTTGCCCCGGTTCGGATACACGTCGATCCAATGCTCCCGGAATCCACGCTGGACCGTCGCGCCATAGTCCTCGCCGAGCGGACGGATCGCGTCCAGGATCATCGCCTGTGCTTCTTCATAGGTATACGAGCGCTGCACACCCGCGGAGAGCGGCGCATAGAGATCATAGTAGTGAAGCTCGTCTACCCCGAGAATCTTCTTCCGAAGTGCCACATAACGGTACATGAGTGGCATCAGTTTATGCACCGCCGCAATGAGATGATCACAGACCGTGGTCGGCACGCCCTCGCCGAAGGCATACATCTCCTGTGCGGACGCATAATACCGCATCCCCGCCTCGGCGATATCCGCCTTCACCTGGCCGGCATACGCCGCTGCAAAGGTATTGATATGATTCTTATAGCTCTTGTAGAAGCTCCGGAACGCATGCTCACGGAGGGTACGGTCCTGGGAAGTCTCCAGCAGGATGAAATTCGAACCGTTCAGCTCATGCTCCTCGCCTTCACTGTCCTTCACCGCATCGAAGAGAAGGTCCGCATCCTGCAGATTATCCGCCACGTTCTTCGGTACCGCCATCACTTCACCGAGGCCGGCCAGCAGCTTCTCCTCCGCTGCGCTCAGGGTATGCGGCTTCTGACGGAGCAGCTTCACCATCTGATAGTGATACGGCTTCAGCGTTTCCGATTCCGTAAATGCCTGCAGCGTCTCCTCCGGCAGCGACAGCATCTCCGGTTCCGCGAAGCTCAGCGCTGTCTCCGCCTGCACATACTTCGCATATGCGCGGCTGTACATGCTCTGTGCCGTCTCCTGCCGCGTGTCCTCACTCTTCCGCATAAATGCATATGAAAAAACATCCGACAGCTGACCGTCGAGCTCGGTACTCGCATCGAAGTAGGCGCGGATCGTCTCCGCCGTCGTCAGCGTCCCCTCGAACGCCGCTGTTTTCGTGATGCACTCATCGAGTCCATGAAGCGCCGTCTCCCATGCCGCATCATCTGTATATAAGCTCGACAGATCCCACTGATATGCCGGATCCATGTCTTTCCGTTCCTTTAAAGCTTCTGCCATATTTACTTCCTTTCTGCAGCCACGATGCTGCATCGCCTTTCTTCCATATAAAGTCCATCACGGTTCATGATAAATATTTACCTGTATCGGTTTCATCGCTACCAGTCAGGGGCCATCTACAAATCATCCCCTGCCAGCCATACCTTGAGCAGTCGTATCACTTCGTCCGTCAGCCGGGCAGTCTCCGGTCCGGCATTCCGATTCGTCACCGCGATGGCGACGCGCTCCGGTACGTCCGGGGCCAATGCATACATATATAGATCATCATTTCCCTGCCGTTCTTCAATCAGCGTCCGGGCAACCGATTCCGGTAGGATCGTCCAGTCCTTCTCGTCCGTCAGAAAATCGATGGCGACATGGGCGAGATTCACCCGCGCCTTTTCATTCCCCGGATGGATCCAGTAGTTATGCCAGCGATTGAAGTCCTGTGAGAAAATATGATACACCTCATGGGCCGGATCCAGGGTCTTCATATGGATCCTTTCCCCCTCCCGCAGCGCCTTTTTCTCATGTGTAACCAGTACATAGGTCTCCCGGAACAGCTCGTGCCTTTTCAGCTCGGCGAAGGGCACGATGTTGTTCGTGATGCCGATGTCGATCTGCCGATCCCGCACCATCTCACTGATCGGGATGGAGTCCGACATCATCAGTGTGATTCCGGAATCCCGAAACTCCTCGACCAGACGTCGGAAAAACGGCTTCAGCTTGTAGGACATGATGCTGTCCGGCACCGATATCCGAAGACGGTTTTTCTTCGAGTGCTGCCCGAGCTCGAGCATATCCTTCTCCATGCGGAGAAGCTGACCGCAGAGCGGCACCAGCTGTTCCCCGGCCGGCGTCAGGCTGATGTTCTCGACGCCACGGTTTCGGACCACAAGCCGCGTACGCATCTCCTCCTCCAGCATCTGGAGCCGGCGACTCACCGTCGACTGCGTCATATTCAGGCTTTTCGCCGCCGCACTGATATTCTTCAGTCGCGCGATTTCGAGGTAGATTTTCAGATTGTCTGTGTCCATCGTGCTCTCCTCATATATACAGGAATCGTATATAGTTCTTCTAATAATAGCACGTTTTGCATAAATTGAAATAAAAAAAGGACCATGGATAACTCCATGGTCCTGAACATTCACTGAATATCGCTCATATAGTTTATTCTGTAGATAAAACATCAAAACCTTTCCAGTCACATTGGATAAGCCCTCGACCTATTAGTAACTATCACCTGAATGCTTTGCAGCACTTACAGCTTAGCCCTATCAACCTTGTAGTCTTCAAGGGGTCTTACTCTTGCGATGGGATATCTCATCTTGAGGGTGGCTTCACGCTTAGATGCCTTCAGCGTTTATCCAGTCCCGACATGCCTACCCTGCGATGGCTTTGATAGCCAACAGGTCCAACAGAGGTCAGTCCATCCCGGTCCTCTCGTACTAAGGACAGCTCCTCTCAAATATC
>OIZA01000970.1_pt1 | contig 11664 bp, 7 predicted proteins | sample 1588381 | NCBI WGS metagenome assembly OIZA01 (sample SAMN03283277) | human gut metagenome | biome: human-associated habitat; material: feces | host: Homo sapiens | place: Peru | collected 2012 | reverse complement strand
AGCGTCACGGAATTCTGGCGGCGCTGGCATATGTCGCTCGGCACATGGTTCCGTGATTATCTCTATATTCCCCTCGGCGGCAACCGCCGCGGCCTGCCCCGGCAGATATTGAATATTCTCATCGTCTGGGCACTCACCGGCCTCTGGCACGGCGCGAACTGGACATTTCTGCTTTGGGGACTGTACTATGCGGTGTTTCTGATTCTGGAAAAGGTTTTCCTTCTCAAAAAGCTCGAAAAAGTGCCGGTACTGGCGCACATCTACGCGCTGCTCGTTGCCGTCGTCGGGTGGATGCTCTTCCAGCTCAACTCCGTCGGCGAGGTCGTGCACTATTGGGGCGCGATGTTCGGCGCAAGCGGCGCTGCGGCCACGACAGCCGACGCATTTTACGCGCGAAGCTATGCCGTCATTCTTTGTATCGCAGCCATCGCAGCGACACCCGTCCCCAAAAAGCTCTTTCAGCGCATTCCGCAGAGAGTACGAAATGTACTCACGCCGATGCTTGTCGCGCTTTGTCTGGTGATCTCTACGGCATATCTCGTGGACGCGACGTACAATCCGTTCCTGTACTTCCGGTTCTGACGGAAGGAGGCCAAAATTGATGTCAAAAACGACCAATCGAATTATTACCGCCCTCTTTTCCGTGTTTATCGGCGGATTTTTTCTGCTGAACCTGCTTCTGCCGGACAAGGACTTTTCCGAGAAGGAAAACCGGCAGCTGCAGACGCTGCCGAAATTCAGCTTCTCTTCCCTTTTCTCCGGCTCTTTTGCCACTCGTTTTGAATCTTATTGCAGCGACCAATTTGCCGGACGGGATACATGGATCGAAACAAAAGCGGGCGCAGAGCTTGCGCAGGGAAAGCGGCAGAATAACGGCGTGTTTCTCTGCGACGGCGGCCGTCTGATCGAGCCGTTCGAAGCGCCGGACGAAGACGTACTCGCGCGCGCCGTGCAGGCAGCGGATTTACTCACGGACACCGGTGTTCCGGTCTCGCTCGCCTTGATCCCCACGACGGCACAGCTTTATGCGGACATCCTGCCGGACGGTGCTCCGAACGACGATCAGCAAGCGGTGATCAACAGCGCCTATGCGCAGACGGCTCTGGACACGATCGATCTTTCCTCCACCCTCACGGCACACAGCAGCGAATACATTTTCTATCGCACCGACCACCACTGGACGTCTCTCGGCGCCTATTATGCCGCCAATGCCCTGCGTTCCTCCTGGGGCTTGCCGGAGATCGATAAAGATACACTCACACAGGAAACCGTCTCTGAGGACTTCTGCGGAACACTCTATTCCTCCTCCGGCTTTTTCTGGATCGCTCCGGACGAGATGGAAACGCTGACCGCAGCGCCGGAGAATTCGTCCGTTACCCGATACGAAACAAACGGGACCGAAGAGACGCTGCCGCTCTACAATTATGACAAGCTCACGATCAAGGACAAATATACCTTCTTCCTCGGCGGGAACATTCCCCGCGCCGTTGTGGATACAGGAGCGGACAATGCCCCTTCCCTGCTCATTCTGCGCGATTCCTACGCCGATTCGCTCGTGCCGTTCCTTACAGATGCCTTTTCCGAGATCCACTTGATCGATCTCCGGTATTATACCGGCTCCGTCAAGGAATATATTGCAGAAAATGCCATCGACCGGGTGCTTTTGCTCTACAGTACCGACAACTTCTGCTCCGATTCCAGCTTCCGAATTTTTTAAAGTCAATGCATATGAAAATGCGGCAGCGATCCCATCGAGATCGCTGCCGCATTGCATCTTTTTGTCGGTCAGACCGCGCCGAAGAAAAGCTGCCCACACGGGAGTACATATTCAAGGAACTGCGCGTAGAGCCGCGGCATCGGGAGCCCCGAGGCTGCCGGATACATGAGGACAAAATACGCAGCGGCGACGCTGAGCCAGATCCACTTGACCCTTCCGGACACTTCCCCGCTCTCTTCCATGTGCTGCAAAAACAGAATGGCGGCAAGCACGACAAACGGGAACGTGGTAAAGAAATGATACTGGAACGTGCAGCGCGGCACGAGCGTCCACGGCAGATAGTTTGCCGCGATCGCAATGAGCAGGATATATCCGGCCTGCTTCCAATGTGCAGACTCTTTCTTTGTCCGACGGAACAATGCTTCTACGGCCAGCAGAATGGCTCCGACAGCGGAGACCCACCACACGGCCGGGCTGCCGGTTGAAGAGATGCTGGAAACGCGTTTTTCTCCGAGCGACCGGAAGTAAAACCACACGGAGCGGGATGTGAACGGCCATTCATACCATGCCGACTGACAGGTGTGCGTTGCAGTCAGATCGTGATGGTAATGATACATGGACTCCTGCTGCTGCAGCACAAGCGCTATGCTGCCGACGCCGTTCGGCTTTGTTGCTTCATAGCGGAAAAACGGAATATACGAAAGATAGTAGATAAGCGCCGGGATCGCGAGGAAGAACACGCAGCAGAAACCGACCGTCGCCCATGTCCTGCGCCAGAACTCCCTGCGCGCCGCAGTATCCTTCCGGCAGGAAATACCGGCGCGTATCATGTGCGCAAAGAGCATCACGGCGAGACCGGCTCCGGCGTACAGGCCCGTCCATTTGGACGCCACGCCGAGACCGAAGCTTACGCCGCACGCGCCGAGCGGAAGAAAGAGCTTTTTGAGCGGCTCTTTCATGTAATCCATCTGGATATAGTCTGTCATGAACAGAACCATGAGCAGAATGAAAAACAGGATGAACACATCGACCGTGGCAATACGCGTCTGTGTAAAGTGCATCGTGTCCAGCGCAAGGAGCGCCGCGGCCAGAAACGCCAGATCTCTCCGGCGGAACAGCCGCTTTGCCAGCGTAAAAAACACCGGCAGCATTGCCGCGCCAAAAAGCGCCGGAACGACGCGCCACCCGAACGGCTTCATGCCGAAGATCACAACGCCGAGCATGATGAGAATCTTGCCGAGCGGCGGATGCGTCCATTCGTATACGCTCATCGTATGGAGAAACTCATACGCCGTGCGGGCATGGTAGACCTCGTCAAAGTACATGCCGTTCAGATAGCTTGGCTTATCCGGTACCGTGTCCGGCTCATCGAGAAGCGCCGCGCCCTCTGTTGTTCCGGCGGCGATCACAGCCGGGAGGCGATCACCGGCGGCATCGAAGAAGGCGATCTCGTTGAGAGAGACCTTTCCCGCCGTGCATTGCAGTGTTATATACCGCGTGCGCATGGCGGCGGTCTGCGTGCGCCAGGTAAACATGGTCGCGTATTTCTGCGTATACTCCGCCGTTGAGCCGTCGTCGCCGGTGAACACCGCCAAGCCCTCGGCAATGTTCCCGTTCGTCCAGATCTCGGCAACATCATATTCCGCACCAAGATCGATGCGTACTGCCGCACCGCTCTGCGCTGTCCACACGCTCGTCGGAAACGAGAGCGTGCCGAGATTCAGAAGCGTGAATACCGCATAAATGAGCGTCAGCGCCCACATCAGACGCTTATCCCCACGGTCCAAGCGGGTACTGCGCTCCTTGGATGAAAAAATTTCCTGCACGGCTCGTCACCTCCGATCCTTCTGCCCGAAAGCGCGTTCCAGACAGACCTTGGCTGTATAGAAAAACGTCAATACTTCAAAAAGCGAGCATACGCCGATCACGATCTGGTGCTGCTGTGTGCCGCGGACGGCTGCCGAGGCAGCGTTGGATACAACGTACATCGCCGTCGTCTCGTTGAGCGCAAGAACAACGCTCAAAAGCATGGACGAAACGAGAAGCCTGTTATCCCGTGTGGCAGCATAAGCGAATGCCAGCAGCGCCATCACGGGGAACACATACCGCTCATGCATATAGTGGCCAAACGTGAAGATCATGAACATGCAGAACGCCGCAGGGATCAGCAGCCGCTCGGGACGAGCACGAAGCGTTTCCCCGCCTTCTCTCCGGCGCGAAACGACCTGCATCGCAACGGAGAGTACGACAGCAAGCACGATCATGACCATGCCGAAGGCTTTGTACGAGATCCCCGGCACAAGGGAAAGCTCGGCGGATTTCCAGTTCCCGCCGCAGAGCGCAAGGAAATTGTACGCCTCTACGCTCGCATAATCGTACCCGCCCGCGGAATTCAAAAACCGTCCGACGACCCAGAAAAAGCCCTGATCGCCCCGGAACGGAAGCGAAACGGCGAAGATCACGAGAAGCGCCGCCGCAACGCCGCCGATCGTGCGCAGAGCATCCTCCTTTTTCCGGATGGAAAGGAGATACTCCGCCGCAAGCACAGGACCATAGATAAGCGCCTGCCACTTTGTCATAATAGCAAGGCCGTAGATCGCTCCGGCGGAAATACGGCGTCCCTCGAAAAGTTCGGAAAAGCTCAAAAGGAGAAGCAGCGTTAGAATCGAGTCGATCTGACCCCAGGCGCCGGAGAGAATGACCGCGGCGGGGTTAAAGACCGCCAGACCGCCGAGATACAGACACGCGCTTTCGGAAAAGCCCCGCTTGCGGGCAAAGCGCATGAGAAGGATTGCGATGCCGACATCCGCAGCGTAGGCCGGGAGCATATAGGCAAACACCGCCGCAGCAGATCCGGAAGGAATACAGAAAAGGTCCAGCAACCAAGTGACGACGGCGAGAACGAGCATATATCCCGGCGGATAATCATACCACTCGTGGCCGGGTGCGGTATAAAACTGTGCGGTGCCGTTCTGCACGATATCGCGTCCCCATGCCTGCCAGCAGGTTATATCGTAATCATGGCCGCCGAACAAAAGCGTGAGAACCAGACGAAGCGCCGCACCGGTCAGGACAAGGAGAATGAAGCAGCGTTTTACCGTTTTCGGATCTGCGGAAAGGGAATAAAAACGCTCGCGATTCCGGTAAAAGCCCCAGAGGAGGACGCACGCGAGGACGATGGCGCAGACGATAAACAAATGCAGATACGACCGGAGACGGATCGCACGGGCCTCGTCTGATTCGTTGACGGATTTTACGGCCGGCTGCGCCGGTTCATCGAGCGAGACCGCCGACGCTATCTCCTCCGGGTCGTTGGTCTGGACAAGCTCCGCTGCGCGGAACCGCGCCGTACCGGCGGATGTCTCACTGTAGGAGCCGAGCCGGAGGGCGAAATTGATATAGCTCTGCTTTGCGCCGGTACGGACGATCAGTGTTTCGCGCGTCCAGTCAAAGCTGCCGGTACGTCCGGCGCTCACGGCATAAGAGCCGTCAAGCGTGTAATTATCGACCGAAAGACACACACCACGCCCGCCGTGGACGCCCTCGGCGGAGATCTCCGCCGAAAGGCGGTATACCGTATTCGGCTCGACTTGGACCATTTGGCAGACACGCACATCGTTTTCCGCAGCGGAAGCAATGACAAGTGCGCCATTCTGCGTATAAACGGAATAATTTTCCGCTTCGTATGCCACGGTATCCCACCCGTCCGGAAGCTCCGGCAAAGAGAAATCCGCATTGGATAAAAGTGAGCCGTCGGCAAAGGCGGCGCTTTGCAGCACCACGCAGAGGATCAATAGAAATATTAGAGAAAGAATCGGTTTTCGCCGCTTCATGGAATGGCCTCCCGAAAGGACTGTTTCTTGGATTATTGATTAATTACATTTTAACACAGAGCGTCCGCTATTGCAAACGGGTCATAATCCGGTATAATAGGATTATATCCACAAGAAAAAGGATGACAACGGTATGCTTGGAATTTTATGGTTTTTCCTGTGGCAAAGCGCAGGGATCGCCGTTTCGTATTATCTGTTTCCCGAAAAAAGGATCACTGTCCGGCTCTGGCTCGGCAGCGTGATCGGAACGCTTCTCTCCATGTGGGCGCCGATCCCGTTTGCGTTCCTCCGGGGCTTCGGCATCACGGCGCACATCGCCGCGGCGATCTTTGCCTTGGCGCTGCACGCGCTGTGGTTCGCGCGGCGGGGGAAAACCGTTCCCTGCGCGGAGGATGCCGCGATAGACCGCCCTCTCCCCTATCTGCTTGTTCCCTTTATGGTGCTTGCGATCTATCTTGTAGGCTCGCATACGCTGCAAAACGTGGACGGAGCGCTCTACACCGGACAGTGCACCTACGGCGATATGGCGATGCATTTGAGCTTCATCACATCCATCGCCGGGCAGCAAACGTTTCCGCCGGAGTATAATCTTCTTCCCGGAACGCCGGTGAGCTATCCGTTCCTCTGCGACAGTGTCTCCTCAAGCCTGTACCTTCTCGGAACGCCGCTTCGCTGGGCGTACATGATCCCGATGTTCTTTGCCTTTGCTCAGGTGTTCTGCGGCGTATGGTTTCTTGCCCAGGAATTTTGCCGGAGAAAGTACACGCCGGTGCTCGCTTTTCTGCTCTTCTTCCTCAACGGCGGGCTCGGCATGATCTATTTTCTCAACGGTGAGTACTCCCTGCATGATCTCTTCACCGCGTTTTACAAAACGCCTACGAATCTCACCGAAAAGGGTATGCGCTGGGTCAACGTCATTGCGGACATGCTGCTGCCGCAGCGGGCGACGCTCTTCGGCTGGGCGGCGCTGTTCGCCGTTTTGTACCTGCTTTTCCGGGCGGTATTTCGCGGCGATACGCGGCTGTATCTCCCGGCGGGCATTCTCGGCGGGCTTTTGCCGATGGTTCACACGCATTCCTACTTTGCCCTTGGCCTGATGGCGGCATGCTGGCTCGTGTATTCCGCTGTGCGTGACCGGTTTTCCCGCGAATGGTTTCTCCGTTGGCTCCGGTTTGGGCTTCCGGCGGTACTGCTGGCGCTGCCGCAGCTCTTTCTCTGGACATTTCCTTCCGTCGGCGGAAATGAACACTTCGTCCGTGTCGTGATCGACTGGGTGAATAACGGAAAAGAACCCTGGCTCTGGTTCTGGATCAAAAATGTCGGGCTCGTATTCGTTCTGACGCCGTTTGCTTTCTTTGCTGTTTCTAAGGAGCAGCGCGCGGCGTTCTCTGGCGCGGTATTTATTTTCGTTGTGTGCGAGCTGCTCGTATTTCAGCCGAACGAATACGATAACAACAAGCTCCTGTACGTTGCCTATGCATTCGGATGCTTTGTGTGCGCCGACGCGCTGGCCGGATGGCTCGGACAGCTCCGGAGCCCGGCAGCGCAGGGCGTGCTTCTCGCTCTCACACTCTTTATCAGCTCCAATGCCGCCGTGTTTACCCTTGGACGTGAGGTTGCCTCCGGTATCCCGAAATACGGTTATGAGCTTTTCTCCCGCGATGAGGCCGCCGCGGCGGAGTACATTATTGAGAACACCGAGCCGGACGCTCTTTTCCTGACAAGGGATAACCACGACAACACTGTAGCAACTCTCACCGGGCGGAACATCGTCTGCGGAAGCGGCTCCTATCTCTATTTCCACGGCCTGAATTATCAGGGGCAGCAGCGGCTTGCCGAACAGATGCTCACTAACGCGGAGGTGTTTGAAGCAAACCGCGAAAGCGAAGGACTGGACTATGTGTACATCGGCTACCACGAGCGCGCGCTCACCGGTGTTATCACCGATTATTTGACGGAAAATTATCCCATTGCGTTCTCAGCCGGAGCGATCACGATCTATGATCTCCACGCGGACGCGATAGACTGAATGGCCGTCCGGCAGCAAAGCATTTGTATCTTTTTCGCATATACAAAAACCGCCCGCGGTACCTGCCGCGGGCGGTTTGATACATTTCAGAGAACGAAGCTCTCCAGCTGTGCCTTCGGCACAAAGCCGACGGAGGTTTTGACGGCTTCCCCGTTTTTGAAGAGGATGAGCGTCGGGATGCTCGATACGCCGAAGCGCATGGCAAGATCCATTTCCTCATACACATTGACCTTGCCGACCTTCACTTCGGCATGCTCGTCCGCAAACTCGTGCAGCACCGGCGCGAGCATTTTGCAGGGTCCGCACCAGCTCGCCCAGAAGTCCACGAGGACAGGTTTATCAGCGTGCAGAACCTCTTCTTCAAAGTTGGCTTTTGTAATGGTAATTTCCGACATGGTAAATCGATCCTTTCGATGAAATATTAATAGTTTTCGGCGTGGATCTCAAAATAGCTCTGCGGATGGGCGCACGTTGGGCAGATCTCCGGCGCGCTCATGCCGACAACAATGTGTCCGCAGTTGCGGCATTCCCAGACCCTGACCTCGCTCTTGGCAAACACTTCGGCAGCTTCCACGTTGTGCAGCAGTGCGCGGTAGCGCTCCTCATGGTGCTTTTCGATCGCGCCGACAAGACGGAATTTCTGCGCAAGCTCGCGGAAGCCCTCTTCCTCGGCGGTTTTGGCGAAGCCTTCGTACATATCCGTCCACTCGTAGTTTTCGCCCTCGGCGGCGTTCAGAAGATTCTCCGCCGTATCGCCGATGCCGTTGAGCTCCTTGAACCAGAGCTTCGCATGCTCCTTTTCGTTGTCCGCGGTTTTCAGGAAGAGAGCGGCGATCTGCTCATAGCCCTCCTTCTTTGCTTTGCTGGCGAAAAACGTATACTTGTTGCGGGCTTCCGATTCCCCGGAGAAAGCGGCGCGGAGGTTCTGCTCGGTCTTTGTCCCGGAATACTTGTTCTTTTCCGACATTTTTTCTACTCCTTTACAAAGCGTATTTTCCGTTTCGTAGTATGCCCAGATATGGCCAAAGAACCGCCGAAAGGCAGTTCTTTGGCTGATTTTTTATTCCGCTTTTTTCAGCTCGCAGAGCGCCGCGGCAATGCGCGCAGCGCAGCGCGCGTTGTTCAGCGCAAGCTGCACGTTCGTTTCAAAGCTCTCGCCGCCGGTCAGCTCCTTGACCTTGGCAAGCAGGAACGGCGTGATGTTCTTGCCGTGGACATTCGCCTCGTCCGCGGCCTGCAGCGCCACGTTGATGATGCGCTCCATATATTCATGATCGAGCGCGTATTCCTCCGGCACGGGGTTGCCGACGAGAATGCCGGCGGTGAAGCCGATGCCGCGCTGCGCATGGATGATCGAGGCGATCTCCGCTTCGCTCTGCGCCGCGTAATCCACGCCGAAGCCGCTCTTACGGCAGAAGAACGCCGGAAAATCGGCGGTCTGGTTGCCGATGACGGGAACGCCCATCGTTTCAAGATACTCGAGCGTGCGTCCGATGTCGAGGATCTGCTTGGCGCCGGCGCAGACGACCGTGACGGGCGTGTGCGCAAGCTCCTGCAGGTCGGCGGAAATATCCATGGAATCCTGACCGCCGCGGTGCACACCGCCGATACCGCCGGTAGCAAACACGGGGATGCCCGCCATGGCCGCGATGATCATCGTAGAAGCGACGGTCGTCGCGCCGGTGCGGCCGAGAGCAACATACACCGCCACGTCACGGCGGCTGACCTTGCCGATGTTCTCGGCGCGGCACATGATCTCCAGCTCCTCTGCCGTGAGACCGACCTTGAGGCGGCCCTTGACGATCGCGCAGGTCGCCGGAATGCCGCCGAGCGAGCGGATGACCTCTTCCACGCGGTGCGCAAAATCCAGATTTTCCGGATACGGCATGCCGTGGCTGAGGATCGTGCTCTCGAGCGCGACGATGGGCTTATTCTCATCCAGCGCCTGCTGGATCTCGGGAAGAACGTCCAGATACTTTTCAAAGCTGTTCATAGTTCATTTTCCTCCAGAATTTTATTGACGAGCTCCGCGCTCATCCTCGGACTGACGGTACCGGCGCTGGTGACGGCGATGATGCCCGCCGCGAGAGCCCAGCGAGCCGCCCGTTCGGGGGTGAAGCGGTGCAGGTAAGCATATAAAAGTCCGGCCATAAAGGCATCTCCCGCGCCGGTGGCGTCCACCATCTGGCTTACGGGACGGAGCGCGGCATAGAATTTGGCGCCGCTGCGGTCGGCCCAGTAGCAGCCGCGCTGTCCCATGCTGACAACGATGCAGTGCGTGCCGCGCTCAAGAAGCACATCCGCAGCGTGCTCCATATCGGCGTCGCCGCTGATCTCGCAGTCGGTCATAGCCGCGAGCTCCAACACATTGGGCTTCAGGCAGTGGAGCTTTCCGGCAAACGGGGCAAGACGGCGGGCGTACGTTGTGGAAACCGGGTCGGAAAAGATCGGCACGCCCGCGAGAGCGTCGGAGGTGATCCATTCCAAGGCCTCCGGCGTCAGGCAGGGGTCGCAGACGATCGCGTCCGCTTTCCGCAGCGCATCCTTTTGCCCTTCCAGCCAGTCGGGGGTGATGTGCTCCAGAATGCGCATATCGGACATGCCGATGAACATGTCGCCCTCGGGGTCGATGAGCGCCATATAGCTGGAGCTGCCGCAGTCCGGGCAGCGCAGCATGTGCGACATATCCATGCCGACCGCCTCGCCGGAGGCGAGGATCTCGCGGCCGTATAGATCGTTGCCGATAGCGGAGAACAGAGCCGTCTTCTCGCCCATGCGGGAGAGATTTTCGAGAATGTTCCGCGTGACGCCGCCGGGCGACGTGTGAAGAAAGCCGGGGTTGGAATCATGCAGGATCAGCGCGGCACGGCTGCGGCCGTGCAGGTCCATATTGGCCGCGCCGATGCCCGCGGTAAAGCGTTTTTCTGCCATTATTTCAAAATCACTCGCTTGAAGTTCTTCTTGCCGCGGCGCAGGACAACGCCCTTGCGCAGTTCCTCACCGTCAAACACTTTGGCGATGTCGGTGGCCTTTTCCTCTCCGCACAGAACGCCGCCCTGCTGGATGTTGCGCCGCGCGTCGCTGCGGGAAGCGCAGAGACCGCTCAGCACGAGGAGGCTCATGATATCGGCCTTGCCGTCTACGAGGTCACTCTCGGAAATGACGGATTCCGGCACATGCTCGGTGCTGCCGCCGCCGAAAATGGCGCGCGCCTTTTCCTGCGCGGCGCCGGCCTCGTCCTCACCGTGCACCATTTTGGTGAGCTCGTAGGCCAGAGTTTCCTTGGCGGTGTTGAGCTGCGCGTCCTTCCACGTCGCCATTTCGTCGATCTGCTCGAGCGGGAGGAACGTGAGCATACGGATGCACTTCATAACGTCCGCGTCGTCCACGTTGCGCCAGTACTGGTAGAAATCGAACGGAGAGGTCTTGTTCGCGTCGAGCCAGACGGCGTTGCCCGCCGTTTTGCCCATCTTCTTGCCCTGCGAGTCGGTCAGGAGCGTAATGGTCATGGCGTAAGCGTCCTTGCCGAGCTTCTTGCGGATGAGCTCCGTGCCGCCAAGCATGTTGCTCCACTGATCGTCGCCGCCAAACTGCATGTTGCAGCCATATTCCTTGAAAAGATGGTAGAAATCGTAGCTCTGCATGATCATGTAGTTGAACTCAAAGAAGCTCAGCCCCTTTTCCATGCGCTGCTTGTAGCACTCGGCACGGAGCATGTTGTTCACGCTGAAGTATGTGCCGACCTCGCGCAGAAGCTCAATATAATTGAGATCGAGCAGCCAGTCGGCGTTGTTGACCATGATGGCCTTGTCCTCGCCAAATTCAATAAAGCGTTCCATCTGGCGGCGGAAGCACTCGGCGTTGTGGTCGATATCCGCCTTGGTGAGCATCTTACGCATATCGGTGCGGCCCGAGGGATCGCCGATCATCGTGGTACCCCCGCCGATGAGCGCGACCGGCTGGTTGCCGGCCATCTGCAGGCGTTTCATGAGCGTGAGCGCCATGAAGTGACCGGCCGTCAGGCTGTCCGCCGTGCAGTCAAAGCCGATATAAAAGCGAGCCTTTCCGTTGTTGATCAGGTCGTG
>OIZA01000969.1_pt1 | contig 11683 bp, 5 predicted proteins | sample 1588381 | NCBI WGS metagenome assembly OIZA01 (sample SAMN03283277) | human gut metagenome | biome: human-associated habitat; material: feces | host: Homo sapiens | place: Peru | collected 2012 | reverse complement strand
CACATGGTTGATGATAAGTTACACGCCCGTGCAACTGGACCTTATTCCTTAGTTACACAACAACCTCTTGGTGGTAAGGCGCAAAATGGTGGACAAAGATTTGGTGAAATGGAAGTTTGGGCCCTTGAAGCTTATGGCGCCGCTCACATCTTACAAGAAATCTTAACCATTAAATCCGATGACCGTGTGGGTCGTAAGAAAACTTACGAAGCCATTATTAAACAACGTGAAATTCCAAAGTCCGGAATTCCAGAAGCTTTCTTAGTTTTACAAAAAGAATTGCAAGGTCTTGCAATTAACGTCAAACTCTTAGACCAAGAAGGTCAAGAAATTGATGTTTCTGCTATCTCTAAGCAAAACGAAGCTGAAGAAAGAAAAATTTCGAAAGATCTTCGTGATATAACAAGTGAAATTGTTATCGAAGATGAAAACGAAAGAGAATAGGAGGAGGTAAAGATATGTTTGATGTTAGACGTTTAGCCGCTATTCAAGTTGGTTTAGCCTCTCCAGAACAAATTCGTGCATGGTCGCATGGTGAAGTGAAAAAACCTGAAACCATCAACTACCGTTCACAAAAGCCAGAAATGGGCGGTCTCTGCTGTGAAAAAATCTTTGGACCAGCAAAAGACTACGAATGCCATTGTGGTAAATATAAGAAAATTCGTTTCCAAGGTATCACATGTGAAAAATGTGGTGTTGAGGTTATTTCTAAAGAAGTACGTCGTGAGAGAATGGGACATATTGAACTTGCCTCTCCATGTACCCATATTTGGTATCTAAAAGGTATTCCTTCTAGAATGGGATTAATTTTGGATGTTTCACCCAAACAATTAGAAGAAGTTGTATATTTTGCTGCTCACATTTGTTTAAATCCAGGAACTTCTACGATATTAAAGTATCGTGGATTCCTCGATGAAAAACAAGCGCGTCAAGACTTCATTGCTGCCATCAAAGAATTCCAACCACAATTGGATCCTGATTCTTATGATTATCAACGCTCTGAAGAATACATTGCGAAGATGGAAAAGCAAAATGAAACCTTTGATTTCTCTACAATTTCTGCCTTTATTTCTAAATATACAGGTGCTGAATTTGGTGAAGGTGCTGAAGCTATCAAGAGACTTTTAAAAGAAGTTGATTTAGATGCAGAACTCGCCTCAATTCAAGCAGAATTAAAAGAAACACAAGGACAAAAGAATCAAAAGAGAATTAAATTAATTAAACGATTAGAAGCCGTTGAAGCCTTCCGTACTAGCGACAATAAGCCTGAATGGATGGTGTTAGATGTAATTCCGGTTATTCCACCAGATTTACGTCCAATGCTTCCTCTTGATGGTGGTCGTTTTGCTACCGCTGACTTAAATGATTTATATCGTCGTGTCATTACTCGTAATACACGTTTAAAGAAATTAATCGATATGAATGCGCCTTCCGTCATCTTGATGAACGAAAAACGTATGCTTCAAGAAGCGGTCGATGCATTAATTGATAACGGCCGTCGTAATAAACCTGTTTCGGGTGCCGGAGGTAGACCATTAAAATCTCTATCCAGTGCCTTAAAAGGTAAACAAGGTCGTTTCCGTCAAAACTTATTAGGTAAACGTGTCGACTATTCTGGTCGTTCCGTTATTGCTGTTGGACCAAGCTTAAAGATGTATCAATGTGGATTACCACGCGAAATGGCTATCCAATTATTGAGACCATACATTGCCTCTATTTTAATTAAGACAGGCAAAGCAACCGCCCATAAACAAGCTGATAAGATTATTGATCGTTATGATGAATGCGTCTTCGATATCGTCGAAGAAATTATTGGAAAGCACCCAGTTTTATTAAACCGTGCACCTACCTTACATAGATTAGGTATTCAAGCTTTCCAACCTATCTTAGTTGATGGACGTGCAATCCGTCTTCACCCATTAGTTTGTACAGGATTTAACGCCGACTTTGATGGTGACCAGATGGCTGTTCACGTTCCATTATCCAAAGCGGCTCAAGAAGAAGCTCTTGACTTGATGTTAGCGTCCAATAACATCTTAGGACCTAAAGATGGTAAACCAATCGTTACACCATCTCAAGACATGGTTTTAGGAAACTATTACTTAACGCTTGAATCAACCAAAGAAGACTTCTTGAAGAAAGCCCAAGCCTGCCATGACCGCGGAGATGAAGAAGAAGCGGAACGTTATGAACTTTATGCTGAAAGCGAAGGCAAAGTCTTCCGTAATAAAGATGAAGTTTTATTAGCGTACCAAACCAAGCAAATTCACTTACATAACCGTATTGCCATTCCAGGACATACATTACATAAGACTGGCTTTAGTGAAGAAATGAACAATATGTTCCTTATCACGACAGTCGGTAAAATTATATTTAATGAAATCTATCCAAGTGATTTCCCATATTTAAACGATAATGGAAAAGCTAACTTGGAAGGAGATCAAATTTCGTTCTTTGTACCTAAAGGCACAAATATTCGTGAATACATCGCGGGACAAAAGCCAAGAGATCCTTTTGGAAAGAAACATTTAGGTGCAATTATTAACGAAATCTTCCGTCGTTATGGAACCTCTAAGACCAGTGTCGTTCTTGATAAAATGAAAGATCAAGGATTTAAATATTCTACTGTTGCTGGTATTACGGTTTCTATCGCTGACATCAACGTCCTTGAAGGCAAAGATGAATTAATTGCTGAAGGTGACGCAAAAGTAGCGAAGGTTCAACACTTATACGAAAAAGGTTTACTCACAGATAAGGAACGTTATCAACAAGTTGTTGCTATTTGGGGTGATCGTGATACCGGTGTCTTAACCAAAGTATCAAAACTCTTAAAGAAGAGAATGGACGACGATGCTCGTAACCCAATCTTTATGATGAGTGCTTCTGGTGCTCGTGGTAACACCTCGAACTTCTTACAGTTAATCGGTATGCGTGGCTTGATGTCCAAACCATCAGGTGAAGCTATCGAACTTCCAATTAAATCATGTTTCCGTGAAGGTATGACCGTTAGTGAATTCTTTATTGCTACGCACGGTGCCCGTAAGGGTGGTGCAGATACCGCATTAAAGACCGCTGACTCTGGATATTTAACAAGACGTCTTGTTGATATTTCTCAAGATGTTATTGTTAGAGAAGACGATTGCCATACTGATCATGGATTTGTTGTATCCGAAATTCGCGATACTGCCCAAGATACGGTTATTGTACCATTAGAAGACCGTTTATCTGGTCGTTATTCCTTACGTGATATCGTCGATCCAAATAGTGGAGAAGTCCTTGTTCCAGCCAATACATTAATCAGTGATGATGACGCAAAGAGAATTGTCAAAGCGGGTATTACCCACGTTGAAATTCGTTCGTTATTCGGTTGTGAAACCAAAGATGGTGTCTGTAAACACTGCTATGGCCGTAACTTAGCAACCGGTAAAGAAGTTGTCATTGGTGAAGCGGTTGGTATTATGGCGGCTCAATCCATTGGTGAACCTGGTACTCAGTTAACCATGAGAACCTTCCACACCGGTGGTGTTGCTGGTGGCGATATTACAATGGGTCTTCCACGTGTTCAAGAATTATTTGAAGCTAGAAATCCTAAAGGTGAAGCCCTTATTTCTGAAATTGAAGGTAATGTTAAAGATATTGAAGAAAAGGTCAGCGGAATCTATACAATTTCTGTGGCAAATGATTTAGAAGAAAAGACTTACACGACGAATTTTGGCGCACGTTTACGTGTGAAAAAAGGCGACCATGTGAAGAATGGTGATAAATTAACCGAAGGTACAATTTCACCTAAGAAATTACTTGATGTCGCTGATGTTACAGCCGTTGAAAATTACATTTTGAAAGAAGTACAAAAGGTTTATCGTTCCCAAGGTATTTCTATTTCTGATAAGCATATTGAAGTTATCGTTCGTCAAATGCTTCGTAAAATGGTGGTTGTTGAAGGTGGCGACACCGCAATGCTCCCAGGAACTCGTGTTGACGTTGTAGAATTTACAAAGCAAAACGAAGAAGCATTAGTGAATGGTAAACGTCCAGCAGTTGCTAGACCATTAGTCTTAGGTATTACTAAGGCGGCCTTAGAGACTGAATCCTTCTTATCTGCCGCATCCTTCCAAGAAACCACAAGAATCTTAACCGATGCAGCGATTCGTGGAAAAGTGGATCACTTACATGGCTTAAAGGAAAATGTTATTACTGGTCGACTCATTCCAGCTGGTACCGGTTTACGTTCGGATGAAGAAGAAAATGAAATTCTTGCTAACTTCGATGTTACCGAAACAATGGAAAAAGTTGAAAAGCAATACGATCAAAAGTAAAAAAGTTGAAGGGAGCCTCAAAAACTCCCTTTTTACTTCTAAAAGCGCAAAATTCTGCTTTAAATAAATGTGGAATTTTTATCAAGTAAATGATATAATACTATCATTATTCATATCTCTTGAAGAATGATAATAAATTATGTTTTAAAAAGGAGGTTTATATTTATGAAAAAGAGTTTCAATTTACTTTTTTCCGCAACCGCATTATTAACGGTTTTATTGACAAGTTGTGGTTCAACGCCAACTCCAACTACGTCAGTGACACCAACAACTTCATCTACTTCAACCTCAGGTTATCCTGAAGGTTATGTAAAAGATAGTGGTGTTGGTCAATCTAACTACAGAGTAACGCATTCTACTGAATACAGTGTTTCATTAACCGATGAACTCGTTGGTGAAGGAACCCCATGTTTAGCATCTAAAGGCGAACAAAATCTTTTAGTTATTCCTGTTGAATTTAGCGATTTCCCAGCAGAGTCATTAGTACCTTCTGTGGCAGATGCAACGGAAGCTAAAGCACAAGCAAAACAATTTATTCAAGATGCTTTCTTTGGCGCTACCGAAGATACCGGTTGGGAGTCTTTAAAGAGCTACTATTATAAATCAAGTTATGGTCAATTAACCTTGAATGGTTTTGTTACTGACTGGTTTATGTTAGATAAGTCTGTCACGGAATTATTAGAATATTGGAAAGATGTACCTGTCAGTGCTGGTGGTAACGGTGGATATAACAGTACTTGGTATATTTTAAGAGAAGCCGTAAAATGGTATAAGAGTGTTTCTAAAGAAAATAACTGGCCAGACATTAAAGAATTTGATAAGAACCATGATGGTATGATTGATGGTGTATGGCTTGTTAACTCTGCGGGTATTAAAGCCTACAGCAGTGATGACTTCTGGGCATTTACTTATTGGGATATCAATAACCCTGATGCTTCTAGTGGTTATGATGTAGAAAATCCTATGGCCGTTCCTTATTGTTCTGCTTCCTATAAGTTCTTAGAAAATGGTGGATATAATGGAAAACCAGATAGCCATACGATGATTCACGAAACTGGTCACTTAATGGGTATTGAAGACTATTATACCTATGATAAAGGTGGATGGGGCCCTGCTGGCGGTGGCGATATGATGGATCAAAACGTTGGTGATCATGACGCTTTCACAAAAACGCTTTATGGTTGGACCAATCCATATTATGTTACGGGTGATGCAGAAATTACGATTAAGCCATTCCAAGAAAATGGAGATTGCATTATCGTGAAAAATGGTTGGAACGGACATGCTTTTGATGAATATTTAATTATTGAATTTTATACTCCAACTGGACTTAATCAAAAAGATGCTTCGGAAATTTATAAAGGTGAAGGTTATCCTCAACTTCCATCTAAAAATGGTTTAAAGATTTACCATATCGACGCACGTTTAGGTATGTTTGATGAAGGCAAACTAAATCAAGGTCAAACAACACAACAAGCTTTCGTCGCTTATACGGATGAAATGAAAACCGAATACAATGGTAAAAGTGTAAAGACCTATATGGCTCACTCCAATACTCGTTCTAGAAGTGCTGAACCAAATAACTCTTTAATTCACTTATTAGAATCTACAGGACGTAACTCCTTTAAGACAAATGATAATAAAATTAACAACACTACCTTATTTAAACAAGGAGCAGTCTTAGGAGCAAATGGCAAGTTTACAAACTTTAAATTCAATGATGGAACTTATTTAGACTATGTTATTGAAGTAAAGTCAGTTACGAATGAATCTGCCACGATTGTATTTAATGCAAAAAGAGCTTAATAAAAAGATATAAAGGAGATGAAGTTTCATTTCCTTTTTTCTTTATATTTATTTTATAGAAATAAAGAATTATGACAACAGAAGTTATTTAAATTTCGCTGTTTTTTTGTTATGATAATAAAAGGAGGTTTTAAAAATGAAAAAGAAATTGCTTGTTTCTATGGTTTTTTTAAGCCTCTTAATTACTACGTCTTGTACAGTTAAAATTACTAATTATCAACCGATAAAAGAAGAAAATACACATATTGAAGAAAAAACTGAAGAGTATTACAGAAAATCATCTTTTTTAAAAAAATATGAAGAAATTACTCTAAAAAATCATACTTATGTTTCATCGAAAGGTGAACAAAAGATTTTAGTTATTCCGGTGGAGTTTAGCGATTATCCTGCTTCGAAGTTAAAAGGTGGAGAGGAAGGATCCTTAACCTATATTCATAATGCTTTTTTTGGACAATCGTCATCTACTGATTTTGAGTCGGTTGCTGCTTATTATAATCTATCTAGTTATGGACAACTAAAACTTCAAGGTAAAGTCACTCCTTGGTTTACTTATCCAGAGTCTTTTCAAGAGTTTAATGAAAATTCTAAGGAAAATGTCAAAAGCCGTAATATTCTAGAAGCAGCGGTTGAATGGTATAGAAGTACATTTGATGATCTTGCGACCTTTGATCAAAATAAGGACGGTTATATTGATGCCGTTTATTTAATTCCTAGCGTTCCGTTTGATATTGAAAAAAAGAATAATACTTTATTTTGGGCACATACCTATGAATCTACTAGTACAAGCCACTACTCAACGAAACCTTATGGGAGAATGTATTCTTGGGTGAATTACAATTTTCTTTTTCAAAATAAAGGACGTTTACCAGATACACATGTCTTAATTCATGAAACGGGACATCTATTAGGTTTAAAAGATTATTATTCAGAAGATGAAGATGAACAATATTTTGCAACGGCTAAATTTGATATGATGGATATGAATATAGGAGATCATAATGCTTTTAGTAAAATGCTATTAGATTGGACAACACCTTATGTAATTCAAAAACCTACGACTTTTAAATTACATTCATTTATCAAAACAGGGGAATGTATTATTTTAACCTCTTCATGGAATCAAACTCCAATGGATGAATATTTACTTTTAGAATTTTATACACCTACGGGTATCAATAAAAAAGACGTTTCTGGATGGGTTTATTCTAACCTATCATCTTATGGTGTTAAGGTATATCATATAGATGCTCGATTAGGTTATATTACCAATTTTGGAAATAGAACAGAAGCATATGTAGAAGATGTCGAAGATACAAGCATTTTAAAACAACCACTTAATACTTATCATATTGATGTAGCCCACAATAACACGACTTCTAAAACGAAAAAATCAACAAAAGAAAATTATCCAGCAGAACCCTGTTATTTAATCGATTTTGTACGACCTTCTTCTTTTGAAAAGGAAGGTACCGCTGCAGACGAAAGTCTTCTTTTTAAAAAAGATGATAGTTTAGATGCTCGTCTTGCTTATCAAGAAAAGCCACTATTCTTTCATTCCAATCGAGAAATCAATCTATCTTTTTCAATTAAAAATATTACGCATGATTATGCGGAAATTGAATTCTATGAGATAAATGCTTAAAAAGAATAAATTTATCTTCTAATTTAAAAGGACTGTTGTTCTACCTAGTTTTTATCTAGATTTTTCAACAGCCCTTTTATGTACTTTTATTGATTTCTTTTGTTATTTTTCTTATAATAAGAAAACCAAAGAAGAACGAATAATGTTTATATTGATTTAGAAGGTGATAGAAGTGCGAAAGAAATTTAGATTATTATGGTTGATGGTTCCTTTGTTATTAGGCGGTTGCGAGATTTCGATTATAGAAACTCCATCCAATTCTTTTGGTACTACATCTAAGCAACCAACCACGAATCAAACGGACAATTCATCAACATTGACAACAAGCATTACGCCTTCTACCTCATCGACTTTGCCTGATACAACGATAATTTCATCTTCTACTTCAACCATGCCAAGTACAAGTACAATTACCCCTAGTTCATTTGTAATTTCTTCCTCTTCTTCAAAAGAGGAAAATTGGAAGGATGCATATTATTATGATAATAGTTATACTTCCATTTATGACATTGTTCAAAGTTGGAGACAAAACCAATTATTAGAGGAAAATATAAAAACATGGGGCATTGTATCAAGAGTGTTTAAAAATCTAGAAGGAAATCAATGCTTCTATCTCCAAAGTGAAAACGAAAATCATGAGCATTCTGCTATATTAGTAAATAATTATAGTGGCTCAGTTAATATTCAAAAAGGAAATGTGATTACTTTAGAAGGCATCATGAAGTTTGAAGATAATACTTTATCATTAACAGAACATCAAAACCTTCACGTTGATTATGAAGTTTCGTTAGATACTTTAGAGCCCTATGAAATAACAAAAGAATACTTAGCTTCTTTAGAACTAGATGAAGTAAAAAAACAAGGACATCGGTATGTTTCTCTTTCGCATGTATCCATTGATTATCAAACACAAAATAGTATCTATGCGAATATGGATACAGAACCCATTGAAATTGTGATAGAAAATTCAAGTGTTGCTTCTAAAGTTCATACGGCTTTAAGCCAAATCTTAGATAATGATTCAATTAATTTATGGGGCGTTTTAAAATATGGATCAAGGGAGAATACTTCTTTACAAATAGCCATTGCTACTACAGAAGATATTGAAAATCCCTATCAAAATGCCAGTCAAATTGTTTTAAATAGTAATGTGAGTAGCGCAACATCCAATCGTTATTCAACTGGTAATTATGGCTACTTTACTTATCAGAATTATACGTTTGATTATTATCGAACAACGTACAGCAATTATGAGTCTTATTTTTTAAAGATGCTTTCTTTATCTTACCGAAATGCATTAGGAGGAATGTTATCAAATTATGATGCAATTCCTGATATTTTATCGATAGAAGTGTCATATTATGTTGAAAACATAGGTAGTAAAAATCCGCGATTATATTATGGAAGCTATAATCAACTTCATGATTATAAAGAAATGAACCAATCTTTAAAAACAATACAGTTTGTAGCTGATTTTAAAGCCAATGACAATATTCAGTATTTCCGTTTTGAAACGGGTGACGCTACGCTATATTTAAATTCTATGACGATTCGCTATTTAAACCAAAGCGAAGCCAATGAAAGAACCTATGCTTCGTCGGGAGAAGGATTATATCGAATTAACCCCAGTTATTATACGGGAAATCTAAAAGAGGGTGCTTCTTTTACTTTACCGGTTGAAACCGAAAAAGAGGGAAATAGTTATCAAGTGATTTCCGAAAAGACATACTACTATTATTCTTATTCTTATTTAGAAAGCCATCCAGAACTCGTAGATTTAGGAACCTATACGGATCCTATCGATGTTGCAAATTACTTTAATGCTTTCCATACATATCCCGCGAATTATGTGAGTAAAAGTGAGTATTCTTCGGCAAAATCCATATTTGGAACCGATACAAGAATATGGTCTTATTATGAAAGAACCGATGGTTACGCTACCGTAGTGCCTTATCGAAATGGCGAAGATGGTGTGCCACGCTATTACGAATTAGATATTGATCTTGATGGATCTTATTCAAATTCTAGTCGTGGTGTGGGAAGATTAGTCGTTTGGTTAGATGGTTGGGATGTAGATAATTACGATAATAATCCAGTAACCGTCTATACTGATGATCATTATGCGACTTTTCAAGAGTATTATAATAATGGAAATTTCAGTTATCGCTTTAATGCAATTACTTCTTCTCGACGTTCTAATTTCACTAATTACACTTGGGACGCACCGATAACACTTTAGTCAATCATAAAGAACTAAGGATTTTACATAGAATTCTTAGTTTTTTTTTGCTATGCAATCATGTTTTATCTTTGTTAGCCATACACTTTTGTAGTGAGGTAAAAGCTATGAATGATGAGCTAATCATACGCGGTGGAAAAAGATTAAAAGGAAACATCAAAATACAAGGAAGCAAAAACTTGGTTGTAAGCTTAATTCCAGCCTGTCTTTTAGCACGAGAAAAAGTCACTTTAAAAAATGTGCCTCCTATTAGTGATGTTTTTTGGCTAATTCAAATTATGGAGCATTTAAAAGTTTCTGTTCTCTATGAAAATGAAACCCTAACAATTGATGCTTCCCATTTTGCTTATCAAGACTTAACGATTTCTCCCGTGGGAAAATTCCGTGCTTCTTATTATTTTATGGGTGTTTTTATTGGAATGTTCCATCATTTAAAGATTGTTGAACCGGGTGGATGCCGATTTGGCGTTCGACCCATTGATTATCATTTAAAAGCATTTAGAGAGTGTGGAGTCAGTTATAAAGAAGGAGAAGTTTTTGATTTTTATTTAGAACAAAGTCATGACGCTCATATCGTTTTTGAAAATTCATCGGTTGGTGCTTCCGTTAATATTGCTTTATTAGCGGTGCAATTACCGCATGATTACATCATTGAGAATATGGCTTTAGAGCCAGAAGTCACAGAACTATTAAAATTTTTAGTAGCGATGGGCGCTGATATTGAAGGAATTGGAACAAGAAAAATTATCATTCATGGTGGAAAGAAACTACATGGAACAACGTTTCAAGTTATTCCTGATCGTATTGAAGCAGGAACTTATGCGATTATTGGAGCAGCCATTGGTGAAAAGCTTTGCATTGAACCGGTTTATAAAGAACATTTAGAAGCTTTATTCCATGTTTTTGATGTTTTAAAAGTTCCGTATTATTTTGAAGATAGAAAATTAATTGTTTCTAAAGGAAAGGAAGCCATCGGCGCCTTAGTAGAAACAGCGCCTTATCCGGGATTTCCTACCGATTTACAACAACCTTTAACTTCCTATTTATCACAGATTCACGCGACTTCTATCGTAATAGAAAACATTTATCAACATCGCTTTTCCCATATTATTGAATTAAATAAAATGGGTGCTAATATCCAACAAGTGAATCAAATGATGATTATTCATGGTGTCGATCATTTACACGGAGCACATGTCGATGGAAAGGATTTAAGAGGAAGTGCTTCTTTAGTGATTGCCGCTTTAGTAGCGGAAGGGGAAAGTGTAGTTTCTGGTTTACGCTATATCAATCGCGGTTATGAACAATTAGTTAAGAAAGTTCGTTCTTTAGGAGCGGATATCGTAGAAAAAAAGGAGAATCAATATGAAGAAGAGATGGATTAAATTTACTTTTGTTTTATTGATGCTTGTCGGGTTAGTCTCTTGTAAAAAAGAAAAGCATGTTTTTCTATTTGGTAATTTTGAAAAAGAGTGGGTAACATTATTTCAAAGAGAAACCTCTTTACCTACTCAAGCTAGTTTTACTTCTTTATCCATGACAAGTAATGAGATGTATAAGATAGCAGATACGCGTTCTTTTGCCATTCAGGATGGTAAAAAATATATGTTTGAAAAGCAAGTACAAAATAGTAAAATGGCCATTTTATCCATTGGTTATCCGGATATTCAGCCTTATGTA
>OIZA01000966.1_pt1 | contig 11738 bp, 10 predicted proteins | sample 1588381 | NCBI WGS metagenome assembly OIZA01 (sample SAMN03283277) | human gut metagenome | biome: human-associated habitat; material: feces | host: Homo sapiens | place: Peru | collected 2012 | reverse complement strand
CATAGCGCACCCCTTGAATTTTTTGCACCTCATCGTAAAGATTGTGCTTGATTTGCGGCAAATCCTTGTAAGCACTCCATAAATTCGGCACTTTTGCAAGGGGCGAGCTGCGCGACTACGGCAAATTTAAAAAGGCGCTGAACGACTTTCGTGCATTTTATAGGCTACAATGCGACTTAAAACAGCTTGATATGTATCTGTGGCAAGCGGGAAAAGCACACTTTGCAAGGTATGACAAAGGCTGAATTCCATTTAAGCCACGCTTACAGGCAAGCAAAAAATGCGTGCAAACTTTGCAAAACTCACAAAAACAGCCACCAATACCATACCGAAAAAGCCGTGATAAGCCCCACACCAATGACACTTAAAAGCTCATAATCTTTACTTGTAAGTGCAATAGGCTCGTAGGCTTTGTTGTCGCTTGAAAGTTTGAGTTCGGGTTACTTTTGCAAGCGTTTCGCAAAAAAATGCAACAAATTTGCCTAAAAAGCGCAAAAATCGTTAAAGTTTTATCCTAAAATGACGATACTAGGGCAAAACGGCAGTGGAAAGTCCTTGTCAAAGTCCCTAAAATAGGGTTTTTAACGAGGGCTTTAACCCAAAGTCTTCGAGGAGTTCTCCATTCTGTCTAGAATGAACTTCTAGAATATCTCCTTTTTGATAATGCTAGTCCCTGCTTTGTTTGGGGCTAGTTTTTATCGCATTTAGCCTTGAAAATGCCAACTTTTTGCCACAAGCAACATTGCCTTGTAAATTCCTTGCAAATTTAAGCTAAAAAGGCGAATTTGGTGCAAAAATTTAAAATTTCGCGCCTACATTTTAGCAAGTGAATTTTTAGAATTTAAAACAGCCCAAAAGGCACAAAATCGGCACAAACGCCCATTTTACTTTAACTAAATTTTAGCTAAATTTACACATTTTTGCTTGCTAAAATCAATTTGCGTTTTAAGTTTGTGGGGTTTTATTTTTTATAAAAACAGGTTATTTTAAATTCTCATACTCTTTCCCAACATAAATTTGCCCTTTATGCTCGATAACAGGGCGTTTGATGAGGGTTGGGCTTTGCAAGATGAGCGTTTTAAGCTCGCTTTGTCCGCTTTCGTTTTGGCTTAAATTCAGCACTTTTTCTTTTGTGAGTTTGATTTTTTTCGCACTCAGCCCAGCCGTGTTGATAAGCTCGCTAAAACTTTTTTGTGCTAGCCACGCATTCAAGGTGCTTTCGTCCAGCTTTTTAATATCGTAAAATTCATATTTTAAGCCTAAATTTTCGACAAATTCACAGCCTTTTTTCACGGCGTTGCAGTTTTTTATGCCATAAAGTTTCATTTTTTTCCTTTAATTGTGTCAAGTTTTCGTCAAAGGCTAAATTTTGCTTAAAAATTAGCCTTTAAAAGCCTAAAATTCACGCTTTGTTAAAGGCGTAAAAGCCTTATTGTCTAGCCTTTTTCACAAAATCAGCGATTAAAAAGGCAAGTTCAAGTGCTTGGTCGGCATTTAAGCGCGGGTCGCACTGCGTTTCGTAGCGGTTTTGCAGGCTTTCTTGCGTAACGCTACCGCCCACGCACTCGGTTACATCTTGCCCCGTCATCTCCAAATGCACGCCGCCAGCATAAACGCCCTCCGCGTGTGCTATCTCAAAAAAGGCTCGCACTTCGTCCATTATCTTGCCAAATTCTCGCGTTTTGAAATTGCCCGCCTTAGTCGTGTTGCCGTGCATTGGGTCTATGCTGTAAATGAGGTTTAGCCCTTCTTTTTTCAGCTCTTTAAAGATTTGTGGCAAGCAAGAGCCGATTTTATCAGCACCCATTCTTATGATGATATTAAGCCGTCCTGCTTCGTTGTCGGGGTTTAGGACATTTGCAAGGGCTTTTATCTCGTCAGCCTTTGCGCTTGCACCGATTTTCACGCCCAAAGGATTTTTCACGCCGCTTAAAAAGTGCGCGTGCGCCTCATCTAAGCCACGCGTGCGCTCGCCTATCCACAGCAAATGCGCCGAGCAGTCATAAATGTCTCCGCTCGTGCTATCTATGCGCGTAAGAGCTTGCTCGTAAGGCAACAGCAAGGCTTCGTGTGAAGTGTAAATGCTCGTCTCGCGTAAATTTGGCACATTTTTTGAGCTGATACCGCACGCCTCCATAAAAGCCAAAGCCTGCGAAATCTGCTCGCTGAGTGCCTCATAACGACTGCCAAGCTCAGCCTTTTTTAAAAAGCCTAAATTCCAATTATGCACTCCGTGCAAATCCGCCAAACCTCCACGCGCAAAGGCACGGAGCAAATTTAGCGTTGTCGCGCTTTGATAATACGCTTCTAACATTCGTTTTGGTTGTGGAATTCTTGCCTGCTCGTTAAATTCAAAGCCGTTGATAATGTCGCCTCGGTAGCTAGGGAGTTTCACGCCATTTATTTCTTCGTAATCGCTACTTCTAGGCTTTGCAAACTGCCCCGCCACGCGCGCAACCTTTACCACAGGGCAACCGCCCGCAAAGGTAAGCACTATCGCCATTTGAAGCATAAGTTTAAACATATCACGGATATTTACAGCACCAAAATTCTCAAAACTCTCAGCACAGTCGCCACCTTGCAACAAAAAAGCCTCTTTTTGTGCCACGAGTGCGAGCTTTGACTTTAAATTTCGCACCTCGCCCGCGAAAATAAGGGGCGGTAGCTTTTCAAGCTTTTGCAAGGTAGCGTTTAGCTCGTTTTCATTGGGGTAAATGGGTTGTTGCTTGATGGGAAAATTTTTCCACGAATCCTTAGTCCAAGTCATCAAAACGCCTTATAAACGGCACTCAAACGCCATTTAGTTTTTCAGCTCTTTGATACGAGCGGCTTTTCCGCGCCTGTTGCGTAGGTAGTAAAGCCTTGCACGGCGCACGCGCCCCCTGCGAAGCACAGCAATTTCCTCCAAGCTCTCGCTGTAAATGGGGAAAATGCGCTCCACGCCGACATTGTTCGCGCCGATTTTGCGGACGATAAAGGTTTCGCCAACGCCCGTGCCACGCCTTGCTATGCAAATGCCCTCAAAATGCTGAATTCGGCTTTTGTCTCCCTCGCGTATGCGAATGGCAAGGCGCAAAGTATCGCCAGCGCGAAACTGCGGCACTTTTTTGTCTGCAATTTGCTTGTTTTCAAACTGCTCGATGAATTTGTTTCTCATTGCTTGTCCTTTAAATAGGCTTTTAAAGCCAAAGTTGGACGAAAAAATTTCGTCTTACACACAGAAAATTTGTGTTTTAAATCGCTAATTATAGCGTGATTTCCGTTTAAAAAAGCTGAAACGGCACTAAATTTTTGCATTTTTTTTTCAAATTCAAAAGGCTTGCTAAAAGCAGGGGCTTCTAAAAGCGTATTTTCAAAGCTCTCATCATTTAAACTTGCCGAGTTTCCCAGCACGCCTTTAATGTTGCGCGAGATAGCATCGCAAAGCATTAGTGCAGGTAGTTCTCCGCCTGTCAGCACAAAGTCCCCAACGCAAAAAATTTCATCAGCAAAAGTTTCAATCACCCGCTCATCAATGCCCTCGTAACGCCCGCACACAAAGCACAAATGGCTTTCTTTGGCTAAGCGTTTGGCGTCTTTTTGGACAAAGGGCTTTGCCACAGGGCTTAAAAAGATGAATTTTACGGCATTATCAAGCTCTTTTATGTGTAAAAGCGTGTCAAAAAGGGGTTGAGCAAGCATTAAAAGCCCTGCACCGCCGCTGATTTGGTAGTCATCTACCTTTTTGTGTTTGTCGGTGCTGAATTCTCTTATGTCGATAAAATCAACCTCAAACAAGCCTTTTTCCTTTGCCCGCGCAAGTATGGAGTCCGCAAAATAAGGCGCGATAAGGTTTGGAAAGATACTGACAAAGGTGAATTTCATAAAAATCTATGCCTTGTGAGCTTGTGTCCTTTAAATTTACGCCTTTACGGCTATCTCCGCAGGTTGAAATGCGTTTTTAAACGCTTGTCTTAATGTCCTTGTCATTTGCTGTCCTTTATTTGTTTGCCTTTTCTATATACTCGCCGCGCACAGTATCCACGCGAATCACCTCGCCCTCTAAAATGTGAAAAGGGATTTGCACCACCGCGCCCGTTTCAAGCGTGGCTGGCTTTTTGTTTGAGCCTTGCGTGTCGCCCTTAAAATTTGGTGCTGTTTCTACTATTTTAAGCTCCACAACTTGCGGCACTTCCACGCCGATAGCCTTACCGTTGTGAAACATCACATCAACCATCATTCCATCAAGCATCCATTTTTTGGCATCTCCAACATCATCATCGCTGATAGCTACTTGCTCGTAAGTTGCCGTATCCATAAACTGGCAGTTCTCGCCGTCATCGTAAAGGTATTGCATTTGCTTGTCCTCTAAATTCGGTGCTTCGCACTTGTCCCCAGCGTGAATCGTCTTTTCAAGCACCTTTCCGTCCAAAAATGACTTGATTTTAATGCGCACAAAGGCTGGTCCCTTGCCCGGCTTTACATGCTGATACTCCACAATCTTAAACGGCACGCCGTCAAGCTCGATTTTAAGCCCCTTTTTTAAATCTCCCATAGCATAAGTTGCCATTTTTCGTCCTTTTCACAAAAATTTTGTAAATTTCAGCACAAATTCTAGCAAAAAATGTTTTAAAATTTGATGAAAATGTGAAAATTTTTGCAAATTTAGAGCAAATTAAGCGTTTTACGGCTTGTTTGGTATAGTAAAGTTTGAAAATGTGGATTTTCAAGGCAAAATACCAAGCCAAAAGAGAGAATATAAAGTGCCTGATGATTATAAAATCAATCAATGCCACAGCCATACTCTTTTTGTTGAAATTGATTCGAATCGCTTTGAAAATCATACAAGAGCAATGTTTGATGAACATTTTACTCAACTGCCTTTTTTGTTTAGTTGTGAAAATTTGCCTATTACAAAATGTGTCGAAAAACCACTAAAATTCACAAGTCTAATTTTTGTCGCCAAAATTTTAGGAAATGATTTTAATTATGTGCGTGTTGGTTTGTATAATGTTGGTTTAAAAATTTATGTTGGAAAGCCTTATAATGGCAAGTCGTGGGCGCGTGAATGTAAGCTCGATACACAGGCTTTTACACGCTCATTTAGCTTCGCTTGATAGGTGCGATATGAAAGAGTTTTTAGCAAAAGAGGGTGAAGTGGTGAGCTATGGCGTGCTTGATAGGTATGTGAGGGCTTATTTGCGAAAAAATCCTTTGCAAAAGCTCATCATACAAAAGGGTGAGGACGGAGCGGTGAGTGCGTTTTTACCAGCTTTGGGTGTGAGTAATCACCGCGTAAATAGCATAAATCAAATCGTGGAAATTGATGCCACTAGCCTTGATGCGATAATTGACACAAGCATTTTAGCGCGTGAGCTTGGGCTTGAAGCCCAGAGTGTGGAAGCGTGGCAAAAACGCTTTGTTTTAATCGGGTTAATCGATACTTACAGCGGGGTTTGTAGCTTTCACATCAGCGACACTGAAAATAGCTTGGGTGTAAGCCGCGCGATAGCCAAATACATAATGAAATACGGCAAGCCTAAAATCATCAAAAGCGATAACGGCTCAGCCTTTGTGAGCCGCTACATAAAAGAAGTGCTTTTAAGGCTTGATATACAAAGTGAGCGAACGCCTGCTTATAGTGGGTGGTGTAAGCCCTTTGTGGAGCGAAATTTTGCAAGACTTCAAAATCACTTAACCGAGTGGCTCAAAGGCTACATAGGGCATAGTGTGAGCCAAAGACAAGCGATTGAATTCTTTTTTAGCAGGGCTTAAAGGCTTCCAGCTTTCATTAAAAGGGCTTTTTTGGTTTTCAAAGGCGCGCGTGGTGGCGTTTTTAGTCGCATTTCCCACCTCGCCCAAAAGCTCGCTCCACGCCACGCGCGCGCTCACCCTTTTTTCGTAGGCTTTAAACTTTTTGCAAAATGCTTTTAAATCCATCGTTGCCATTTTTACTCCTTTTACTTTAAAGTCCTTTTAAAACTTTTCATTTTAAAACCTGCATTTACAATTTTTTATCTTGCTTGCTCGATACAGCACGAAAGCAACAGCAAGCACAAAGATGATGATTAGCACAATATCGTTTAGTGTTAAAGGCAAAGTCATTTTAATCCCCCTTGACTTTGTTTTTGAAATTTGTTAAAATCACCACATAGAAACGAAACCTTTGGACTTTTTAAGTCGGTTCGGCTCGATAGTAAGCGTTTCGGTAGCTGCGGGCTTCTTGCTTTATTTTTTATCATCAAGCACCTCCAAAGCCTTGCGTATAAAACTTTTAGCTTTTCTCTTTTCTGATAAAGGATAGCCCGAAACAGCGATTTTATCGTTATCATAATCCGTTAAAAACACATAAAATTTCTTTTTATTTTTACTTTCAAATACTTTTAAAAAAGCCTTTCGTAATTCATTGTTATTTTTATCAAGCATTTTTAAAACAGCATTTGGGCGGGCTTTTGTCGGCTCAATCAAATGCAAATGAGCGAGCCTGCTTTCTTCATCGGGCTTACCTTTAAAATGCCCTAAAAATTCCTTTTTATTCACAATCTCATCAAAACCACTTTCTAAAAACGCTTCTTTGCTAATTTTTGGTGGGATTTTTTCAGCCTCAAAGTCATCAAGCTTGTTTATCAAATCCTCTTTGCCCTTTTGTTTTATAAGCTCGCTTTCGTGTTCTTTTAAGGCTTCAAGTGCGGCGGCGTTTTTTACAATTTGATATTTTTTAATTTTATTTCGCACAATGCGGAGCAAGTCATCAGCATAGTTTGCCTGTAAATTTCGCGTATCATAATCCCAGTCCTTTTCAGCGAAATTGAGCGTTTTTTCTATCTCGCTCATTTCTTTAAAGCCTTGCTCATCCATCTCATCTTTGCTGATAAACTCAACAGCACAACGGCAATTCCAGCCATTTGGTGGGTAGTTTTTCTCCCAAAATTTATCTTTGCGGTGTGCGATTTTGCCGTGCATTTGCGCGTGAGTGTGCCTTGTGCGGTTGTCTAAAATAGCCACATAGCGGATATACTCACTCAAAGGCAGCTTATAACCAGCCCTTGCCTCGCTTTGTGCGTAAGCTGTGTGGGCGTTGGTGTAAAAGATTTTTTTAAGGCGGCTTGCGCCCACAAAGATTTCTTTTTGCTCTTTGGTGTTAGGCTTTTGCACCACAACCTTACCCAGCCAGCCGTGCTTTTGTAAAGTGGGTTTTAGTTCTTTTTTCCATTTTTCAAAACTTTGCCCCTCAACAAAGGCGTTTTCAAGGCTTGTTTGTATGTCGCTTAACAAATCAATCTGCGTGATTTTAGCTATGGTAAAAGCTCTTTGATGAGCCTCAAATTTTATCTCATCATAATCAAAATGAAGCTCAGGCTTTTTACTCATCAAAAAGGCTATGTTTTCAAGTGGTGGGTTATTGAAGCTAAATTTCGCCGTCATTTTCGCCCCCTAAAAAATCGCCCAAAATCGCCCCATTTGCCACAAGGCTTGCCAGCACTTTTTCAGCCTTTGCAAACTCTTCGCCTTTGTAGGCTTTAAGCAAGGCTTTTTCAGCGTTTTCAAAGCTCGATGAGTTTTCAAAAATGCTTTCAAATTTCTCAAAGTCAAAGTCCGCATTTTGCTCTTTAAATTCAGTAAAAAAGCGTTCAAATTCATCAGCGTAAAGGCTGTTTGCTTTGTTTAACAGCCTTTTTGCTGGGTTAGAAGCGTTTGTCTTTTCGGCACTTTTCGCGGAGTTCGCCAAAAGCTCGCTCACATACGATTGAGTATGCTTCGCTTCGCTTTTGTCATCACAACCGCAAAAATTGCTCGAAAATACTTCACGCTGATTGTTGCTTTGAAAATTTGAACCGCCCGCATTGCTACCAAAGCCAAAGCCGTAATTTTCTTTATATTTTAGCCCGTTGATTTTAAAGGTTTTTTCTAAATGCTCTATCGGCACTTCAACGCCCATATTTGAAAGCACGGCGTAGGTGTCAGCAAAAAGCAGATGATAGAGCATTTGCGAAAGGGCGATTTTTTAGACAAGGCAAGCTGGGCTATGCTTGACAAGCAAAGCGGGGGAAATGATGATTTAATCTTTGATTTTTTCAAGCAAAACGCTGATAGCTTAAACCCACGCAAAGAACAAGAAAAACAAGAGCTTAAAAACGCACAAGATGAAAAACAAGAACTTGAAAACGAGCTTTTCGCGCTACAACGCGCCGCGCCCATTTTGCCAAATGACAGCGAGGGACAAAAAAGGCGCGAAAACGAGCTTAAACGCATAGCAGAGCTTGAACAAAGGCTTGCAAAATACACACGCCCCTTTGATGATGCTGCTGATAGCGAGCTTGATTTAAAAGATGATGAAATAAAAAAAGCACTTTTTGAAAAAAAGGATAATTATTTATCACACCAAATTCAAACGCTCGGGCAAATACCTGATTATTTGGAAAGTTTGATTTTAGATAGTGCGAGCATTGACAACGAGGGACAAGCAAAGGTTGAAACAAACATAAGAGCTATTTTTGAACAAGCCGCGCAAAGAGGCGAAAAGCCAAAGTTAGAGGACTTTACAGGGCAAGAACTTGCAAGACTTTATAGAAAAGGTTATGCAAACGGCGATTTAAGCGACAAATTCGGCGATTTTGCTACAAATTTAACAGGCATAAAAAGGTTAGAATTTACAAGACATTTAATCGAGCAAGGCTACAAAGCCTTTGACAAAGAAACGCAAATTTCGCAAAAAGATTTAAAAGATTTGAGCAAAAGCGATAAAGAATATCTAAAAAATAGAGATATTTTATCAAATAAACTTTTAAATAAAGCCTTTTATGATGGGGACAAAACCACAATCGAGGAGCAGTATTATCAAGTAAAAGGCGGCGCGATGATGGAACTTGCCTCAAAAGAGGCAGAAAATGTTAAAAATTTTCACAAACAATACAACCTACTTTACAACGGCAAAGAATGGATAGCTAAAAACTTTAAAAACGGCGAGGAAAGCAAAGAAGTCTTTAATGATTATTTTAAAAAGCTCGACAATATCGCTGAAAAATTAAGCTTTGACGGCGCGGCTTTAAACCACGACACAGGCGAATTTGAATTTTACAAGCTCAACGAAAAAACGGGCGAAAACGATTTTTATAAACTCAATGAGCGATTTTTTGACAACTTGCCCGAAATGTTTAAAAACAATCTCGGCGCAGTAGCAGGTTCAATCATCGGTGGCGCAATCGGCACAATCACAGGCGCACGCAAACTTGACGCGCAAAAAGTAGGCAAAGGCGTAAAAAGGTTAGGCGTAGTAGGCTCGGAGCTTGCAGGTAGTGCAATCGGTGGTGGCGTGGGTGCTAGCGTGGATTATATCAACAACGCCATAAACAAGGGCGAAAAAATCGACTTTGAAACGATGATGTATCACGCCGCACAGGATAGCCTTTTTTCTCTTGCCTTTGATACAGCTTTTATCGGTGCTAGAAAATTATACAGCAAGGTTAAAGAAAAAGGACTTGGCAATGTCATAAACGCTGCTGAAAAAGCCGCAAAAAACGCTTTTTCAAAAGTAGGCGAAACGGCTATGAATTTCAGCGTGATAGGTAGGTTTGCTCAAAACGCCGTAGATGGCAACGCGCCTGAAATTCGCCGCGCAATCCGTGAAAGTATGAGCGATGAGCAAAGAGAAATACTTACTAAAAACAGCAAAGAGCTAGGCATAGAAGCGGATTTAATGCCTAATAACACAAGCGCAAGGGCGTTTTTTATCAAGCATTTTGGCGAGGATAGCTTTTTAACAAAGGGTTATGATTTGTTTCAACAAGCCGTTTATTTGGGCGGTCAAAGGGATTTACAAAAAGAGCTTTTAAGCACGATGAGAAGCGACAGCGAGCAAGTTTTACTTAGCTACCTTGTCGAAACAGCAATGCAAAGCCCAAAACGCCGTGCAAATTTACACAAAATGCTCAATAATACAAGTAAAGAACTTATCAACGAGCTAAAAAGTTTTGGCTTAAAAGAAAATGAAATAGAAAGAGTGTTAAACCGCTATCAAAAAGGCACTGAATTTGACTTTGGCGAAGCGATAGATAATGTCCTTAAAAGCATTTATGGCGATGATAAAATTTACAAAACAACCATTTCACGCGAAAATTGGGACAAATTTAAAACGCAAATGCTTGATGAACACGCGAGCTTTGGCAAAGCAATCATTGAACCTTTAATCGAGCAGTTAGAAAAAACGCTTTATAATCCAAACGGCGTGAGTTACAAAGCCTTGCGAGACGCGCAAGAGTTTTTAAACGCTGAATTTCCAAACCTTGCAAAACAAAGCGGCAAGAAAAAATATCTCAAAGCTCAAATTCAAGGCTTTATAAGAGATGACATAGAAAAGGGCTTTAATCAAATTTTTGATTTAAATCCTGTTGTCGCAAAAGATGCAAGAGAGCTTTTCGACACGGCTATGCTTGATTATGCAAATATGAAACAAATCATCAAAGAAATGGGCGAAAATCTCACACAAGCAAAGACAAAAGCAGGCAAGCGCAAAGGCAGACAAGACTATGAAAACGCCTTAAATAAACTAATGGACTTTTTAACACGCGAAACGCCAGACGGACAAACGCCTTTTTTAAACAAAATCACAGCCACAATGCCAAAAGAAGAAGCCGAACGCTTTGAAATCGCGCTTTTGGATAATATCCTTAAACACAGCCGCTACCTTATAGAAAGTGGCGACAAAAAGGTGTTTGACATTGTAAATTCGGGCGAGTTTTTACGCCGAGCGGGCGAGATAAAAGGGCAGTTTGGGGCAAAGGCGAAAGATTATATCGATTTAGTGAGCGCGTGGCATAAAAATTTCAAAAACGATGCCGTTTTAGCGCACCTTACCCGCAACCCCGCAAGCGAACCAAAAGTCAGCACAGGACTTAACCCAAGCCTAGACGCAAGGCTTAAATATGTCGCCACAGCCACAATGTTTGACGGATTTTTTCGCCTTGTGCCTAGAATTCCTTTTATAACCGATAAATTTATCGGCAATGATAAAATTCAAGCCGCTGCCTTGCGTTATTATCTTAAAAAAACCCTTAATGAAAGCCCAAGCATAAGTGCTTTACGCCGAAAACTTAACTTTGATTTAGATAAGGGCAACTTGCCTTTAAACTCACAAACACGCGCCCGCTTGCGACAAATCACAAACGAAGTGCAACAAAGCGAAGCGCAAATGGACAAAATAGCTGAAAATTTGATAAAAATGAGTGATGATGAAATCATCAAAAAAGAGATGAGCGACACTTTCGGCGTAGTGTATAAAGGCAAAAATGCGGCGTTGATTTATAAGGATTTACAAAATTTAGAAAATGCCATTTTGCTTGAAAAAGGCGATAAAAACAAAGGCGGCACACACATAAGGCTAAAACACACAAAAGATACAACACAGCAAGGCTTTGTAACGCCTGATGAAGTGGAAAATATCGGGCAAAATGTGCGAAAATATCTTAAAGAACACAAAGAGCCTTTTATAGACAAGGACGGCGCAAGGCTTTATGAGTGGCAAGATGAACAAGGCGTGAATTTTAGGCTTGTAGCAAGGGATAAAGTTAGCGGTGCAGACACACTCCCTACCTCCGCTAACGAGGAAATTATAACATTTTATTCTAATAGAAACCTTAAAGACAGCACAAATTTTAAATTTAAAAATCCAAGCGTGGCAAAAAGTTACGAAACAAAGCCAAAAGAAACACCGCAAGACACGCCACAAGCTCCGCAAAAGAGCCTTTTAGAGCAAGCGCGTG